>Ga0172365_10003229_pt1 | contig 12134 bp, 10 predicted proteins | sample LakKivSesite48cm_FD_114535 | JGI IMG/M metagenome (GOLD analysis project Ga0172365, IMG submission 114535) | Sediment microbial communities from Lake Kivu, Rwanda - Sediment site 48cm | ecosystem: Environmental > Aquatic > Freshwater > Lake > Sediment | place: Rwanda: Western Province, Lake...
GAAAGCAATGCAGGAACGTACACTTCAGACCCTTAAAATCGTTTTTCCATTAGCAGCGATTCTTGTAGTGGCTGCTTTACTGTTTTTCCACAGGACAATCAAGGGTCTTATAATAGGGCTACTACCACTTGGTTACGGTTTAGTTTTAACATTTGGTGTACTTGGTATAGTACAACCTGAGTTAAGCATGTTGACTATCGCTGTCGTTGCATTGTTGATAGGTCTGGGTGTCGATTATTCTATCTACTTGGCAAATAGATTTGCTGAAGAGTGCGGTATACATGATAAGATTGAACGTGTAGAATGTACTTTAGGACGCACTGGAAAAGCAGTATTTTTGTGTGCAATTACAACAATCATCGGTTTTGGTTCTCTTATGAGCTCATACATGCCACCGATGGCAATATTTGGTTTCAGTTGCGTAATAGGTATCTCATTCGTTTTCCTATCATCAACTATCATCGTACCCTGTCTGGCTCTTATATTAAAATTTGAGAAACATGAGACAAACCATCACTGGAAAAGGTTTGCTAACATAATTGTTGAGTATAGAAAAAAATTCTTTGCTGCTGCATGCTTCCTTATTGTGCTATCCTTAATTCTCATACCTAATATACGAACAGATGTAAACTATTATGATATGGCACCAAAGGACATACCTGAGGTAGAAAAAATATTAGAGTACTCAGAAAAATTTAGTGGGGGAACAAGCTTCAATGCTTTGCTAGTTGAAACAGATGCACAGGGACTTACCTACCCTGAGGTTATCGATGCAATCTACAACATGCAAGTTGAAATTAGAAAACTTGGTATTTCTGTGACCTCAATAGCCGATGAAATTAAAAATGTAAACGAGGTACTAGATCGAAACCAGATTACAAAAAAACTAGACTCTATTTTCGGTATTAGCAAAATAATATATGACCGAGTCGCTGAAACAGGTCTAATAAACAAAGATTATTCAAAAACCATAATAGTTGTTTCTTTACCTGCGGGCAAAAGTGTCCAAGAACTAGAGATATTAGTAAACAAGATTAATTACATTGTCGAAAATACAAATATACCTCATAACGGACAGATTTCTCAGCTCATAGGCCAGGATGTGATAACAATTCAGGTTAACAAACAGATAATGAGTTCACAAATGCAATCCCTTATCACTGCTCTTTTACTTGTATTAGCATGTCTTATAATTGGATTTAATTCTTCAAAAATCGGATTTATAGCATTAATACCTGTTTTATTCGTACTTGCATGGGAGCCTGGTGCTTTGGTTACTCTAGATATACCTCTATCTGTCATAAACGTGTCCATCGCATCTATCATGATAGGTACATCCATAGATTATAGCATACAAGCTACACAGAGAGTACGTGAAGAAGTAGCAAAAGGCGTATCAAAAATTAATGCAGTTAAAATCACTATAGAAACATCTGGTTGGTCAATAATTGGAGCAGCAGTAACAACAAGTGTTGCGTTAATAGCAACATTCATAGCAAACATTGAAACTGTGCATCAATTTGCTATTGTTGTGATATCTCTTATCGGTTTTTCGTTTGTTGCAACCATGTTTGTTTTACCAACTCTCCTAGCATCAAAATTAATGGATTAGCAAAAAACAAATTTTTTTTAAAATTGATATAAATTAATTCACAGATTTTATAAACTAAAAAATATTAACCCATTGTTTGAGGAGGAATTGAAAAATGGCTTTATTTGACTTTACGGATATATCAACAAAATTATCTGAAAATTTTTCTCTTGAAAAGATATTAAGCGGGGATTTGTCCGCATTTATAGCAGTTTTTTATTTAGCAGTGTCGATTGCGATTTATTCTATTATAATATATCATTTCTACAGATTCATTGCACGTAGAGATTGTTTTAAACGATGTAAAAGCAAATATTCAAAAGCTGTTGGTTTTTTAAGGTATTTCTTTTTGTTTCCATTTATTGTAATTGTTTTCTTTTTAGGTTTTTCGATGATGCTTTTGTTTTTGGCAAAAGATATTGAACCAGATGTTGTTTTGGCTACTTCATTCGCTATTATATTGGCAATTAGAATATGTTCTTATTATACAGAAGATCTTTCAAAAGATGTTGCAAAGATGTTGCCATTTGCCCTTCTTGGCGTATTTCTAGTAAGTCCATCATATTTTGAAATATCAGATATACAATCTAAAATAAATCAGTTGCCTGAGTTAATCAATGTTGCTGTTGTGTATTTAATATTTATAATACTTACTGAATGGATACTACGAATATTACTAAAAATTAAACAAGCCGTCTCCCCTAAAAAACAACAAGAGCAAGAAAAACAGAAATCAATATAAAAACTTATAAAAATGGCAAGTTGGTTCTGCTGATAAAATGAAATCCAAAGCAATTTTATCTAACCTCGGATTTGTCATGCAAATCTCGGGATTATTCATAATATTCCCAATTATAATATCTTTTGTATTAAATGAAACATCTGCTACAATAGCCCTCTTCCTTGCCGCTACAGGGTTTCTTGTTTTAGGTTTTCTTTTAAACGCCCTTTGCGAAAGAAAAGAACTTACGTTTAAACAATCATGTGCTCTAATTGTATTGGTCTTTTTCCTGTTGAGTCTTATAGGTTCAATACCATATATGTACCTCAATATATCAAATGGTGATCCAATTAAAATTTTTACAGACAGCGTCTTCGAATCAGCTTCAGGTTATACAACAACGGGTTTCTCTGTTATATCCAATTTATCCAACTTACCAAAATCGATAGTTGTTTACCGATCACTTACACAGTTTATAGGTGGTCTGGGCATAGTTTTAGTTTTGTTAGCATTCTTTTACCCTGAAGCAAAATTACAGGAGTTTTCCAGGAGCATGGGTTTTACAAAAAACCATAAAATCAAAAGAACTTTCTTTATGATTCTTACTATATATATAATATTTTTTGTAATTATGGTGGTTTTAGGTTTTATTTCTGGTTATAGAGATGTAATAAATTTAGTTTCATTCATATTTTCTGCATTAAGCACTGGCGGTTTTGCTCCTATTGCTGATATCACAAATGTAGTTACACAATCGCCTTTAGGCATTTTCCTGATTATCAGCATGATATTAGGTGCAGCCAACTTCCTTGTGCTAGCTGGTTTGTTCAAACTCAGGTTCAAAGAATTCCTGAAATCCGAAGTAATCATTTTTCTTATTATGGCTTTTATTTCTGTTGCTATTGTAACTATCTTTTTCTCCTATTCATTATTTGATTCAACTTTTCATGTTGTCAGTGCTATGTCTACAACAGGATTTAGTTACCTTAATGTCTATGATTTTTCAGGCAACTTAAAATTATTCTTGGTCTTCTTGATGTTTGTTGGCGGAGCAAGCTTCTCAACAGCCGGTGGAATAAAAATTTACAGATTCCTTTTAATTTTCAAAGCAACCAAAAAAGCTGTAGCCGATAGTATCACACAACGAGATACTACAGTTAAACTCTTTGGAAAGGAATATACAAACGCTGAACTAATTCCGGCGTTAATGATGGTTATATTGATGGCTGGCATTATATTTGTTTCAGCAGCTATTGTAAGTTCATATGGGAACAATTCGCCTATCGACTCAATTTTTGAGGTCACATCTGCCATGGCCACATGCGGTTTAAGCACAGGTATAGTTGGCCCAACTTTAGCAATTGAGCTCAAATGGTTGTTTGTTTTATTAATGATACTAGGAAGAATAGAAATACTTGCATTTTTCATAATGTTTTCAAGGGCGAAAGAACCAAAAGAAGTTTGGTCAACAAAATAAAAAAATCAAATTTATGCATCCTTTTAAAATTTTTATATAATTAATTAGGACCTAGGGATTATTCTTAGTTTTTTTATAACGAATCAAAGAGGACACAAAAGGTACATCAAATAAAACGTTACCAACTAAAATAATTACGCCAAGCATTAACTCGCCATTAAAATCTGAAATACCAAGAGAATAACCTCTACAAAACCAATCATAAATCAAAAAAATCCCTACTAGCAAAGGTAAAATAATAAGCATAGGTGTAAAGAAAACTTCTGATTTGATAACTTTTAGATCATTGTAATATGTTTTTAAATACTCTTTATTCACATCATCCATATTTTTCACCATGGCAAATTCATAGGATAAATTACTTTATCTGGTGTACTAAACCCAACATAACCTGCACTAAACCATATAATAAGCAACAAAACCGCAGGAACCATCTGAATCATGAAATCGTCATCAATCCACAAAAACTTTTTAGCTTCACCAACAACAGCGCCCAAGGCACCAACAATAGAAGTAAAAAACATAACAAAAAAATCTGCTTTATACCAAGCAACCAAAAAGAAAAGCATACAAACAAAAAAACCAACAACATAGGCACTTTTTTTACCAAAACGAAAACGTATCTCGCCAATAACAGTATCACCTATAGACGCACACAGAATACAAGGAATCGCTATCTGCTGTGGAAAATATAGCAACAAAGTAACAAGGGCAACACCAAAAAACAAATAGCTACCCACCCTGTTCTTCTCATAAATTCTAAGACCAAAAAAATGACTACTACTAACCTTACCTTTTATACGCAAAAACTCCAGAATCACGAGCGAGACAAGTATTAAAAAAGGTACCCAAAATTTCAGTAAATTGATCCAATCTATATTGGTGGGTAATAAATAATAAAACAAAAAACAGGCACCAAACGCATGAAAAACACGTCTATACCAATGAGCATCAAACTCTATAGCATTAATTTTGTTCTTAGCATCCTCAAATTGACTCACAATTTTTTCTATAGCTGGAACAGACTTTTTTATGACCAATTTTCTCTCACTTTTTGATTTTTTATAAGAAGATTAAACTCAAAATGTTATTTACCAAGAGTCATAACGCCTTGTCTACTGCCAACTATTACCTCGTCAACCAAACCGATAAACAAACCGTTCTCAACAACACCAGGGATATTGTTAATATCTTTTTCAAGTTGTTCAGGTGACTCTATTATCTCAAAATTACAATCAAGGATATAATTTGAGTTGTCTGTAAGATAAGGGTCATTCATTATCTTTCTAAGCTCAACAGTGCAACCAAATTCCTCTAGAACTTTTTTTGTTGAAGACCAGCCATACTTCAATACTTCAACAGGCAACGGACAATTTACGCCTAAGCCTTTAACTATTTTTGTCTCATCAATTACTATAACCTCTCTTTTAGAATGATACGCAACAATCTTTTCTCTTGCCAGAGCGCCTCCTCCACCTTTTATAAGATTAAGATTTGGATCTACTTCATCAGCGCCGTCTATTGTTATGTCGATAACAGGGTTCTCTTCAAGGTCGGTGAGAGGTATGTTGTATTCTTTTGCTAATTTCTTTGTGTGCATAGATGTTGGTACACCTTTTATGTCAAGGCCGTTCTTTATCATCTCCCCTATTTTCTTTATTGTATATTCTACTGTAGAACCTGTTCCAAGGCCAACAATCATACCATTCTCTACGTACTCTGCTGCTTTCTCTCCGGCTATTTTTTTCATATCTTCTGGTTCCAAAAATTCACCAGACCGTGTAATAGCTTAATAGTACAAAAATTTATACTTGATGTTATAATTACGTTTGAGCGGAACTATGTTAGGAAAATGCGATGAGCACGGATATTACCGTGGAGAAACTTGCCCTGTTTGCGATAAAAAAGGCAAATTCTTGATGGATGATCGTGAACTTAATGCATTAAGTCGTATCATGGCTGGTGCACTGCGTCATTTCCCGGAAAAACTTGGCTTGATGATGGATGGAAAAGGCTGGGTTGATATCTCTTCTTTCATAGAGGCTTTAGGCACTTCTAGATCAGGTTTTGACTGGTTACGAAACTATCACATAGAAGCGTTGGTAGTTACTGATGATAGAGGTAGATACCAAATCGATGGTGGCATGATTCGCGCTAAATACGGTCATACTATAGATGTAAATCTAGATGATCTGCCTTTGGCAGATAATGACGAATTCTACTATCCTGTTACCGAGGAAGAGATTGATATGATAATCGAAGGTGGTTTACATCCAACTGATCGTAAAAAAGTTCATCTGAGCAGTAGCATAGAGAAAGCTATTGAAGCAGGCAAAGTAAGAACAGAAGAGCCTTTGATTTTACGAATAGATGGTAAAAAAGCTATGAAATCTGGAGTGAAAATATACCACGCAGGAAAAGACGTATACATAACAGATAGCATTGATGCTAAATATATATCAAAAGTAGAACAATCTGAGATAAAGAAATTAGAAAAAAAACATTAATAAACATTATTTTTATGCTGGTATTTCTCTTGTTTTGGGCTTGTAGCTCAGCTAGGTCAGAGCAATCGGCTCTTAACCGATTGGCCGAGGGTTCGAATCCCTCCAAGCCCGTAATTTTTTTTAAAAAATTTGTTCAAAAAACAGAGAAATTTTTTCTCGATTTTTAGATAAATTTATAAGATAGCTTTATATATAACTTTTTTATCCTGGGGATATTTGTGAGGAATGTAGTTGGCGATATCGGCTTTAACGCAGGAACTATATGGAAAGCATTAAATGGAAGAGGATCCCTAGAAAAGGAAAGGATACTAGAGATAGCAAATATTAGTGAAGACGAGTTTTATAGCGCAATCGGTTGGCTTTCAAGGGAAAACAAAATATCAAGAGACGGCCAGAATAGCTATAAACTTAGTGATACAAATCTTACTCCAGAGATTGGCAATAATGCTGGCAAAGTTTGGAGAGTAATGAAGGTTTGGGGAGAGGTTGACGTCTCTCTTATAAAGAGACTTGCAATGATAGATGAGAAACATGTCTACTCTGCTCTAGGCTGGTTAGCCAAGGAAGATAAGATATGTTTTGATGAAAAATTGATGAAGTATAGTTTGAAAGAATAAGGATTAAGCGTTACTAATAAAAGTGATATGGTAAAGTTGAAATGTGATATGCATTCGCAAAGATTTGAGATAGTGTATACTAAGTGCAAATAGAAGTATGAAGGCATAGCAGATGAAAGTAGCGATGATTGGCTGGGAATATCCGCCGTTCAAGGCGGGCGGCTTAGGTACCCATTGTTATGGGCTTACCCGCAGTCTTGCTGATAAAGGTGTGGCTGTAGATTTCTACATGCCTAAAACCAAACATAATACTAGTAGTGACAAAAAGAATCTTGTTATAAAAGAGGTTGGAGAAACAGAGATATTCCCATATGATAGGCCTGATGATAAGGCTCTTGGTGGGAAGTTTTTCGAGGCTGTTTACAGATATAATGATCTTCTTGTTCAGCGTGTTCGCGGTAAGTATAATCTAATTCACTCTCATGATTGGCTTACTATGAAGGCAGCTGTTGCCTTAAAGGAAAAAATGGGTGTTCCACTAGTTTTGACTATCCACTCAACTGAATACGACCGTTCTGGTTGGCTTTATCCAAATCAGTGGTTCATTGATATTGAGCGTGAGGGTATGCAAAAATCAGACCGTATCATCGCTGTGAGCAATTTCACTAAAAAAGTAATTGTTGAAAAATATGGTATAAACCCTGATAAGATTGTTGTTGTTCATAACGCTGTTTATCCTATTGGTGAGGGTGAAAAACAAAAGGTTGTATTGTTCCTTGGCAGACTTACTATACAGAAAGGACCAGAGTTCTTCTTGCGTGCCGCTAAAAAGGTTTTGGAATATGAAAAGGATTGCCGTTTCATTGTAGCGGGTATGGGTGATATGTTGCCTCGTCTTATCAACCAGGCTGTTGACATGGGAATTGCACAGAATGTTATATTCACAGGTCTGTTGACTGAGGAAGAGGTAAAACATATTTACAAAATCGCCAACATTTATGTTATGCCATCTGTTAGTGAGCCTTTTGGTATAACTGCTCTTGAGGCAATGTCAGCTGGTACTCCTACTATAGTTTCTAAAACAGCTGGTGTAGCTGAGGCGTTATACAACTCGTTGAGGGTTGATTTCTGGGACACTGATGAGATGGCAAACAAAATTATATCACTACTTAGATATGACCCTCTGCGTAGAACATTGGTTGAACAGGGTAAACGTGAACTGGAATTGTTCACATGGGATCGTGTTGCTGAGAGAACAATTGATGTCTACAAGGGGGTATTGTAAAACATGACATCAGTATGTTTATACTTCGAGGTACATCAACCTGTTAGATTAAATCGTTTCTCAGTTTTCAATATAGGTAAAAAATCTGATGCTTTTTCAACATATTTCAACCACGAACTAAATAGATGGATATTTGAGAAAGTTGCAAGAAAATGTTATCTTCCAACAAATAACCTTTTACTTGATCTAATTAATGAAAACCAAGGTAAATTCAGATTATCTTTTAGCATCACAGGTACATTCGTTGAATATTGTCAGCGTTACATACCTGAGTTGTTAGATAGCTTCAAAAAACTTTTTGCCACAGGCGCAGTTGACCTAATAGATGAGACATATTTCCATTCTCTTTCAGGTTTGTATGATGATCTAGATGAGTTCGAAGAACAAGTAATTATGCATAGGAATATGATAAAAAAAATTTTTAACTACAAACCAAAAGTTTTCAGAAACACTGAAACAATTTATGATAATCGTATAGCAAAAAAAGTCGCTGATATGGGATACAAAGGAATTCTTACAGAAGGAGCTGAGAAGGTCCTGGGTTGGCGCTCACCAAACTATATTTACAAACCAGTTAACGCAGACATAAAAGTTTTACTTAGAAACTATACTCTTAGTGATGATATAGGTTTTCGTTTCTCTGCTCGCGAATGGCCAGGTTTTCCTTTAACCGCTGATAAATACTCTAATTGGATGGCAAACTGTGAAGGTGATTTGATTAACTTGTTTATTGATTATGAGACGTTTGGTGAACACCAGTGGATAGAAACCGGTATATTTGATTTCCTAAAACACCTGCCTAACGAGACATTAAAACACAATCACCTGGATTTTGTTACAGTAAGCGAGGCGGTAGATAGATACAATGTTGTTGGTGAGATTGATGTACCATGGGCTATATCCTGGGCTGATGCAGACCGTGATGTTTCAACTTGGCTTGGTAACAATATGCAGATCGCTTGTTTCAACGAACTAAAAGATTTAGGTAAGAAAATAAAACAAATAGATGACAAAGAATTGCTATATGTATGGCGTCTATTACAGACATCTGATCATCTATATTATATTTCAACAAAGGGTGCGCAGGATGGCGATGTTCATGCTTACTTTAGCCCGTATGATGCTCCGTATGAGGGTTTTATTAATTATATGAATATCTTGCAGGATCTTAAACAAAAAGTTAATCAATAAAAAATTTCGGTGAGGAGAAAATACTGATGAACATAGTACATTTTTCATGGGAGTTTCCACCAGTTATATATGGAGGATTAGGAACTTTTGTTACAGAAGTTTCTCATAGGCAAGCAGCCCTTGGTAACAGTGTCACTGTATTCTCACTTAATAGAGGTAACGTTCTCCATTTATACGAAAAGTTTAATGGTTTAGAGGTTTATCGGCCAAAAACGCTTGACCTTTCATCGGTTTTTTATCTCTGCGCAGACCATGAACTACGTGCGTGGGGCCAGTATTTCAAATTTTTTGCAGATGTTCTAAGCTACAATGTTATATCCGCATCGCAAGTTGTTAACACAATTGTGAAAAAAGAGGGCAAACATTTTGACATCATTGATTCACATGACTGGCTTGGTATAATGGCAGGGATGGTAACAAAAAAAGAACTGGGCATACCCCTTGTTTTTCATGTTCATTCAACCGAGGTTGGTAGATCAATTGGCAGAGGATCACATACAATAAAAGACATTGAGTTTGAAGGTGGTCAGGCAACGGATTGTGTTATAACAGTATCCAATGCAATGAGTGATGAGCTTCAGAAATTAGGCTTTCCACCAAACAAGATAAGGGTTTGTTGGAATGGGGTTGACACAAAAAAATATGATCCAAATCTTATAAATCCTGAGACAAAAAAACAGCTGAGAAGACGATACGGTATAAACGATAACGATAACATGATATTTTTCATAGGTCGTCTAGTCAGTGTGAAAGGTGTTGACAATTTAATAAAAGCAATGCCAAATGTTCTAAACAATTTCCCCAACTCCAAACTTGTTATACTTGGTGTTGGAGACATGGAAAATACTATTAGAGAACTGATAAATAATTATAGATTGCAAGAAAAAGTTGTTTTAAGAAACGAGTTTGTTAGCGAAGAAGAACGTATCCTACATTATGCTGCATCGGATGTTGTTGTTCTACCATCACTATATGAACCATTTGGGATAGTGTGCACAGAGGCTATGTCTATGGCAAAACCAGTTATTGTAGGCGCACGTGGAACAAATGGTATGCGAGAGCAGATAACACCAAATGGTGAAAAAAAATGTGGCATACACATAAACCCATATGAACCAAATGATATAGCATGGGGTATCAAAACAGCTCTTGAATCAAAAGATAAAACAATGTTGATGGGAAAAAATGCTAGAGAGCGAGCAATTAATAATTTCGATTTAGATATAGTTGTGAATAGAACCCTTGAAATATATAAGGAGTTTGTTTGATAACATATTTGAAATAGTTGCGTGAAAGTATGAGAGAATGGGTTGTTACAAACGGTCTTGGTAGCTATGCATCATTAACACATCATAGTACTAATACGAGAAAATTCCATGGTTTGTTAGTTGCGAGTCTTGAACCGCCAGTTAAAAGATGGGTTTTTGTAACAAATGTCTATGATAAGTTACGTATCGAAGATAGAACATATGACCTTAGAAATATAACGGGAAGATATGTCTTTGAAACATTCCCTTCAGTTTTGTATGATGTAGAGGACGTGCATATCAAAAAAACTTTTTTCATGGAACATGGTAAAAACACATCTGTTGTTAAATATGGTATAATCACAGAAAAACCAATTGTGATGATTCACAATCCTGTTTTGAATTCTAGGCTTTTCTATGATACAACTAAACCATCAAACGTATCCTTTAAACAAGAGGCTATAGAAGATGGGGTTTGTGTTAAACCTAATAACGTTGATAAAGAAATAAAGATGATATTGCACGACTCCCTCTATGAACCAGATGAATACTGGGAAGAGTTTTATTACGAAGGCGATCATGAGCGAAATGACTCTTGGATAGACCATAGCTTTCACGTCGGTGATTTTTACAAAGAAGTAAAAGGTCCATTTGAATATTATCTTGTTTTTACTCTTGAGGATGAGGTAGATAGTAAACCACTTGCTACATATGCTGGCGAGGTTCAGAGGAAAAAAAGTTTATTGGAACAGGCTGCTCTTAATCAAAAATTTGAAAAACTAATTTTATCAGCAGATAACTTTATTGTAAAAAAAGGTAATGAGAAATCAATTATAGCTGGGTATCACTGGTTCGGCGACTGGGGCAGAGATACACTAATATCATTACATGGTTTGACTCTTGTTACAAAAAGATATGACGATGCTAAAAACATATTAATTAATTTCGCTAGATATTGTAAAAAAGGTCTGATACCAAACACTTTCATGGAACGTGACTCAACACCTGCTTACAACACAGTGGATGCATCCCTTTGGTACATAGATCGAGTCTATCAATATATGAAATACACAAATGACAAAGAGTTTTTACAGGAGATATGGGGCACTATTAAGTCGATCATTGAAAACTATAGATTAGGAACAGATTTTGGTATACACATGGACAAGGATTATCTAATAAATCATGGGCCTGGTCTTACTTGGATGGATGTAAAAATTGGCGATAATTATATTACACCGCGTTCAAAGAAAGCAGTTGAAATACAAGCGTTATGGTACAACGCGTTGATGATAATGAGTACCTTATCAGAAACATGTGGAGAACCAGATAACTATCATTATCTTGCTGAGCTGGTTAAAGAAAGTTTCAACAATCAATATGATAAACAATACGACGTAATTGACACAAAGGATTGGTCTTGCAGACCAAACAAAATATTACTAGCGTCCCTTGATTTTTCTATGATCAGCAAAGAAAAAGAGAAATGGATTGTAGATGATATTGAAAATAGGTTGTTGACAATTTTTGGTTTGAAAACTTTATGCTCCGATGATTC
>Ga0172365_10003230_pt1 | contig 12132 bp, 12 predicted proteins | sample LakKivSesite48cm_FD_114535 | JGI IMG/M metagenome (GOLD analysis project Ga0172365, IMG submission 114535) | Sediment microbial communities from Lake Kivu, Rwanda - Sediment site 48cm | ecosystem: Environmental > Aquatic > Freshwater > Lake > Sediment | place: Rwanda: Western Province, Lake...
TCAACAAACTCTATCATCGCGTTAACATTTCTAACATCATCATCAGAAAAACCTAAAGAAACTCTACTATATTCACCACTTTGAATTAATTTACCTACATTATCAAAAACTTTATCAATAAAGTTAGCTAAAGCCATTTTCTTATTGTGTTCAGGATTGGCAGCTCCACCACTTACAGGTAAACCCATTTTTTCACCAAACTCTTTTGAAGATACTGGGTGGTATTCACCTTTATCATCTAAGTAGATATCTATAATAGTTTGATCATCTAATTGTTCAGGTTTGTAAAAACCACCCGTTTTTTCAAAGTTTATGACATCTTTAATGTTTTCAACCATTCTTTTCTTTTCTTCAGGTGTTAATACAATATCGATAAATAATCTAACACCTTTCTTAATAACTTCAGGACTGTGACCTCTAGCAGTAATTATTGAAAATGGATTAGCGTATATTAAAGTTTCTTTAAATTTATCAAAACTGGGTGAAGTTCTGTTCGATTTAATAGCTTTTTCAGCGTCTTGTAAAAAAGTTTCAGGATGTGTAAAATCTCTAAAAGCATCCTCATCAAAGCCAACTATTGTATTTCCTTCATATTCAAAAGGTTCTTTACCAATTGAATTTCTATATTCAGCAAAATCATCTGTAGACATACCAACAACTTCACCATCATCTGTTTTAAGGTATATTTTTGTTGGCATTCTTAATATGTTGTCGTCCCAATCAAGAGCATACATTCTAAGTTCTCTTTCAGATATAAGTTTTTTATTTTTGAGTTTATTTAACTCAGCTATGATTATTTTTTTCATATCTTATTAAAATATTTATATTATATAGATAAATATTATTATATTGGTAAAAAATTAAAAAATGAAAGATGTTTACGATATTTTAATGGGTGAAAAAATAAAAGAAGAAAAAGAAGTTTTTGAGTTATTAGAAAAAACAGTTGGGGAAATAAATTATTATACCGATTCTGTTACAAATTTATTAAGACACTCAAGGATGTTATTTTTATTGGGGATTTTATTTTTATTTTTTGACTATTCAAAATTTATATGGGGAGGTTTTTTTTCTCTATGGTTTATTATTTTTTTGGTCGCATCCAATAGAAACCAAAAAAGAAATGAAATGATGACTAATTTTAAAAATTGGATCCTATTTTTTGAAGTTAGGAAATTAATAAACGATGAAAATAGACATTTATTGAAAAATTTTAAGATAAAAAGACTTTGGTTTGAAAATTAATCTATATATTTGTTAAACAAACATTAATTAAATATGAAAGTTAAAGATACCTATGTTGGTACTCATTACGTTAATTTGACTGAAGAACAATTTAATAGTATGAGTAAAATTGAAATGATAAATAAAATTTTATCAGATGATGTTGATGACATAATCAAGTATCACAATAAATTTTTGTTTATGAAAAAAAATCTTTTTGGTAGTTTATTTTTATCCACTATTTCTATTTTTACTTTTGGTGTTTTGGGTTTGTTTAGCATTATACCTGTGATTTTCTTTTATTACATGACTAAAAAAAGAAAAGACAACATTACATGGTCTATCAGAACTTTAAAAGTTAATGTAGCAATGTTTCGTGGTAATGGTAAATTTTTATTAGAAAATGATTTTATTTTTGAAAATCATTTGGGTAGATTGGATGGTATTGATATTGGTGAACTTTACGATGCTATTTCACAAAAATAAAAAAGGGGTTTAAAACCCCTTTTTTATTTATTAATTATTTTTTCTTATTTACCGGAAGTTAAATCTCTACCACCAAGACGTTGCCACCATGGTAGTTTAGACGCTTTACCCGTAACATCACCTTTAGGGACATAAACCAACATATATTCACCACCAGATTTATTAATTTTAACATCACCATCAAAGTTATCAGCTTTAGCTTGATTATACAAATCATCTATTTCTTCTTGTGAAGCTCTTTTACCTGATAATTTAGGGTAAGAATTTTTAACAACGATGTTAAACTTTTGCATAAAAGCTTTCTCATCAAATTCTCTAAGAAGTTCTAATCTTCTTTCTACCTCACTCTCAGTTAAATTATAATGTTGAGCTACTTTTTTAATTTGAGCTTCAGAAACTTTACCGTGAATATTTTTTTTAACTTCAGGTGCTTGTTTCATTTTAGCTTTTTTAACTTCTTTAGCTTTTTCCATTCCTTCACCCATGTCATCTGATTGTTCAGCTCCCATAGTCATTTTATGTTTTTTGGCAGCGTTCTTTTCAATCATAGCTGATTCCATAACGAAATGTTCTACAACTCTTTCTAGTTGTTCTCTTCTGATTTTATATCTTACTTTACTCATTTTAAATTTTATTTGTTTTTGTAATTAATTAATTTTTTAAAGTTGTCCATTTCTTCTGTTAAGAATGATGGGTTAAAAGTTTTGTTAACAGATTCAGCTAAGTCTTTAACAGATTCCTCAACAGAGTCAGATTCCTCAACAGGGTAAGTTTTTCCGTTAAATTCAAACTCTTTTTTACCTTCTTCTCTAGCTTTTTCTAAAGCCGCTGTAAAGGCGTTACCCTCCTCAAGTTCACCTTCTTCCATGTAACTACCTTCTTCCATGTAACTACCTTCTTCCATGTAACTATCTTCTTCCATGTAACTATCTTCTTCCATATAAGAAGAACCACATCCAGATTCACAAATACCTTCATACATCATACTACCACACTCATTACATGTGTCAGCCTCCATTTTCATTCCAGCTTCTTTCATTGTGGTTTCGATTAAGAAATCCAATTGTTTTTTATTAATAATTTTTGACATATCTTTATTTTATTAAATAAATATGCCTATTTTTTATAAAAATTTATGTTTCATAAACAAATTTAATATTGCCACAATCCCATATTCTATCAAAACCACGTTCTTGCATAATCTCCCATTCTGTTTTATTTGGGTCAAAACCTTCTTTAACCAATAAATCTTTTCTAAATGTAAAACGATGATATTTTTTATTGTTTTGAGATTTAAAAAAATACCAATAAGAGGGTGATGTATGTGATTCATAAATGAACCCATTTTTATTATAAACCGTTTCTAAATGATTATAAGAAGACCAACGTAAATCAGCAAAAGTTACTATTCTCTTATGGTCATAATTTTTAACAAAATATTTAAATAGTTTTGAAAAACCACCTACTACTTGGTGACCTATTTTTGAAACAAATCTAGTTATTTCCCATGTAGATTTACCTTTAGTTATTTTACGGCTGGCAAATGTTATTAAAGAAACTAATTCATCTTTATGATATAAACCTAATCTGATTTTATCTTTTGTATCTCCTTGGATATGGTTATTTATTAGAAATTCTTTTTTTGTTTTATTATCTACTTCTTTAATAACACAATTTCTTGCATAAATTTTATTAGAAATTAAACCTAGTACATTTGATAATTTTGATAATACTATTTGTGGTTTTGTCTCTATCTCCTCATCAAAGATATGTAATAGTCTAATACCTTGTTCATAACATTCTTTGGTTTTATTCAAATGGTATTTCCTATCTTTACCGTTTAATTCACCATGCCAATACATACCATTTAATTCTATAGCTAAATTATGTGTCGGGATATAAATGTCTAATTCTTTAGATATAACTTTTCTAGTATTTGTAACATATTTTATATTATTTTTATCTAAGAAATCAGTTATAAATAACTCTAAAGAATTGTTTTTAGTATTTGGGAAACACTTTGGACATTTTGGTATTCTACCACAACCTAATAAAGTTGATTGAAAATTTTTACCACAGGTTAAACAGGAAAAATTATAAGATAAAGAAGTGTTGCCATTTTTATTAGTAGTATATTCATCCATTAACATTAATTTTTGATCAGATAAATTTTTAAGTAAATTAACTAAATGTTTTTCTCTTACGGTATTTTTTTGTCGTTCTACAGATAACGGTCTATCACGATTTATCATAGTTTTTTCATGTATTTCTTTTACTTGCCAAACATGTTCTACACCATATTTTTTTAAAACCCCCTCTTTAATTGATTCAATTAATTTAATTTTATTTTCTGGTCTACTACCCCACTCAATCCTACATTCATCTGAACACATAGTTCTAATTTCTTTTTTTCTAACCTCAAACTCAGTATTACAAACTTTACAGTTTCTTACCTCCCTAACATTAGAATCTTTACTTCTACCCATTTTTGTTTTTCCTTGACGAGCAGAATTAAAGTAACAATCTCTTGAACAAAATTTTTTATCCCTGAATTTATATTCAGTTTCAAACTCTTTATTACAACATTGACAAGTTAGTTTTATTTTCATGGTATAATATTTATATAAGTTATTCCTTTATATATAAATATAATGGTTTATACTAAAAAAGTATATATAAAAAAAATGGGTAACAGGAATTACCTGTTACCCACTTAATATTTAAAGTTTATCTAATTATAGATTATCAAAACTTGCTCCCGTAGGTGTTACATTAAACTCTAGAATTATGTATTCTAAAGATGGTATTGGTTTAATAAATATTTTACCACGTAACTCATTTCTATCTATTTCTTCAGGGTCATTTGATAATTGAACTCTAAAGTCTGTTAAACCTCTTTCTTTTCTAATGTTATCCAAGATTGGGTTAACAAGTGATAAGAACTGATTTCTAACAATTTGATCGTTTTGTTCAAACAACAATCTGATAGCTACAGCTGAAATTAATTTTCTTGTTTGTAGTAACAATCTTCTGATATTCAATCTATCAAGAGCTGAATCTCTAACTTGTAGGTTTTTGTTACCCCAAATTAATACACCCTCATCAGAGAAATATGCCATTGGGTTAATTCTTCCTTCGTATAGAGTATCTCTCATATCCTCAGTCAATTTGATTCTTGGTTGGATAGCTTCAGTTCTACCTCTTGTATAACCAGCCGTTGCGAACCAAGGGAAAGAAATATTATCAGTTAATGCGATATCTTTTACAACTTCTAATGTTGGTGGTAAGAAGATATTAACACTGTTTTCTCTATCTCTCATTTGAATCCATGGCCAATAAGTGGCTGTATAGTTAGAATCTAAATCAGCGTTATCTAATATATCAACAATTTCATCAGCTGATATAATATCTGGTGTCGCGAAACCTAAACCTGAAAGGTCAAAAGTTGGGTTATCACTAGGATATCTATCAGGTGAAGTTACGATATAAATAGAGTCTGCTCTTTCCTCTTCCACCATATCAACAGTCTCATCAACCAAACCTAAGTTGTCTTGGTAATCAATACCTGGTGTAACTAATACGTTAATGTTAACACTTTCAGGGTTAGAGAATGTTCTAATTGCTGATAAGTAAGCGTAGTAATCAGATGTACCTTCAGTAGCACTTAGTTGATCAAATTCATTTGTTATTAAACCTGCACTAAATCCTGCTCTACCAACTCTATAGGTATCTGTATTTGTTCTAGGTACACGAGTGTTTTCTCTGTTACAGTTCCAACCATCAAAACCTAAGTAAGGTACTAATGTAAATTTACAAGCGTTTATATTTTGATAAGTAGTACCTTCAATACTAAAAGTATCTCTGAAAGCAAATTCACCCACAACAAAATCACCAGCTATTGTAGCTCCACTATCCATGTGATAACCTTGTGTTACTGCTGTCCACATAACACCATTAGGTTTTTCACCATTATAACCTTTCCAGTTAAACATATTTTGGTCAATACCTTTAACATTTGATATCCCTAAATAAGTTTTTCTAAGTTTATCATTTGTTAAATCATATGATTGTTTGTAGAAAATGCTTGGGGGTAATAAATCTGGCTGACCAATATTTGTGGGTTCATAATCTCTAACTCTATAACCTTCGAATCCAGCAGGGAAAGCGTCAGTTGGTGCATTAGGGTTAATAACCAACATAATGTATCTACTTCTTAATACGTACTCACCGTCAGCAGTACCTATTCTTTGTGCCACAAAACTACTATCATTAGGATCCATTGAACATTTAGAGAATCTTTCTAATATTTGTGGATTAGCATCTGTATCATAGAATTGTCTTACAATAATATCAAAAGTTTTTGTCTCAACGTCAATTCTTGATATAGATATTTTAATTTCTTGGTTTGCCATATCACCATCAGAAATAGAGACAAACTTAAATAATTTATCAACCTTATTACCACGAAGTTCAGAAACAATCCAAGGAGTTTCAGGGGTTTGGTAACTTTGTTGGTAATTGTTAAATGTATCAAAGTGTAATAACTGTGGTTTAAGACCTAAGATATATCCGTTATTAATCATGTTTGCTAACATGTTAGGATAAATTTCCTCAACCCAAACTTCAGTATCTTTATCACTACAAGAAGAACCAACAACTCTAGGTAAATAATTTCTTTGTGTTGAATCTAACGAAGCGTCATAAACAACACTACTTGTAAACCCTGATGTGTAAGCTGTTAATACAAATGAACCTAAAGGATTTGTTAAAGCGTTTGTGAAGTCTCCTTGAATTCCATTTTCAGATTGGTCAACATTAAAGAATAATTGATTACTAACTACTGTAGCTCTTGACCTAACCATAGCTAGAACTTTATTTTCATATGCTGTATAAGCAGATGCTACATAAGTTATAACTGTACCTGATACTGTACCTGATATAGGTGTTGCCGTTAAATCAAGACCTGTAACGATACCAGTTAAAGACCCACCAGTAAAGTAAGTACCTACCTTATCAAAAATTGTTGGTATAGAGAATGTAGTACCTGTAGTAGCTGGAAGTGGTGTGTCAAAACCACCATAAGTATTGTAAAGATATTCAGCCTCAGTGTTACTAAATCCATAAGCCGTAGCACCTGAATAAGATGCGGTAAAAGTTGAAGTCCCAGCAGTTGTAACTGTTGATGGGTCGTAATTAGCTTCAGAAGCGATAACCCACGCACTACCTGCTTCGTAACCAGTTAAACCAAGAATTCTTGTTACAAATAATTGGTTTGACTCAGTTAAATACTGTTTAGCGATGTACGAAGCCTCATACTGAGGTTTATCATTACCAAGTAATTTAGGGCTAAGACCGCCAAAAATAGCAACATACTCATCGTAGTTACTAATGAAGATTGGTTCAAAAGCCGGACCTTTAAGTGTTTCACCAACAACACCTAAAGTTGTTACACCCACTTGTTGGGAAATAAACGTTAAATCTTTTTCTGATGTAAAGACACCTGGTGATACAAATATTTTATTATCAGCCATTTAATTTTGTTTTTTTTTTATCTAGTTATTTCTAAATAAATATTGTAGAAATTATGAAAAGATTTTTTTTGTTGTTTTACAACAAAAAATAGTATGACAGAAGTATGATTTTTGTAATATTTATAATTAAAAACTAATGAAAAGAGATAAAAACCTAAAAATTACGGCAAATACTCATAAAATATTAAAAGAATATTGTGAAAAAAATGGACTTAAAATGTTTGCCTTTGTTGAAAAACTTATTAAAGAAAAGTGTAAAACAAACACAGACATCTATGGTGAAGAATTAAGTTAATAACAAGTAATCACTACAAAACCATCACCACCTTTTCCACCCGTACCACCTGTACCTAAAAAACATCCGCCGCCACCACCTCCACCAGAACCAAATCTAGCAAAACCTCCAGCACCTCCAGCAGTAAAACTTGAACCGTTACCACCTCCACCACCAATAGATGTAAAAGGATATCTTGAAATCGAATTTGATGTTGATGGTAATGTTGGTGCAAATCCATTACCACCATTAGCAGGTGCTGTCCCAGCTGTACCACCATTAGATGCAGGAATAAACCCAAGAGTATTAACACTACCCCCGTTACTTGGTGTGCCACCAGCAGTTGATCCACCTCCACCAGCACCTCCAGTAAAAAGATTGGCTGGTGTTACGTTTGTTACTGCACCACCAATAGATGAACCAGCAGTTCCAGCTTGTCCAGCGAATGATTGAAATATACCTAAAAAAGTTAAAAAGTTTGTTGCTGATTGTGTGAATATAGTACTTGCCCCTCCAGCAGTACCAGCACCACCACCTGACGCCCCAGCACCTGCAGCGGTTGCTGCTGCGGCACCACTTCGTAATATAATATTACCGGCAGTTGTATCTGGTTGTACTGATATGTAAGATAATGAACCTGCTTGAGCAGCAGCTCCACCAGCAATACCCCCATCACCACCTTTACCAACTAAAATATACAATCTATCAGGAAGTGTTGATGCCATAAATAATCCTTTTGTGATTGCAGAGGATCCACCTCCACCACCACCACCCGCAGCGTTTACTACGGCAGTAGCACCAGCACCACCACCACCTCCCCCACCAACAACTAAAAAATTAACCATACGGGCATTTTTAGGTTTTTCCCAAATTTGCCAATCAAGTGTTGCAGTAGGTGAAGTACCATTTGTATAAAATACTTGTTGTTGTATACTACTATCTGTTACATTAAAAACATCTATCATAATTTAAAATTTTTACCACGCAGTTATTATGACAATACCATTACCACCGTTACCACCATTACCACCATTACCAGCTGTCGCGGCTCCACCACCACCACCACCACATCCAAATGCACCGTAACCACCATTTCCTGCGACACCACCTGTCCTAAAACCACCCCCACCAGCACCACCAGTGAAAAATAAAGGTGAATTAACGGATGAATTTAAATTAGGTATTATTGGTTGAAATCCTGAACTACCTGGGTTTGTACCCCCACCAGCACCACCAGTTATTGTAGGTACCGCCCCTAAACCTGTTATATTACCTCCAGCAAAACTTGCGGCACCTGAAGCACCACCACCACCAGCACCTCCTGTAGTGATGTTAGCAATTGTTATTGAGTTACCTATACCAGCAGAAACACCACTAGCACCTGCCTGACCAGCAATTCCTTGGAATAACCCTAAATACCCAACTAGGCCATTTGTTTGTGTAAATATAGTACCAGCACCCCCACCAGCAGCAGTACCAGTACCAGCACCAGCACCAGCACCACCATCTCCACTTCTAAATAAAACATTTGCTGCGGTTGTATTTGGTTCTATAGAAACATAGGATAATGAACCAGCAGTACCATTTGTGGAGGAAGCACCACCTAGACCTCCTGGTCCTACTTGTATAAATAAAATGTCGGGAAGTAAATCTGCATTAAAAAAACCTCTTGTGACAGCAGAAGATCCGCCTCCACCACCACCACTACGGTTTGTACCAGCAGCACCAGTTCTGCCTCCACCACCACCACCTCCACCACCAATAAGTACCATATAAACAAATTTTACATTTTTTGGTTTTTGCCAAGTTTGCCAAGCATTAGCACCACCATTGGTTAAAAAGACCCAATTGTATGTGTTATTATTTGGTATATTAAAAACGTCTATCATATTAAATTAGTTACCAAGTAGTTATTATTATAATTCCATTACCGCCTTTTCCTCCAGCACCACCTATGGTTCCAGCACCACCACCGCCACCTCCTGAACCATAAGAACCACTACCACCTGCACCACCAGTTCCAGTACCATTTGCACCTCCACCAGCACCACCAGTAAATAACATAGGTGTGTTATCAAATGAGTGGAGTGACGGTAATTGTGTAAAAATACCCTCGTTACCTTTGTTTGTTCCCCCAGCGGCACCCCCAGTTAATTGTTGTGTTACAACACTTGCGGTTATATTACCACCAGTGCCATTTGTGTTTGTGGTAGAAGATCCACCTCCACCAGCACCACCACCTACAATATTTTGTATTGTAATTGAGTTGCCTCCACCACCTGTGTTTGCACCACCAGCAGCACCAGCAATTCCGACAGAGGCATTTACAATCCCAAGATAACTTAAAAGACCTGCAGTTTGTGCAAATACAGACCCAACAGTTCCACCAAGACCTAATGTTGATCCAGCAGCGGGTGCAACAGCGGCTGAAGCTAAAATAACGTTTGTTATTGCAATATCTGGTCTTGCACTAACGTATGAAATAGACCCTGCCGTACCATTTTCACCACTTGCACCTCCAGCACCCCCAAGACCGACATTTATATATAAAATATCAGGTAATAAATTTGCGGGAAATATTGCCCTGGTGGTAGAAGAAGATGCTCCACCCCCACCACCAGTTCTTGCGAGTCCTGCACCAAAAAGTCCACCCCCACCACCAGCACCACCACCGATAACAAAAAAACTAACAAATTTAGCGTTTCTTGGTTTTTGCCAAGTTTGCCAATTGGTTGTAGTAGTTACACCAGAAGAGTTAGAGTAAAAAACCCATATACTGGTTTCATTTCTTGGAACATTAATGTAATCAATCATAAATTATTAATATTTTCCGCCTATAACTGTTGCTCTATATCCACCAGCAACACCTGTTCCTAATGTTACATAAATTGTGTATCCTGGAGGCATCGCAAAGTTTAAAGGTAATTCATAAACAGGAAGTGCGGCTGCCGCAACACCTGTTGTTGCTGGGAGTGATATCTCATCAATGAATGTGTTATTTGCTGCTGTTGCGTTTGTTGAACCGTTATTTAACCAAACACGAGCCACCGTTGCTACATTATTAGTACCAGCTGCGTTATTTGGTTTAAATCTAATTCTTTGTACATAACCACCTTCTGTTGTATCAGCACTAAAAGCTAAATAGATGGTACCTGATGTTAAATCTGTTGTTGCATTTACTGCGGTCATGTTTGATGTCCATTGAACATCGCCTCTTCTTGTGTAAATTGGTAAGTTATTTGCTGGCATAATTATTTATTTTTTATTTATTATTAATTTATTTTGTTTTTAAGTTAAATAGTTTCCTATTGATTGGGCAAAACCAACACCATAAGCATAAAATACAGCACTTGCAGGTGTTGAGTATTCAATATTACCCGTTGATGTGTTTCTTGTTAAGAAATCGGTATTAGTGTTATTAAGTGTTGGTGTGGATGTAATAACTAATGTTGTTCCCGAAATTGTTCCTGTTGTTATACTATTTCCTGAAACAACTAATTTTTCAGAAGGTGCCGTTGTACCAATACCAACGTTACCAGATTGGTCAATTACAAATGGTGAAGTATCAGGATTTACACTATCCTCAACTAAAAAAGAATCTGTTGAGGCGGTATTATTAATATGTATTTTAGCTGTAGGTGAACCTATACCTACACCCAACCTTTCATTTGTATTATCCCAATGAAAATTAGTGTTCGCACTTAAACCTGTCTCATCGTTCCAAAAGGCTACTTTATTAGTTATACCAGAACCTGTTAATGTGCCACTACCACTACCACTAGTAAACCCAGTTATAGTAACATCACTTAATCCATTTCTATTTAAGGTTAATGTACCACTAGAAAAAGTTCCACCTGTCACATAATAATCACTAATTCCTGTTAAATTAGAACCGTCACCGTAGTATGTGATTCCAGAAAAATACCCTGTAGATATAATATTACCATTAACAGTACCACCTGATAACGTCGATAACCTATCCCACCCTATTGGTAATATTTGATTTGCTGTAGTCCCTGATGCGTAAAGAATCACATCAGCTGTGTTTAGGGCTAACTCACCTAATTGTAAATCACCAGGAGATGGTACTTTACCGGGTACATTAGACCTTTTTATAAGGAATGTATTTTTTCTAGTGGTCATATCTATGACTATTATGTAACCTTATATAAGGTATTATTTTATGGTTATTAAACCTTTACAAATAAATATATCTTAAAAAGAAAAAGGGAAGATTAACTTCCCTTTTTTATCTTTTATTTAATATGTTCCACGGACTAGTACGATCCTCCATCGAGGATATCAAATTCGGCCAATACTCTAACACCATTAGGTGAACCTTCATTAATATTATTGTTTCTAATAACAATATCATTTAATTGAGTTACCCAACCCCTGTTATTGTACCCATTTAATCCTGTATATTCAGATACGTCAGGGTTTTCACCAACCACAATACCTGTAAGGTTTTGCATCTGACCGATAGTAAAGTATGTATCACCTGTAGATGTACCGTTACCATCTTGAATTTTAATACCTGAAGCTACTGATGTTGAAGAAGTATCCCCTGTAGGGTTATAATTTAAAGTAATTTGTGGGTCTTCAATATAAAGTTCA
>Ga0172365_10003232_pt1 | contig 12128 bp, 7 predicted proteins | sample LakKivSesite48cm_FD_114535 | JGI IMG/M metagenome (GOLD analysis project Ga0172365, IMG submission 114535) | Sediment microbial communities from Lake Kivu, Rwanda - Sediment site 48cm | ecosystem: Environmental > Aquatic > Freshwater > Lake > Sediment | place: Rwanda: Western Province, Lake Kivu...
CCCTACCTTAACCTGGTGGGACTGATCATCGGCACCGGTCTGGGTGCCGGACTCATTGCCAATGGACATCTCTACTCCGGGACCAGTTGCGGGGCCGGGGAGTTCGGTATGCTGCCCTATCTGGACGCCAATTTCGAACGCTATGCTTCGGGACAGTTCTTCCTGAAATCATACGGCCAGTCGGGAAAGGAATTATTCCAGAAAGCTCTGGCCGGTGACCAACAGGCCCGTCTTATCTTTGCCGAATTCGGCCGCCATCTGGGGGAAGCAGTCAAGGCCATTATGTACGCCGTTGACCCCGAGGCCATAATTCTGGGGGGCTCGGTCAGCCGGGCCTATGAATTTTTCAAAGAGTCAATGCTGGAAACGCTTTCCACTTTTGCCTACTCTATAGCCCTGAAAAGAATCCGGGTCATCCCGTCTTCCACCGAGAACATCGCCATTCTGGGAGCGGCCGCCCTGTACCTGGACAACCGGAGCCGATAGATCCTTTTGGGCAAGCAATTTATATAACCCGATAGCAGAAAACTTTCTGATCACAGGGGCTTCAAAGCCCCGCCAGAAAGAATCCTTCCGAAGTGTTCATCCTTTTATCCACCGGCTTCTGGCCTTAGACGGAAGACAGCTTCCCCGCGTCCAGCCGATTCCGGAAAAACATCAGGCTTTCCGCCTGTCTGCCGCGCCAATCCACAGAGCTTTCCCTGAACTCTGTTGTGAAATTCTGCCCGCCCCCCGGCCCCGGCGTTTCTAATTGCCCGATAGACGGATGATTGAGACCCCTATCCTGTCCCCGCCTGTCACGGTCCGGCTGGAAGTTCTAATTTCAGTCTCCGGCCAGTTTATTTTCCAGTCCAGCCGCCACCTGCTGCAGCAACTGCCGGGAGTTCTTGCCCGTGGCTACCACCACAAAGAGGTCCGTTCCCCTCAAAATGGCCAGAGCGGACTTTTCGACTGAAACCAGGGCGGGCCTTCTCTTTCCCCACACTGGAAGGTAAACCGGGCGCCCGCCGGCGACTTCTTTTTTGAGTCTTTCGAGCAAATAATTATCCAGGTTTTCAACCGGGGCCCATCCCTCCTGGAGAATCCTGACCGTCTGTTCATCAGGACCCAGAAGAGCCATTAGGGTCCGGTCAGGCCAGACCCTGTCCAGTTCAGCCAGGGTAAAACCGTCGGGAACTCTGAGTCCGACCATAAGCCCCGGGTTCCAGTAGCGGTTGTCCCTGACTTCATAAAGCGGCTGATTTTCCGGCACCCTGAAGCTCTGGCCCCGCAGGCTGAACTCGAGCACCTCAATCGTTACCTGTCCGAAAATCTTCTGGACAGCCATCAGACTTTCCCCGGGGCCATCATCAAGGCTGCTCCTGGCAATGGCCAGTCTGGCCGGGTCGGCCGATCCGGGAGACGGCAGGGCGGCATCCAGCGGAACCCAGCGCCCGGCGACCCAGGCTTCAACCCAGGCGTGTCCGCCCCAGATTCCGTTAGCATAGACAATGCCCATAACATACCGCGAGGGCAGGCCGGCGGCTCTCAACATAGCAGCCAGCAGCGTGGCATAACCGGCGCAGGTAGCTTTCTTATCTCTCATGACCTCGGAGGCCGGAGCGAAAACAAACCCGGAGTCAAAAGTCAGGTTCCTGGAAACCCAGTCTCTCAGCTTCAGCGCTTTGTTCAGGGCGTTCTTTTCCCGTCCGGCCACCTCCAGGGCCACCCTTCTTATTTCCGGGGCATTGGCATCGATGTAAGCGCTGGCTCCAAGACAGGATCTCTGTTCTTCTAACGTCAGGCGGCCGGAAGGGTCGGTTCCTGGAGGCACCCGACGCAGCTCCAGCACCAGGCTATTATCATCCCTGTTTATTATCCTCTGGTATTCATTTTCTATTTCAGGCCAGCCCCGCTCTGGCCGGGTGTGCTTGAGGCGGATAATCACCCGGTCAAGCCCCCTGGCCTGAGGCAGACGCACATTAGCTCTTATCAGCGACGACTGAAAAAACTGATCCCGGCCGCCGGCGACAGCCATGGTTTCCCTGATTTCCTGCTCACTGCTCAGACAGGTGACCAGATCTCCCAGGGGCGAGGGCTCAACCGCTTTAATTTCGTTCCCTTCGGTGTCCAGCCAGACCTGCCTGGTGATCTCAATAGAAGCCAGGCTGTCGACAACCTTGCGAGCTGCCGTCCTGTTCTGGCCGCAATCCACCATCTCTTCTCCGACCAGAGTCCTCTCTCCAGAAATCACCCGGGCCAGCTCAGCCAGGATGGTCTGGTACTCCACGCTGTCTCCTGGCTTTTTCAACCTGTCAGCCGCCAGCCGGCTGATTCCCACCGGGCCGAGCAGCTGCCCGGAGTACGGAATTTCCCGGCTGAAAGACTGGCTGGGGCTTATCGTCTTTATCCTGATCTTATCTCCTTCAACCACAAGCTCAGTTCTGACTCGCGAGCCGGCCAGCACCTGTTCAGCCGATACTTTCTTCAAGAGCCCATCTTCGGTTTCCAGATGTTCATAGTTAACAGACACCTCCACCTTCTGTCCGAGACGCCGTATGAAGAATCTCGATTCGGTGACCGATTTCCAGAACCAGCGACCGTCCTGTTGTAGTCTGGAACCAGTTTCTTTGATGTAGCCAACCATTTCTTCTCCCAGGCGAATGCTGTACCAGCGGATTTCGCTCCCGTCCGCAGCGGCCTGACAGAAAGACTCCGATACCCCCGGGCTCCAGAGAAGAAAGCTCAGCCACATGACCACGGCCATAGTGATAAACAACCGACCCGTATTTGCGGGCCTTTTCTTCCAGCTGATTAGACTCTTAGTCATGCCTCCTCCGCCTATGAGATAATTTCCGCTCTCCGGCTTAACTTTTCCGTCTCCGTTAATTGTCCGCTACACATTTTAACTTAAATCCCCCGCCAAAATTTAAAAAAATCCGAAAATTTATTGCTCCGTCTCTGACTCTATGCTATAAGCAAGAAAAATGAAAAAGGCCGAGTGGTGAGGTGAAGGGTCTCTTAATTGTCTTTTATGTCATCGTTCAAATCCTCATCGGTCTGTATCTTTCCCGGAAAATAAAGAACGAAGCTGACTATTTCGTCGGCGGCCGCAGAGTTTCCTTCTTTCTGGTTTCCTTCTCGCTCTTTGCCACCTGGTTCGGAGCTGAAACCTGCCTGGGCTCTTCGGGGGCGGTGTATGAAAACGGCCTCTCCGGCAGCCGGGCTGACCCTTTCGGCTTCAGCCTCTGCCTGTTCCTGATGGGCTTTTTCCTGGCCGGGAAGCTTCGAAAAAGAAACTATCTGACCCTGGCCGATTTTATCAAGGATCGCTACGGCTCTCTGGCCGAGAAGCTGGCAGTCTGGGTGATGATCCCCTCTTCCCTCATCTGGGGGGCAGCCCAGCTCCGGGCCTTCGGGCAGATTCTTTCGGTCTCCACCGACCTGCCCCTGGATCTCATGATCTGCTTCTCGGCTGTTCTGGTAATAACCTACACCGTTTTGGGAGGGCTTCTGGGAGATATCTACACCGACCTGGTCCAGGGATTAATCGTGGTCGGGAGCCTGGTAACCCTGGCCATAATCGTTTTGAATAAGATTCCCGACCTGCCGGCGATTTTCCAGCAGATGCCGGCTGACCGCTGGAAAATTCTGGGAGTCGGCGAATCAGTCTGGGAAAGACTCGACCGCTGGGCAGTGCCTGTCCTTGGCTCCCTGGTGGTGCAGGAAGCTATCTCCCGCTTTCTGGCAGCCAGGAACCCGAGAGAAGCGGTCCGGGCCTGCCATGCGGCCGGTGGAATCTATTTCTTTACCGGGCTCATCCCGCTCCTTCTGGGCTTCATCGGGCCCTGGCTGCTGCCCGGACTCGCCGACCGGGAACAATTTCTGGTCTTGCTCTCCCAGCGCTTTCTTCCGGGAATTTTATCGGTCATCTTCCTGGGAGCCATGATTTCGGCCATCCTGTCAACTGTCGACAGCATCCTGCTGGCCTGTGCTGCGCTTTTTTCCCACAATTTCCTTCTGCCGATTCTGGGCATAAAAAAAGAGAGGACAAAAGTGGTGGTCGGCCGGAGCGCGGTGCTGATAACCGGATTGATCGCCCTGGCCATAGCTCTCAGCGGAAACCGGATCTACGACCTGGTGCTGCTGGCGGCCGCCTTCGGCACGGCCGGGGTCCTGGTGATAACCATGTTCGGTCTTTATACCCGGCTTGATAGCCAGCGGGCCGCTCTGGTCACGCTGGTCGGGGGCCTGGTCCTGACCCCGGTCTTTCAACTGGTGCTGAAATTCCAGGCGCCGTTCCTTCTATCTGTTCTGAGCTGCGTGGTTCTGTTTGTCCTGTCGGCCTGGCTGGCCGGAGAAAAGCCGGGCAGACCCCGGTTCTATCAGGAAAACCGGTAGCCATCAGACTGGATTAAAAAATGAGCAGCGACAGACGGTAAATAGCGGCGGCAATCAGGGCTGACATCGGAATGGTAAAAATCCAGGCCCAGACAATTCTCAAGGTCACCTGCCATTTAACTGAAGAGATACTTCGGGCCGCTCCCACTCCGGTTACCGCTCCGGTTATTACATGAGTTGTGGAAACAGGAATGCCCAGGTGGGTGGCCATGAAGATACTGGCGGCACTGGCTGTTTCGGCACAGAAACCGTCAATCGGCCTGAGCCGGACTATCTTCTGGCCCATCGTTTTTACTATTCTCCAGCCGCCGCTTAAAGTCCCGAGAGCAATGGCCGTATGGGCCGAGAGAACAATCCACAGAGGAATATGGAAGGTCTTCATATGACCCGAAGTGAACACCAGGCTGGCTATAATCCCCATGGTCTTCTGAGCATCGTTGCCGCCGTGACCGAGGCTGTAGAGAGCAGCCGATAGCAGCTGTAACCTCCGGGACCAGAGATTTATCATCCGGAGGGGCTTTTTTCTCATCAACCAGGTGGTCAGGACCATAAGCAGGTTTCCCAGGACCAGGCCCAGCAAAGGGGCAATAAAGGTAAAGGAGCCGACTTTTATCCAACCTTCGATGATTATTATTCCGAAGCCTGCCTTGGCCACTGACGCTCCCAGATAGCCTCCAATCAGAGCATGGGAAGAGCTGGAGGGCAGGCCCCAGTACCAGGTTATCAGGTTCCAGGAGATGGCGCCCAGCAACCCGCAGAAAATAACCAGCGGGTCGACAACCTTAATGTCTATCAGGCCGACTCCTATGGTCTTGGCCACATGAGTTCCGAATATCAAAAAAGCAACGAAATTAAAAAAGGCACCCCAGACCACGGCCTGCCTGGGGCTGAGAACTCTGGTGGAAACGACTGTAGCCACCGAGTTGGCTGCATCGTGCAAGCCGTTGGTATAATCAAAGGCGAGAGCAATGGCGATAATCAGAACGATGAAGGAAAAACTCCAGCTGGCAGGTTCCATCTTCAGCTGCTTTTAACCACTATCCCCTCAACGGTATTGGAAACCCTCTGATAGACATCCATAATGGTCTCAAGAATGAACAGGACATCTTTCCACTTGATAATATTGACCGGGTCCTTTTCCTCAGCAAACAATTCCTGCAAGGATCTGGCATAAACCAGGTCTCCCTTATCTTCCAGCTCATGAATACTGCGAATCAATTCGCCAATATAAAGTGTATACTTCTGCGACCTGAAAACTTCGGCCACCAGCAGGTTGAGTTTCTCGGTGGCTTCCCTGGAAAAGCGGGCGAAATCATCAACGAAATACTTTTTATCCTTGAGGTTATAAAGATAAATATTATGAATGGCGTTTTCCACCAGATCAATAATATCATCAATCTCGTGCACCAGCTGATAGATATCCTCGCGGTCAAAGGGAGTGATAAAACACTGATTCAGGAGTTTTATGACATTGTGGGCGATCTGGTCGGCTTTATGTTCGATCTGCTTGGCTCTTTCCCAGTAATGAGCCGAGGAATTGAAATTGTGGGCAAAATCGTTAAAGACATCGGTAATTTCGGTCAGACATACCGAAAGCTCGCTGAAATGCTGGGCAAAAGCTGGTTCCTTGGGAAGAAAAAATTTCATTATTATTGCCTTTTATTATGGGCTCAAAATAATTAGGCATTAATTTATATCAATCTCCGCCAAATTTCAACTTTTCCGGAAAGATTTCTGGTCTCAAGATTGACCGCTTTCAACTGGTATGTTATAAGGAGTTCTTATTTTTTGCTGGAGGAGTTGTATGTCCGGGTCATTGTTCCGAACCAAGCCCATCCAGGAATTGCTGGCCGAAACCACCGAAGCTGGCCATTCCCTGAAAAAAGCCCTCCGGTCCTGGGACCTGGTGGCCATTGGCATAGGTTGCATCATCGGAGTGGGCATTTTTGTTCTCCCGGGGGTCCAGGCGGCCAACCATTCAGGTCCGGGAATCATCCTGTCATTTGGCATTGCGGCCCTGGCCTGCGCCTGCTCTGCCCTTTGTTACGCTGAACTGGCGGCCATGATTCCTGTCTCCGGGTCAGCCTACACTTACGGTTATGCCACCCTGGGTGAACTTCCCGGCTGGATAATCGGCTGGGATCTGATCCTGGAATACATGGTGGCTGCGGTCCTGGTCAGCACCGGCTGGTCTGCCTATTTTGTCAACCTGCTGAACAACCTCGGGTTGAAGCTGCCCCAGCAGTGGGTTGCCTCTCCCTGGGATAAGACCCCGGGCATTATTAATATTCCGGCCATGCTGATTGTGGTGCTGCTGACCCTGTTGCTGATCAGAGGAGTTAAAGAGAGTTCCCGGACTAATATGATCATCGTCATTGTCAAGATAGTGATAATTCTGTTTTTCATTGTCATGGCCGTGCCCCATGTCAATCCAGAAAACTGGAAGCCGTTCATGCCCTTCGGTTTTAGCGGAATTATGACTTCGGCCGCTATCGTCTTCCTGGCTTTTGTTGGTTTTGATGCCGTTTCCACCGTGGCCGAAGAGACGGTCAATCCCCAGAAAGATATGCCCATCGGAATCATGGGCTCGTTGCTGGTGGCGACCATCCTTTATATGGCCGTTTCGGCCATCATGACCGGGGTTGTTTATTACACAAAACTCGGCGTGGCCGACCCGGTGGCACTGGTGTTGAATGAACTGAATAAGCCCTGGGCTTCCATGATCATCAGTGTCGGAGCCCTGGCCGGCATTACTTCTGTCCTTCTGGTTCTGCTCATGGGACAGCCGCGAATCTTTTTTGCTATGTCCCGCGACGGCCTCCTGCCTGCGGCCTTTTCCAGGGTCCACCACAAGTATAAGACCCCCGTCGCTACCACCCTGGTGACTGGTGGAATAGTAGCCGTAGCTGCTGGCCTGACGCCGATCAATGTATCTTCCGAGCTGGTCTCCATCGGAACTCTTTTCGCCTTCATCATCGTCTGCTCCGGTGTTATTATGCTGCGTTATAAACGACCCGATTATCGCCGTCCGTTCAAGGTACCCATGTTTCCATATCTACCGGGCCTGGGAGCCATGCTCTGTGCCTATCTGGTGATCAGCCTGCCGCGGACTGCCTGGGAAAGGTTCATCATCTGGCTGATCCTGGGGCTGACCATATTCTTTTTCTACGGCCGCCGCCACAGCCGGCTGGAAAAAGAAGCCCAGTCCGGCCAACCATGAGGCCGGCTCTGGATTTTTTAACAGCCTGTGGTAAAATAAGCGGGCAAGTAGCGATAATACATCTTATTGCTCACCATTAAGGGCTTAATAATCAATTTTTATAACGAAGGTGATTTTTTCTATGAACGCAACGTTGCCGAGAATGCGGAACATCGGGATCAGCGCCCATATTGATTCCGGCAAGACGACGCTCACCGAGCGCATCCTCTATTACTGCAAAAAAATCCACCGCATTCATGAAGTTAAAGGGAAAGAAGGCGGCGGAGCCACCATGGATTACATGGAGCTAGAGCGGGAGCGCGGCATCACCATCACCTCGGCTACCACCAATGTCACCTGGAACGAACATTCGGTCAACATCATCGATACTCCGGGACATGTGGATTTCACCATAGAGGTGGAAAGGTCGCTCCGGGTGCTGGACGGGGCCATCCTGGTGCTGTGTTCAGTCGGCGGGGTCCAGTCCCAGACTCTGACTGTGGACAAGCAGCTCAAGAGATACAACGTCCCGGCCATAGCTTTCATCAACAAGCTTGACCGAATCGGGGCCAATCCTTTCAAGGTAAAAGACCAGATAAACGATAAACTCGGAAGGCGGGCCGCCCTGCTCCAGGTCCCGGTCGGTCTGGAAGATAAATTCCAAGGACTGGTGGACCTGATCAGGATGAAAGCTTACTATTTCGACGGGCCAAACGGCGAGGTGGTCAGAGAAGAAGAAATTCCGCCTGAACTCGAGGACCTGTCCTGGCAGTACCGGGAAGAGCTGTTGGATGCTATCTCGCTTTTTTCCGACGAAGTGACAGAAGCTATCCTGGAAGACAGGGTAACCGAGGAGCTACTTCTGAAGGCCATAAGAAAAGGAACCATCGCCCGGGAGTTCACCCCGGTTCTGATGGGTTCTGCTTACCGCAACAAGGGTGTTCAGCTTCTGCTCGACGCCGTCGTCAATTATCTGCCCGACCCCTCGGAAGTGGAAAATATCGCCCTGGATTTGGACCAGGAAGAAAAGCCGGTCGTGCTCAAAGCCGACCCTTCCCTGCCCTGCGTGGCCTATGCTTTCAAGCTGGAAGAGGGACCCTACGGCCAGCTGACCTACATCAGGATTTACCAGGGTGGCCTGAGAAAAGGCGACGAGCTCTACAACACCAGGTCGCGCCAGAGATTCAAGGTCGGCCGGGTGGTCCGGATGCACGCTGACCACATGGAGGACATTGAAGGCTCTGGAGCTGGGGACATCGTCGCTCTGTTTGGAGTGGACTGCGCTTCGGGTGATACCATCTGCTCGCCCGGGCTGAACTATGCCATGACTTCAATCTTTGTTCCAGAACCGGTCATTTCTCTGGCCATAGAAGCCACCGACAAACTATCGGCAGACCGCCTGGCCAGGGCCCTCAATCGTTTTACAAAAGAAGACCCCACCTTCCGCGTCTACATCGACCCCGAATCAAACCAGACCATCATCCAGGGAATGGGAGAGCTGCACCTGGATGTCTATGTGGAGAGAATGAAGAGAGAGTATCGGGTGGAAGTGGTGACCGGCCGGCCTCAGGTGGCTTACCGTGAAACCATCACCGCCAGGGCTGACTTTGATTATACGCACAAAAAGCAGACCGGCGGAGCTGGACAGTTTGGACGGGTCATCGGTTATCTGGAACCTTTTGAAGGCCAGTATGAATTTGTCAATCAAATTAAGGGCGGGCACATTCCGCGGGAATTCATCCCCTCCTGCGACAAAGGCTTCCAGGCCATGCTCAAGAAAGGACAGCTCATCGGCAGTCCGATCATCGGCCTGAGGGTGGTCCTTACGGACGGCCAGTACCATCCGGTTGACTCCTCGGACATCGCCTTCCAGATGGCGGCCCAGGGTGCCTTCAAGCAGGTCTACAGAAAAGCCAGACCCCAGATCCTGGAGCCCATTATGAAGGTGGTGGTGGAAACTCCTTCCGAATTCTCGGGGAACGTCTTCGGCAGCCTCAACCAGCGCCGGGGCATCATCGTCAGCTCGATTGAAGACGGCACCTATTCCAGGATTGAAGCTGAGGTCCCGCTAAGTGAAATGTTCGGTTATTCCACGGTCCTGAGGTCGATGACCCAGGGCAAGGCCGAGTTCACCATGGAGTTTCTGAAATACAACCGCCTGCCGGCTTTCCTGGCCGAGCAATTGATGGAAGAACACCGGCAGAAGCTGGAAGCCGAAGAAAAGGAATAGCGGGTTCAGGAGAAAAAATGGTCAAGAAAATTCTTTCCGCCAGAAGCCCCATCAAGACTCTGGAAAAAAATCTCAGGGGCGGATTCGGCCCGGGCCACCTGGGAGTTTTTGCGTCCAGAAAAGGCGTGGGCAAAACCGCCTGTCTGGTTCAGATTGCCCTCGACCGGCTGTTTGAAGAAAAACCGGTCATCCACGTCTCCTATGCCAGCCGGGTTGATTACATCATCAGCTGGTACAAAGAACTTTTTAAGAAACTGGCCAGCCGGAAAAATCTGGCCTCGGAGATGGAAGTTCACGACCGGATAGTCAGGAACCGGGTCATCCTGAATTTCAGGCAGGAGGGAATGAAAACCGAACAGGTGCTGAAGAGCATAGAAGCCCTGCTCGGTCCGGGTAATTTTTCCGCCCGGATCATCATCGTCGACGGATTTAATTTTTACCTGCCCGGCGCTGATGATTTGGCCCTGTTCAAAAAATTTGCCGCCGACCGACAGCTTGAACTCTGGTTCAGCTGCTCACTCCGGGGCGAAGACCCGCTTTTCGATGACCAGGGTCTGCCCTTCGTCCTGAAGGATTATCTGCCCTCGCTGGACATAATCATCACCCTGGAACACGATAACGGCCGGGTCCGGTTAAACCTGGTCAAAGACCATGACCAGATTATAAGCAAAAAGCTCCGCCTGGAGCTCGACCCCCAGACCCTGCTTCTGACCCGAATCTGATCAAATTCATCCGCCAGGCTCAGATCCTGAGCCAGTACGGACCTGTTTTTCCCTCAGGCGGGCCAGTCTGCTCAGGACCGGCATTGGGAGTAAAGTTGAAACGTTACCAGCGGCCTTTCTGTCCGGGCTCCATCTATTCTGAGATAAACCCGATTCTGCGCGGAATACAAAAGTCCAGAATTTTATTCTGAAAGGGAGAAGGGCCAGCCGGTTCCGCTCAGCCTGAATTTTCTTGACCTTTATCCGGTCGCAGAATATCATAGGATTCGGCAGGATTTTCATCCTGTCGGTTGTGATTAATGACACGGCTGTCGGTCAGCATAAATCAACATCTGGAGGTAACCATATGGCGAAAAAATTATGCCTTATCCTCATCGGGATGGTGTTCATGAACGCTGTCTTGCAGGCCTCCTTCACCAGACAGGACATCAAAGTCCACAAGCTCGATAATGGCCTGAAAATCATCTTTTTCGAAGACCACAAAATTCCCAGTATTTCCTACTACACCTTTTTCAGGGTGGGTTCTCGCAATGAACGCCCGGGCCTGACCGGCGTCTCCCACTTCATCGAACATATGATGTTTAACGGCACCGAAAAGTTCGGGCCCGGAGAGTTTGACCGCATCATGGAGTTCTACGGTGGAGCCAACAATGCCTACACCAGTGACGACCTTACTGCTTATACCGACTGGTTCCCGCCCCATGCCCTGGAAAAGATGATCGAAATGGAAGCCGACCGGATGCAGGGGCTGATCTTTGACCCGGAAGTTTTTGAATCCGAACGCGGAGTGGTGGCTTCCGAAAGAAGAATGGGTGTCGAGAACAACAACGAAGCCATCCTGTATGAAAATGTTCGGGCCACGGCTATCATGGCCCATCCTTACCACTGGGATGTCATTGGTTGGATGAGCGACATTCTTAGCTGGCGGCGGGACGAAGTTATGCAGTATTACCGAACCTACTACGCCCCCAACAATGCCGTTCTGGTGGTGGTCGGCGATTTTGACAGCCAGAAGACTCTGGAGCTTATTAAAAAATATTACAGCGGCATTCCAGCCCAGACCCCACCACCCCAGGTTACCACCGCCGAGCCGCCGCAGATGGGCCGCAAGGAAGTGGTCATAAAGAAGGAAGCTCAGACCCCATCCTTCCTGGTCGTCTATCATGCTCCCCGCTGCCAGGACGCGGATTTCTTCGCCCTGTCGATCCTGGAAAAACCGCTGCTTCAGGGAGAAAGCAGCCGGCTTTACCGCCGTTTAGTTCGCGATGAGCAGCTGGCCATTTCTGTTTATGGCGGGATTGAGGAAAAAATCGACCCCTTTCTTTTCAGCATCAACGTCAAGCCCAGACCGGGAGCGGACCTGGATAAAATTGAAAAAATCATTGACGAAGAACTGAACAAGATAATTGATGAGGGCATTACCGAACAGGAATACCAGAAAGCTATGAACATCATCCGCAGCAATTTTTACTTCAGCCTCCAGACCAACTCCGGCAAGGCCAATCTGCTGGGAGCCAGCGAACTTCTGTTCGGAAGTTTTGAACATCTCTTCACGATAGTTGACCGCTATTCTCAAGTGAAGCGGGAAGACATTCCG
>Ga0172365_10003238_pt1 | contig 12117 bp, 12 predicted proteins | sample LakKivSesite48cm_FD_114535 | JGI IMG/M metagenome (GOLD analysis project Ga0172365, IMG submission 114535) | Sediment microbial communities from Lake Kivu, Rwanda - Sediment site 48cm | ecosystem: Environmental > Aquatic > Freshwater > Lake > Sediment | place: Rwanda: Western Province, Lake...
AGTACTATCGCCAGGTGTTAACCCCCGGCACCGAGAGCCGTAACGTGGAGATAGATGCAATCAGCGCCGACGAGGTGGAGGAGAAAGTCTACGAGTAGGATATGGCCGAACTATCACTGACCTAATATTGGCCATATTTGGGGACGCTAATATAGTTTGCCTGCTCGCTCCAGAGACGTGATGATTTCCGGGTTCGACCTAGGATCACTGGCTTTCCAATCATAACTATAGAAACTCAATTCGATCGAATTGGCTTCGTGGCCCATGTAGCTTGTATTACCTGGAATAGCACAGGTTACCCCATCGGGAGGCCCTGCGCAACGGAGCATCAATTGTAATTCGCTCCAGAATCCTCCCCAGTAGATGGGTTTACTGTCCACGCAAACTATAAAAACAGTGCCACCCGAGGGCAACTGCAGCGATTGGATGTCGGCGAAAGCACCCGGAGTAAGCTTAATTTCATGCGTTTCCCCGGAATAAGAAACGATGTCATCTACCGAAATAAGCGGTGTATCTGCCAACTGAACTGAACTGAGTTCGACCTGCGACATATCCTGAGGTCTAACATCCTGCGCAGACAGGTAAATGGCAAATCCTTCGTTCGCGGACCTACACCCTCCGATAGCCAGACTCAACAGCAGTATCGCAAACAAGAAAAGGATTATGGAATGATTTTGTCTTCTAATCATTCCCCACCTCCACTTCCGCGGACAAGTCTATACCTTCCAACATTGCATGTATTATGGTCGATTCTAAGTTTGCGCCTCAAGAATACTTTTCAGGTTGTTCAGAGCATTCCTTAGCGCCTCGCCTGTCGAGTTCACTATCATCGGTGAAAGCAGCTTCATGAGCCCGCCCACTTTCATATTGTATACAATGGTGAGCTTTGTGCCTCCCTCTACAGGCTCATAGGTGTTGTGTTGTTCGTTAGTAACGCTCCCGCACTTAATATTTTTACCGAACTTCCTGTTCGGCTCGTATTCCGTGGCCCTTGCGGTCCACTTCATAGTGCGGCCCATCATGCGAATCTTCCCTTCGAACGTAGTGCCGACGCCTACGGAGCCCTGAGATGTCTGCCCCACTTCCGGAAAAGTCGACTGCCACTTCGTCCAGCTCTTTGCGTCAGTGGTGTAGGCAAACACCTTGTCGGCCGGGCGCTTGATCTCTACGCTTCCCTGGATTTTGGGCATCCAGACACCTCCATTAGAAAATGTCAATAGTTCAGGATAAAGCCATAATCCCCCACGGCAAAGACATCTGAGGAGGAGCTGCCCCAGACACCATTGAGGCTGACGGTCGTGCCGCTGGTCATCGCGCTCCAGCCACTGCCGTCATAGTGCAGAATGAAGCCCTGATTCCCCACGGCGAAGGCATCCGAAGAGGAGATGCCCCAGACACCGTTAAGGCTATGGTTGGTGTCGCTGGTCATCGCGCTCCAGCCACTGCCGTCATAATGCAGGATGAAGCCCTGACCTCCCACAGCAAAGACATCCGATGTAGAACTGCCCCAGACTCCATTAAGGCCAACGTTGGTGCCGCCGGTCATCGCGCTCCAGGCACTGCCGTCATAATGCAGGATGAAGCCCTGACCCCCCACAGCAAAGACATCCGAGGAGGAGCTGCCCCAGATACCGTTAAGGCTGACGGTCGTGCCGCTGGTCATCGCGCTCCAGCCACTGCCGTCATAATGCAGGATGAAGCCCTGATCCCCGACGGCGAAAACATCTGAGGAGGAACTGCCCCAGACTCCATTAAGGCCGACGTTGGTGCCGCTGGTCATAGTGCTCCAGCCACTGCCGCCATAGTGCAGGATGAAGCCCTGAGCACCCACAGCGAAGACATCTGAGGAAGAGATGCCCCAGACTCCATTAAGGATAACGTTGGTACCGCTGGCCATGGCGCTCCACGCACTGCCATTGTAGTGCAGGATAAAGCCATAATCGCCCACGGCAAAGACATCCGATATAGAGCTGCCCCAGACTCCATTAAGATTAACGCTGGTGCCGCTGGTCATCGGGCTCCAGGCGGAGACCGGTGTGGCCGTAGGCATGGTAGTCGGCTCAGGTGTAAGGGTAGGCGTTGGCATGGGCGTCAGCGCAGGTGTGAGTCCTGGCGTCGGTGTAGGTATTGGGTTTTGTGTAGATGTGATTGTAGGCGTCGGCGCTGGCGTAGGACTCGGTGTCGGTGTTACGTTACCTGTTTGTGTGCACGAGCTTACTGATACCAGTAAAACCAGGGATAGTGCTATGACAAGAGCGCTCCACAGAACCATTCTCATCTTATTCTCCCTGTATTTAGATAAGCCAAAGCTGGCGTTATTCTACCACAACAGAAATTGAACCGTTGCCTCCAGCAGTATAGAAACTGCCACAGGGTATAGAGAAGGTCGTGCCGGAATACTTATAGCACCGACTGTTAGTTTCGTCAATATCGCTTCCCTGGCATTTGGTCATTGCCATGTATTGACGAGAGCGATAGTGTATCAGTTTGGAGGCGGGGGGATTCAAAGTGACTAATCTATAGGAGTCCATTCCGAAAACAAGCGTTTCTGGAGCATAGTTCAGCCACTATTGAGGTGACTGCTTCAGATAGTTCTTAAACCTAGCGCAGCTTCAGCGGTCACCATTGGACGAACATGGGGGTGTGTGCCCTTCATGCGTACGTTCTGGGGGCATGAGTTAAGAAGCAAAGATGGGTATAATCACTAGTCGATATCGATTACCTTTCGGAATAAGTATAGCGACCACCCAACCGTATCACGACCCCACCGCAAATAACTCGTCCTTTCATGTGAAACACGGCTCAAGACCTCTCTTGCATCATTATCGTCCGGGTTTTTCCCCGCATACTTTTCGGCAGCATACCACTTAAGTGTCTCGTAGCGGTCCCAATCGTCTTGATTGCTGACCAATGTGTATAGCGGAAACAAGCCTTCGTCTTCGCCAGCAATTACGTTCTCATAGTGCGTTCCAAACATATCATGGGTGTAGTTCTCGGCAGCCAGGTACGCTTCATCGGGCTCTCTAATCCAGAAAGGTTCACCGACCAGAATCAGGCCACCCTGTTTTGTCATAGACTTCAAAGCACTCAGGGTTCCTCGATGCCCTTGATACACCCAGGAAGCACCGACACACATGGAAAGGTCGAAGAGTTGGTCAGGTCTGTAATCCGCTCCGTCCATGTTGAGAATTTCTATCTTGGCACTAGGCACCCGTTCCTTTAACTTTCGTTCCGTGTCCGCCACGAAATACGGGGAGATGTCGACCCCGACTCCAGCTATTTCGTATCGCTCGGCCAGCCTCGTAAGTATCTCCCCCTTACCGCAGGCAATGTCTAGTACGGTAGCCCCCGGATCCAGTTCTAATAGCCCGATTAGCTCGTCGAGCTTCGCTGTACTCATCGGATTGCACACTCTGTGGTACTCGTGCAGCACACTGAAGAATTTCCAGATATCCATCTTCAATTCCATGAATTGTCTGTTCCCTTCTGGCAGATTTGGCAATGTTGTTGTGAGTATTATCGACCATTTCATTCTGGGAAGTCAAAGGATAAGGGATTTGGGATAATACGACTTTGGCCTACCAAACGAACATCGGGATGTTTGCCTTTTCATGGGTACATTTGCATATGATTTGAATGTCATTTACGCTTTGGGAGCTTTAGCAAAGCAGGGCATTTCCCCCAAAACGTTGGCCAATCATTAAAGTGTATGATCTCATGCATAATTTGGTCTTGTGCAATCATAAGTGTGAAAAGAGGATAGTCCGGAAAGTTGTTCAGGCGAATTACCCACAGTTGATCGTTGACTGTTGCTTCGAATACAAGAGGGTGTTTACTGTTGTCCATGAACGGATTAGTACTATTAATTGTTGCTTCGTCTAGAATGGGACTGTTATTGACGTCGGCGGTTTTCCAAGGAATTTTAACCTGTAAATCCTTATGGTCCGCCCAATTGTCTTCTCTATCAAAGGAAATTTGTTTCAACTGGTACTTCCTAATGGCCTCATTCGGATTATCCTGATTCTTGGCACACCCTTGGTTATTGTGCAACATGGAATCGTTCTGGTTCATGCTAAATCCTTCTTTTGCCTCTTGTGCTGAATGTTCTCTTGGCTTCCTCGGAGCCTTCTCGCAGCTGCTTCTGCGGAAGCGGTCAATTATACGCATAGTTCACTCTCTATAGGCCTACATAATAATTGGCCTAGTTAATATCGTGATTGCGACACTAACTTTTGAGATATTCCACTGCGAAATGTATATTATAGCAACTATGATTCTGAGTAAGTAACTATAATCAGTGCTAAAATAAGTTTAAAGATGAAGAAAAACGTTGACTAGTACAAAGCCAAGATGTAATTAAAAGCGTAGCTGATGAAGCATAATGGTTTGACGAAAATGCCTACCGTTGGTCTACAGCAGCCAACCGAAGCTACTCACCATTGAACGAACATGGGCATCACGACGTGGATATAGCTCTCGTCGCCCACCGGGCGGATGACCCCCGGGCTGGAGGAGGTCGTGGTCTCCAGAGCCACATCGTCCTTGGACAGAACCCCCAGCACGTCCATCAGATACTTGCTGTTGAAGGCAATCTTGGCTTCCTCTCCCTCGACAGTGGCATCGACCTCGCCCAGGTTATCGCCGATCTCCTCGGCACGGGCCGAGATGGCGATCTTTCCTTTGCCATCCCGGGGCATTATCTGGAGCCGCACAATGCCGCTGCCGTCCCTGGCGAAGATGGAGGCGCTCTTGGTCGCCCTGAGGAACTCGGAAAGCTTGACCACCGCCTTGGTGCTGTAGCTCTTGGGGATAAGCTGGGAATAATTGGGGAAAGTGCCCTGAATCAACTGGGAGACCATCTCTACATTTCTCAGATGGAACATAACCTGGCTTTTCTGCGCATTGACCGTAAGCTCCACAGGCTCTTCCTGCTCGCTGATGAGACGGGTCAACTCGTTGAGCGACCGCGCAGGAATAATGATGGCTGTCTTTGTGTCCACAACCTTAGCCAGAGGCACCTTGCGCACTGCCAGCCGGAATCCATCGGCAGCAGCCAGGGTAAGCTGCTCCCCTTCGAACTCGGCGTGCACGCCGGTAAGGACGGGACGCGACTCTTCGGCCGCTGCGGCAAATACCACCTGGTTGATTGCCAGCCTAAGGTCGTTGGGCTTCACCTTAACATTCGTCCCATCGGTTATCTTGGGGATAGCCGGGAAATCGGCGGGGTCCAGCCCGCTGATGTGCGCCTCATGACGGGCACATCTCAACTCCACGCTTTTGCTGCGCGGGGAAAGGGCCATATCTATCCGGCCGCTGGGGAGCGAATTAACGAAATCAGTGAGCAACCTCGCCGGAATAGTAACCGTACCTTCTTTCTCGATTGTGGCAGGTATCCAGCAACTAATGGCAATCTCAAGATTAGTGGCAGCCAGCTTGAGTCGAGAGCCCTCCGTTGCTATCAGAACGTTGTTGGTTATGGGCAGGACAGCCCTGGTTGCCACCGCCCTGCCTACCACCGCCAATCCCTTACTTAAGTCCTCTTGAGAACATGAAACTTTCATAGCTCACCACCCATTAAGAGTGAATAGTGGCAGTAGTATACCCTGCAATTATCTTCTGAGTCAAGTAGCAGGAAAGCAAATAAGTAAAGCTATTCTAGCCTTGAATTGCTGTCCTTAGATAGATTGAGCCAGCTCTTATATAGCTCCATAATTACGAAATTGTGTTCCCTGTCGCTAATATGCCCGGAGACCACAAAGCCACACTTCTGAAAACACCGCTGTGCCCTGACATTCCACTCCAGGGTATCCAAGTAGACCCTTTCCAGATTCAAGTCTCCGAAGACATGGGCGACCAGCGTCATTATCGCATCTGTCCCGTAACCTTTACCCCAGTACCCCCGGTCGCCGATTATGATGCCTATCTTGGCCTGCCTCCGGACCTTGTCCACATCGTAGTACATGCAGTTCCCGATGTGCTTGCCGTCGATGGTGTCTATAGCAAACCAGCGCCGGTCTTCTTTGAAGGAGCGCATTTGTTCAGTATAGTAGAGCATGAACTCCCGAAGGGACAGCTTTAAGGGCAGTACTGCATCGTAGCGGGCCAACTCGGGGTCCGTTCTCCATTCATAATCGTTGGCAGCATCGCTGAGACGTTTCTCCCGCAACACCACCTTCTGCCCGGTTAAAATCAGTTCATCTCCAATCATACCGTTAAAATTCTATCCTTTGCATGTCCGTGAGTCAAACGCGACGATTTCCAGTGATATGCGGCGCAAAAGGGATATACAAGGGTTGGGTAAGGTCTCCAGACATGGACAATTAAACTTGTACATACAAAATGCGTGGTCTATAATATATAGATTAGCGAGAATTGGGATTTGAAAGCTTATGGCTAGCAAACGCGATTACTACGATGTTCTCGGCGTCGATAGAAATGCCTCCGACGAGGAAATCAAGAAGGCTTTCCGGAAGCTGGCCTTCCAGTACCATCCCGACCGCAACAAGGACGACGGGGCCGAGGAGAAATTCAAGGAGGCCAAGGAAGCCTACGATATCCTCAGCGATTCTCAGAAGCGCGCCGCTTACGACCGCTTCGGCCACGCCGGGGCTCAGGGGTTCGGCGGCCGCGGTTTCGAAGGCTTCGACTTCGGCGGCTTCGGCGACATTTTCGATGCCTTTTTCGGCGGCGCAACCCGGCGCACAGGCCCGCAACAGGGCGCCGACCTCAGCTATCATCTCCCTATCACCTTCGAGGAGGCGGTCTTCGGCACTGAGAAAGAGCTGGAAATTGTGCGCACGGAGGTATGCTCTGTTTGCAAGGGAAGCAGGAGCGAACCGGGGAGCCAGCCTGCCAAATGCCCCACCTGCAATGGCACCGGAGAGGTACGCAGAACTCAGCGCAGCATATTCGGCCAGTTCATCAATGTAACCACTTGCAGTCGCTGTCACGGCGAAGGAAGAATCATCACCAAACCATGCTCCCGCTGTGACGGTCAGGGCAGAGAGCGCTTTGTACGCAAGATCGCCGTCAAAGTACCGCCGGGGGTTGATGAAGGAACACAGATTCGGTTGAGTGGCGAAGGAGATGCGGGTAAACAAGGCGGCCCGCCCGGGAATCTTTATGTGTCACTATCGGTACAGAAACACAAGTTCTTTCAGCGGGAAGGCGACAACATCTTGTATGAACTGCCGATAAACTTCGCTCAAGCGGCCCTCGGCGATGAGCTACAAATCCCGACCGTAGACGGCGATGTCACTCTGAAAATACCCGCAGGCAGTCAAACCGGCAGGGTGTTCCATATCAAGGAAAAGGGTGTTCCCCATTTGCGCCACCCCGGGCGCGGCGACCAGTTGGTGAGACTCTCTGTAGTCACCCCCTCGTCCCTGGATGAAACGCAAAAGAAGCTTTTCAAGGAGTTGGCGAAAACCCTGGGCAAGGCCACGCTGCCTAAAGAGGATAAGAGCTTCTTTGATAAAATTAAGGATACCTTCGGGAGCGGGTCGTGACATGATGAAACAACTGTCTCCATGCAGCCCTGGTGGTCATCAAAGTACCCTGGCCTAAAAAGCCAGGGTTTTTAATCGAAGATGCATCGCTTTTTCCTGCCTGCCGATTGGCTTTCCGAGGACACGGTAGCTATTACCGGTAAGCTGGTGCACCAGTTGCGCCATGTGCTCCGCCTGGGAGCCGGTGACCATATAACTGTCCTCAATAATAGCGGCTGGGAGTACGAGGTCGAGCTGCAAAAAGTAGGCAGCAGTAAAGTTGAAGGAAGGGTAATCGGTAAGTCCCCGGCTGTTAAGGAGCCCCGCACGAAAATCACCCTGTATCAGGCGCTGCTCAAGGGAAGCAATTTCGAGTTTGTTCTTCAGAAGTGTACGGAAATCGGCGTTGCCGGCTTTGTACCGGTAATCTGCGAACGGTGTGTGGCGGGCGAACCGGATGGTAAACGGCTCAGCCGCTGGAAAAACATCATCACAGAAGCTGCGGAACAATCCCGGCGCGGGAAGCTGCCCATTCTGCATGACCCCGTCAATTTCACCCAGGCATGCAGGTCTGCAAGCGGAATCTCACTGCTTCCCTGGGAGGGGGAAAAGGCGCAGAGTATCGGGGATGTCCTCCGGGTCTATCACCAAACGGAGAAAATCCCCAAATTCAGCATCTTCATCGGCCCTGAGGGCGGATTCTCCTCTCACGAGGTTGATATGGCTCAAAGTAGCGGGGTCGAGCCCGTGAGCCTGGGCTCCCGTATACTGCGGGCAGAGACCGCAGGTTTAGTAACAGCCGCTGTCATACTGTATGAATTCGGCGAGATGAATAACAGCAGCGCGCGTTAAACCGCGACAGTTACGTTAAATCTCCAGCCCCGTCTTCAGAAAGAGCCGCATTCTTACAGTTCTAAGAGCCCTTTTTTTTCAGGTGCTCCTCGACCTTAGCGATTAGCTCCTTGGGCTTCAGTGGTTTTCGAATATACTCGGAAACCTGGAAGGGAAACGGCTGCCCTAATGAGTCAGAGAAACTGGTGAGCGCCAGTACCGGGATTTTTACCAGCGACGGGTCTTTACCGAATTGCTCAGCAAAGTTGAAACCATCCATTACCGGCATCATTATATCCAGGAGGATTAAATCGGGGTTCTCTTTTTTGGCCTTTTCCAGTCCCTCTTTTCCATTATAGGCCACTACCACCTCATAAGTCTTACCTTCGAGGGTGCCTTTCATTACTGCTACTAGATCAACATCATCGTCGATAACCAGAATCTTGGGTTTACGTTTCATGTCCGATTCCCTCCTTATCTGTTTATTTATTATAACTTAATCGGTCTATTTCCGCTTCTCATCAACGCGCAGCCGCTGGCTTCTTCGGAATCGTGAAGGTAAACTTGCTTCCCTTCTTTGTTTCAGGAGCAGGGCTCTCAGCCCATATTTTACCACCATGAGCCTCGACTATCCTCTTAGATATAGAAAGTCCTAAACCGGTTCCTTTGCTGCCCACATTGCTGCCGCGGAAGAAGTCTTTAAACAACCGCGGTAAGTCCTCGGGTAAGATGCCGATTCCGCTGTCTATAACCTCGAAACGCACCTCGCTATCGCTGTCAGCGACCCTGACCCACACCATACCCTCGTTGGTATAATTGATAGAGTTACTTACCAGATTGGTTATCACCTGCTGCAGCCTGCGGCTCGCTCCATTTACTCTGAGCTCGCTGTCAGGAAGTTCCACTTTTAAGGTTAATCCTTTCTGCTGCGCCAAATTATCAAGGCCCTCAAGAGAACGTTTGATGACTTCATTGAAAGAGAGCTCTCGCATTTCTCGCGTTATCTGCCCTGTTTCTATGCGGGGGATATCCAGCAGGTCGGTTATCAAGGTCAGAAGGCCATCGATTCTGCGAACACCTCTTTCCAGCAAATCCTTCTGCCCGTCTGTAATCTGCCCTGCATATCCTTCCAATATGTAGGATATAAAACTCTGGGTAGCGACAAGAGGAGATTGAAGGTCATGAGCGACTACACCGAGGAACCTGGCAAAGTGGCGCCTTTCCTCTTCCAGCTTGACTATCTCATTGGATGCCTGTTCCAGTTCCATAGTCCTTTTCTCAAGAAGCTGGTCTTTTAATCTTACCATTTCCCGCTGTCTTCTTCTCAGTTCCCCGGAAATCGCGGTGACTATATATGTGCAGCCGTAGATTAGAGCCGCTACCGTAAATAGCACACCGACCACACGGCTGAATTGCTTATAGATGTCAGGAGATACGAATCCCTGCAGGTTAACATGGGGTATTACACCGGTATACTCCAGGGAAACTAACAGCGTAATCATACACAGGGCCAGGGTGCCCAATACATATGCCTGCCTCTTGGGCAGCACTGCACTTGCTGCAATTGTATGGGCCAGATAAAGGAATACGAATGGATTTTCAATGCCGCCGGTGTAATGCAGAAGTACAGTGAGCGTTACCAGGTCGAGCAGGATTTGGATATTACCCTGTGTCCGAGCTTTTTTAACGACCAGTCCGGTTTCTTCTTTTTGCAGACTCCGCGTCCAGCGAAACAGCACAAGATTATATAGAGCGATAACTGCGCAGATGATGTACACCGGGAGGGTGGGGAAGCCGATGTGGAATACCTGAGAGGCGACTAAAGTACAACCGATGATTGCGAGAACAACAAGCCACCTCATATTAACATACACCCCGATGCGAAACAGCAAGGCTCTCTCTTCAGGGGTGTACTCTCTTGCCGGTTGTTCTCTAGGAATCAGGTTATCTATCTTTTTTAATACCATCTAATCTCTAGCTTCAATCTCTCCGACTCAGCCAAAGACGATGTATCAAGCTCAATAACGCTGTTCCCGGCAAATCCGCAGGCGACGAACCGGAGAGATATGTGTGCTGCTGCTTCTAGTAGCCCCACATATACTTCAGTTTGTGGCCCGAAGTCAATCTCTTTGCACGGACCTTATCAAATTGCCGTGTTTATCTCTAATATTCACTATCAAGGGCATCTCGCCCGGCAAGGAGTGGGTGGCACATGCCAGACAGGGGTCATAAGGCCTGAATGCCATCTCGGCCATATTGAGCATCCCTTCCTTGACCTCAGGTCCTTTTATAAAGGCCTGGGCCGCCTTTTTCACGGAAAGACTGATAGGGGCTGCGTTATGCTGAGTGGCTACAATCAGGTTCACTTTCGTGATTATCCCACGCTCATCGGTCTCATAGTGGTGGATTAACGTTCCCCGGGCAGCTTCGAGGCAGCCAATCCCCCTTCTTTTCAATTTCAGGTCCATATTGCGTATATCTTTACTGGTCAATAGAGGGTCATCGGCAATCCTCTGCATGTGCTCCGCAGCCTGAAGCGCTTCGATTAACCTGGCCCAGTGATAAGCCAGAGTATGGTGACTTGGCTTGCCGCCCAGCGTATCGTACATGGACTCATATTCCTTTTGCGCCAGCGGCGTCAGCATACCCTCGGCTGCATTCAGTCTGCCTAAAGGCCCGACGCGATACAACGAGGTTCCTTCACCGTCATGCAGACCACTCCACCCCACCTTCTTGAGATGGGTTAACCTTATGTATGTCCAGGGTTCGACCCACTCTCCGATGTGGCTGATGTAATCGCGATAGTCAAATAGCGAGTACTCCGCCCCGCTGGGGTCGACCACCCTCAACTTGCCTTCATAAAAGTTAGCCCTTTTGTTTTCATCTACCATACCCATGTAATAGGTGTTGAGTTTATAAGCGTCACTGAGCACCAGCTTCAGGTACTCCTTGTTATCCAGGACAGCCTGCTTGAATATCTCCAAAGCGAAACGAGCGAACTCAACACTGTATTCGGCTGTCTCCTTTATCCACTTCCTCTCCTCCTCAGTGATACCTCTGGGAACCCCTCCCGGCAAGCCTCCTTCAGGGTGACACGGCTTGCTGGCTATAAGCTTTATTATCTCCCTGCACTTCTTCCTTACATCTATTACCTTACCACCTATATCGATTCCTACCTTATTCACCAAGCCAACGATGTTCCTCACAGCAGGGTCGGAATCCGGGCCTACAACGAAATCCGGGGCAGACAGGAAGAAGAAATGGATATAGTGGTCTTCCAGATAGAATGCATTCAAGTGGAGTTGTCTTACCAACTTGGCGGTAGGGGTCGGCTCGACGCTGTACAGGTCATCAAGGGCTTTTGTAGACGCCATATTATGGGGCGTAGGACATACGCCGCAGATATTCGGCACTATCCTGGGCAGCTCTTCTGCAGGCCTGCCGATACAGAACCTCTCGAAACCCCTCAGCTCGACCACCTGGAAATAGGCGTCCTCCACATTCCCTTTGTCATCCAAAAAGACCTCTATTTTCCCGTGTCCTTCAAGTCTGGTGATCGGGTTTATCGTTACCTTATTGGCCATTTTCTCAGCTCCTCGAATTCGTTAGGACCTTTTGCCCCTCAAAAGTGAGACGGGTAATGAAAAACGATAGAAGTAGCCCGCAGGATCATCTATGCTGTCAATGACCTTCTTCATTTCCTCATCGTCCTCCGCATCGATGATAGACGCCAGTGCGGAGAGGAACTTTGCCCCGGAGTCCGCTACCCCTTCAACCGGGCCGAAACAACCCCGACAGG
>Ga0172365_10003242_pt1 | contig 12104 bp, 9 predicted proteins | sample LakKivSesite48cm_FD_114535 | JGI IMG/M metagenome (GOLD analysis project Ga0172365, IMG submission 114535) | Sediment microbial communities from Lake Kivu, Rwanda - Sediment site 48cm | ecosystem: Environmental > Aquatic > Freshwater > Lake > Sediment | place: Rwanda: Western Province, Lake Kivu...
AGATCTCGGATGCCGAGGCCCAGAACTCCGGGGTGAAGGTGACCAAGGAGGAGATCGAGGCCGAACTGGGATCCTACGTCCAGCAGAAGAGGGAACTGGAGAAGAACGTGGAAAGCGAGACCAAGCTCCTGCAGGATCTTGAGAAAACCATTCCCTCGACCGCGGGACCCGACCAGGCCCTGGCCGAGGCTAAGGGCCGTTATCTTGCGAACAAACAGATCCTCCAAAGGCTTGAGAAGGAGATACCAGTGCTTATGGAGAGGCTGGCCGAACAACAGATGAAGAAGGCCGGCCTCAAGGCAGCCGAGGAGAAGCATTCACGCCTGAGCCGCGAGCTTGAGACGCTCAGGGATGTCCGATGGGCCTTCAACAACATCGGGCCTTACGCGCGGAAGAAGATCCTTCCATCGGTGAGCGACCAGACTCGAGCCCTCTTCTCCAGCATCTACTCGGGCGGGACGATCAGACGCATAGAGCTCACGCCGGACTACGACGTGCAGGCCGAGACGGCGTCTGGGGCCGGGCTTTCCTCAAGGGCTCTATCCGTTGGTGAGAGGGTGGTAGCGGGCCTGGCTCTTCGGATTGCCCTTTCCCATGTCGGGCAGAGGATGCCCGGTGCCGAGGCCCAAGAGCCCCAGGCTCAACGTGCGCCCAGCTTCCTGATACTCGATGAACCGACGGAGTACCTGGATGAGGCCAATGTCCGCGCCCTTGCACGGACCATCGCGGGCCTCAAGACGGTTGGCCAGATCGTCATTGTAACCCATGACCGCGAACTCATGGAGGAGATCGGTCACCAATCGCAGATTAACAGGATAGTCCTTGCCGCAGGCTCGAAGACCTAGGATGTCAAGCGAGTAAGGGGGGCTCTTCTGATGCAATCAGGAGCGATTCTGGTCCCAGACTTCTGGAGAAGGCTTGAGGCCTTTCTCATCGACATGTTGGTGCTACTCGTGCCTTGTCTCTTGGAGTTCTTCCTCATCCTCGAGTGGATGAAGGCGAACCAGTTCCTGGGCTCAGATTTCCTCAAGGGGGTGTTGTCGCTACCTCCTCTCTTCGGCCCTTTATCCATCCGTTTTCTGGTCATCTATCTTTCATGGATGACCTTTGCTCTCATGATACCCTACATGTTCCTTTTCGAGGCTTTGACTCGTGGTCGAAGCCTAGGCAAGATTGCTCTCGGCCTCCGTGTGGTCTCCCACAATGGGAGTTGCCCGACGATGATCCAAACACTTGTCCGCAACGCAATGAGGTTGGTGGACATGCAGCCACATTTCTATGTTCTGGGTGTGATGGCGTTTTCGGGGGATCGGTTGCGAAGGCGGATCGGGGACAGGGCGTCGAGAACCCTTGTTGTGATCGATGAAGAGCGTTTCGGTCAGAAGCCAGTCTGATGTGAAAGACCTCTCGTAGCAGACGAACCTCCAAGAAAGAGCGGACGGCTACGCTGTCCACACCGAATCCCCCCTTGATTCAAGAGAGCCACGGCCCCAGTCCCGAGCCTCACGAGGCAGAGTCGCGGACCTGCTATCTCAGGTGGCTTGGTGCTCAACTATTCCTGGTTGTGATTGATCAGTGTGCCTGACTTGGCATTGCCTTTCTTGATTCCCTTGGATGTGTTGTTTGTGCAGATGTTCCCAAGGATGATATTCTTCTGCGTTCCCGTCAACACTTCCCATATGCCGTACCTGGAGTTGTTGGTACAAGCGTTTCCCGTGAGCGTGTTGCGTTTGGCGTAGTTGTCGAGAACTATGCCGTCCTGATTCGAGCAGCAGGTGTTGCCTACGGCTGCGTTCTTCTGGACACTATGCTTCGAGTTCCCGCAGAGATGTATTCCGCAGCGGCTGTTGTGGTAGCACACATTGCCCGTGAGTGCGTTGTCCCAGGATTCGCCGTCTGTTGTTCCCGAGACATAGATGCCATGCTCACAGGCGTACTCGCAGACATTTCCCTGGAAGACGTTATGGCAAGACTCCTCGGCAAGGATCCCATCGTGTCCTACTATGTTGGAGCCCGTGGCAACGATATTCTGGCAGACGTTGCCTCGCACAACGTTGTGATGGCTCCTCCACAGGTATATTCCAACATGGCATTGGCAGACTCTGCAGGCCTCGATGAAGTTCTTGCTTGGACCTAGCGCCGCGCCAGCGGGCATTAGTGCGATGCCGGTGTCGCAGTACGTCACTGTACAGTTCATGACCCTGTTTCCCTGCGATTCCTTTCCTAGGGATATGCCTGCTCGTTTCAGCTGTTGCCCGTCGATCATCAGGTCTTCGAAGAGGGAATGCCTCACTTTGGCAAAGTCGAGCAGTTCGTAGTCCTGTTGACCCGTGTTTCTGCTCTTGATGTGGAAGCCCAGGACTGCGATCCTGTCGTTTCCATCCGTGGGGTTGCTGTTCTTCAAAGCGGAAACGTTTGAGTTGCTGTCGATCTGGATGGTCACGTTTCCTCTCCCTATCAGCGACACGTAGGACGGTATGCTGATCGGTGATGTTATTGTGTAGGTCCCCTGTTCAACGTAGACAACGCCCCCATTTCCACCGAGGTTGTCTATCGCCGCCTGGATGTCGGTGTCTATTCCCGTGCCGCCAGCTGGGTCCACGATTCTTGTCTTGGTATGCGTGGGGTCCAGAGGTCGAGTCGCAACCTTCCCTTTCATCCGTCTCGTCATTTCTCCTCCCCTCCCGGCCAAACAGCACTGCTCTGCACCTAGCCGAAAAGAGAAAAGGGTTTCGACGTTAACCAGTAGATGGCAATGCAACATCCATCGGTCAGGGAGAAGTAGGGGGAGGCTGAGCGGAGTCGGGGATGCAGCGTGTATAACATTTTAGGGTCGTGGAGGCGATTCCTTCTGGGGGCGAGAAGGCGGATGGATGAGACGTTCTTACTGTTCCTCGCTGTCGCTCTCTTCTTGGCTACTCTAATCATAGATGTCGTGGTTGCTCCGACCATCCCGTGGGGGGTGCTCACGAGCATCTACTGGCTGTCACTATACGGCTGCTGGCTCGGGTTCTTCCCTACCTATGTCGCGGCGAAGTCGTCGCTAGGGGATGGCGCAGTGCTACTCGGCTTCAGTCTCCTATTGTGGTCAATCGAAGACCCCCTGTACTACATCTTGAGGGGCTATCCTGCGTTCAGTCCATTCCCTGAACGTCCGGGTATGTATCCGCTGATGGTCTACTGGTGGCCCGTATGGTTCCTCCTTCTCAGCAGGCTTTTCGCAGGACTCGTAATCCTCGTGTACATCAGAATGAACCCAGACTGGGGTCAGGAACCAGCAAGGGTTGCTCTTGGCTCCGAGGAGGTCAAATGGATTCTGGAAGTTGCCGCGGTCATCTGCGCAGGAGTCCTCATCTTCTCGGTGTGCTACTCCTACTACACGAGAGCTGGCTTCGGTGGAGAGATAGTATACAAGACGGACCCATCCTACAATAGAGAACAATCGCCGGAGACAGTACATCAAGGCGTCCTGCTGAGAAAGACGGTCGAGATCACACCCCTCAACCCGGAGACTCGATACATATTGGCTAGACACGGCAATCTCAGCGAACTCATACTGGCAAAACCCTACTGGATGATGGGATCAGACGAATCCGACATTCTCAACTCCTATATTGGCCAGGAGGTCGAGATACTAGGGAAGATGGTCTGGGACCAGTACCGGGGTGAACTCTTCGTCGGCAGGATAAGAAGGGCGAAAGAGACACAAGAACCAGCACCGTGACAATGGCTACATTGCCATCTCCTGGTTCACACCGAACGTGATCGCTGTCTGGTTCAGGATTCCTCAAGATGACCTGCAGCGTCGGCTCACCTGGTCCCCGCTAGTGATAGCGGACCGAGCTACCTGAGGCCCCGCTTCCGAAGGGCAGATATGAGCTTGTCCTCATCGAAGAGAACGACCTTGGCGAAAGCGCCGTCCAATCTTCGGGAATCCATGTGGTCCCCGGCCGAGTAGTACATCAAGAGCAGGCTGCCATCTCCGAAGACCGTCAGGCTCGGGTAGCCACAGTCGCCTCCAGGCCGATCATCGGCGAAGATGAGCTTGTAGTCCTGCGCCCATGTGAGGCCCCAGTCGGTGCTGACCAGCCCCTGAACGCCGAAGGGCGGGTGCCTGTGCCCATACGCCAGGAGCAGCCAACCATTGGAAAGGAGGATGATGTCCCCGGGATGCTCGGAATCGGCTGTAACCCTAACTGGCTCAGACCAAGTATGCCCGCCATCACCCGATCTTGCCGAATAAAGGGACGCTGGGTGGCTCTTCTCCGAGCGCATCAATGCCAGAAGCTCCCCGTCGGGGAGGCATATGAACGAGGTCTCGTTCATCTCCGTCGCCACCAAGGAAAGATCGCCCCATGTCTTGCCGCCGTCCCTTGACCTGAGTATGTAGCTGACGGACCATTCAGTGGGGGGCCTTTCCAGGGGAGCCCCGTAGATCGGCATCAGCAGATCCTTGCCCAGGTTGAGCATTCTCCCGTAGGGGGATCGTCCGTTCAGCTCCGCGAAGCTAAGGGGGAAGGCCTCGCTCCAAGTCCTGCCCAGATCCTTGGATGTCCTGAGCAGAGTGTCCACCTTGTTGCCCCGTTTCAGATCGCCCTTCTCATCGTAGTTGCCCTGATGATGGTAGGCCAGAACCATCGTGCGATCCAGGGCCAGCCCCAGAGACGGGTTCCGATCGTCCCACTCGCTCTGGGCAGCAACGGTCGGTGCGGACCAGGTCCGCCCGGAATCGGTCGTGCGAATGATCTCCAACCTGCCTTGGATCCCGATATGTCCCGCCCCGCCCCGTATGGCCGCGACCGCCTCCCTGGGCCCCGTCCTGAGCACTACAGGAAAGTAGCCGCGGTCCCTTGCAGCGTAGACCTCTTTCGATCCAGCAAGCGATCGGACATCGAGCTGTCTTGGCGTCAACGAGCATCTGGCCGTCGGCCTGGGTTGAAATGTATGACGGAGCACGAACGGATCAGGTTCACCCGTACGCGTAGCGTGTCTCCGGGTGCCTTCTCAGCATGAGGTTGTCCAAGCCCCTGTCTAGCATGGACTCAAGATCTTTCTGCTTGCTGGATATGGCGGAGATCGGGCTGCCTGATTGGACGATGGGTCCCTCGATCAGAGCGCCGGACGAAAGGGCAAGCTTGGTCGCCAGTCTGGTGGACGTCCGCGGGATCGAGATGAGGCTCTCCAAGGTCGGCGGCGACCCGCCCGTCAGGATCTCCATCACCATGCTTTGCGTCAGCGGCCTCATCCCGTAGAAGGGCCCCCCGATCTCCAGCAGGTCCTCGCTCCTGACTCCCGGGAGCCTCAACCCTACCCCTGCAAACCGCCCTGGGCCGACCATCTCGCCCTTGATCTGCCAGGTGTGAGTGGAGTCTGCGACAAGCTGAGTGAGCCGCCCCCCCGAATCGCGTCCCACCAGTATGCGCCACTCGTCCTCGGGGTTCTTGTCGTACCTCCTCCGAATGTGCCTGAAGACACGGTCTGCTTCTTCTAGGCGCACCATATTTCCCCGCTCTTACTGGTCAGCAAGCTCTGGGTTATCAATGTTCTCTGTTCCGGGAACCATCCGGCCGCCTTTTCCACACGAGCAGTGCCCAGACCGCCAGCACCACCAAGCAAGCCGATTCCGGAACCTTGGCGCGGGCCTCTTCGACCAAGTCCAGCACGAGCAAGCTCCATTTCTTCGAGCTTGGATAGTTGCCATAGTCCAACTGGCCCCTTGCGGCGGTCAGGAAGCTCTCGGCCCTTGGCACCTCCAGACCCTCCCCTATCGCCTTCTGATACTCGGAGGTCGCAGTCTCGAGTAGAGCCCGGCATTCGTCCAACCTGCAGCGATCAACGGCACCATGAATGGATTTGAGCGCCTCGGTTAGATGTCCTGCGGCGAGGCTCAGATTCGCCTCCTCTGCCAGGCCGCGATATTCGGCTACGTCGACTCCAGCTGCTTCCGCGTCCGCAATGGCTGACATGAACTCGTTGAACCTTGACTGCACCCAGCCCCCACAAGGGATGGCCCAGTTGGAGCCGTTGTTGTCATCGAAGGCTGTCGCGAGGACCTGCCGATCCTCGAACTTCAGGTCGATCCAGTTGAACCCTTCGGCAGTCGGCAGAGTTGCGAACCACAGATCCCCCCGGATATTCTGCATGGGGGTTTCGAAGAGGGTCCGCGTCACGGTTCCCGGCGGGGCTAGCCGGGCGGGCGGATTCTTCCATCCATTCATCCCCCAGACAGCCACGCATGTGCTGGAGTCGGCGGGTATGCGCCCCTCCGATCGGTTGTAGTAGACGAGGACCATCTCGCCTTGCGCGAAACCCTGAGGCAGATATGCCGGGCCCCACTTGCAGAAGTCACGGAAAAGGAAGCTCGCCGTCTTGAGGTTGTTGTCCTCGAAGAGCTCGTCCACCGCATGCTCGGTGTCCACCTCAACAGCGATTTCCCAGTCTCCCCAGGAGACCGGCCACGGGGACTCAAGCCGTTTGGCCTCGCCGGGCTGCAACCCCCGATCCAAGATGATGTGGTTCAAGGTGATGTTATTCAGGCGGAAATCGACGCCGAAGGACCCAGAAGCTGCCGAACCCCTGTTCCTCAAGTCGACCAGAAATCGAATGGTCTCGCCGGAGGCTGGGATCAACGTACTGCTGTCGATTGCTTCCACCAGGAGGTCGGGCTTCGGATCGGACACGAGGACGGATGAGCCAATCTCGTTGTTTGTCTCCCCGAGTCCCTCCGGCACCTCCCCGTACGGGTCAACCGAAACGCTGAGATTGTAGATCCCTACGACTGCAGGACGCCATTCCAACTCCACAGACGACCTCTCTCCAGGTTGGATGGACGAGAGTCGAGCCGCGGAAAGGACATTTCCGTTCACCATGGTCCTTAGGCCGCATTCACCGCTCTCGCTCTTGCCGGAGTTCACAACCGTCACAACTATGCGGGCGTTCTCGCCCGGACCCGGAAACGTGGGGACTGTGGCGACGGACTCCGGCCTGAGATCAGGAAGCCTTGCCTTGGACACGCGGACTTCGTCAAAGATCGATTGGTTGTAGAACCTCGCCTCCACCCTCAGATAGGTCTCGTTGACCGTGACCAGGAGGAAGTGATAGTTGGCCAAGAAGGACGCACACCAGGGGCCGCGCGACACCAACCCCCCGAGCGGTGCGCCAGCACCACCTGTAACGATGTGGATGGTGCCGTTCTCGGGGGAGTCGGCCAGCCAGTCATCATTCATTGGGTACGTCCTCTCGTATGTGTGGTCGTGGCCGTTGAACACCATATCGACGTGGTACTTGTCGAATAAGTCGCCCCAGGCTTGGTAGGCGTCCCGGTTGCAGCCATGCCCCGCCGAGCTGTACATGGGGCTATGGTAGTATACGAACTTCCATGTTGCGTTGGTCGAGGATAGGTCCTGCTCCAGCCAAGCTCGCTGCGCCCCGATCATCGACTTCTCCGTCGTGAGCCCGATGAAGTGGACGCAGCCATAGTCGAAGGAGTACCAGTCCTCAACATTGGGCAGGGCAAACTGCTCGTAGTACTTCGGATTATTCCCCTCGTGGTTGCCGAGCACAGGCATTATGACCTTCTTGCTCAGCAGCGACTCTGCCTTGAGGAACCAGATGTCCCATTCCGATTGGACGCCCCCGCTCTCGACCAGATCCCCGGTGTGCAGGACGAATGCCGGATCCGTCTGGAGCGTGGCATTAGCGCATCTGCCCCAAGTATCCCAGTTCGTGCGCGAGTCCCCGAGCGCGACGAAGGTGAAGCCCTGGCTCGGGTCCTCCGGCGCGGTCTGGAAGGTCAGGTCCTGGCTCCAGCCCAGCTCCGACCCGCATCTGAAGTGGTACACGGTCCCGGGCTCAAGGCCTTCCAGCACTACATGGTGGAGCTGGCCCGCGGTTGCCTCTGCCCTGGAGCCGTAAGGGAGGGCGGTTCCATACTCGACGACGCTGGGGCATTCCGATGGGGTCCTCCAGCTGACCGTGATGGAGTATCTGGGATCGGACTGCCAGGTCATGTGTATCTGAGTAGGTTGCCCGCACGCAGCCGGGATGGCAAGAAGGGCGATCGCGAGCAGCAGGCCCTCCTTGGCATCCAGCTTGCCCCTGAGCCTCCGTGTCGGCCCAGCGCAACAACGCCTGTGTTCCTTGGACATTCCCACCATCTGCAATCTCACCCACCAGTTGAAAGCTCCATCGCCTTCTTGCCCCAGAATGCGTCGTCTCTTATGGCCCTCCCCACTGCCACAAGGTCGACCCCCCATCGCAGAAGCACATCCTCCGCCTCCTGGGGCGTTGTGATCCCGCCAACGGCAACCACTGGGAGGCCCGTTGCATCCCTCGCCGCTTTCGCAGCATAGGCGAAGTACCCTGGTCCTTTCAGATCCTTAGGCCTGGACCCGCACATTCCACCCGAAACATCAAGCACATCAACCCCTTCGGCCGCAAGCATCTGTGCCATCCTCGCCCCCTCTTTGACGGTGTTCCCGCCCGGCGTGCGGTCATCTGCGCCCAGCCTGTACCAGAGCTGGACCCGCGATCGGGTTTCCCGCTTCACCCTTCGGACGACTTCGAGGGCAAAGCGCATCCTGTTTTCCAGGCTGCCACCATACTCGTCGGTGCGGGCGTTGGCCAGAGGAGATGAGAACTGGCACAGCAGGAAACCATGGGCCCCGTGCAACTCCACCACATCGAAACCGCACCGCACTGCCCTGGCTGCGGCCTTGCCGAATGCCTCGGTCAATTCCCTGATCTCAGGGACGGTGAGCTCCCTGGCACCGTCCTTGGCGGAGGGGGCGACTGGCTGCTGGCCGATCAGCGCGGCGTCGCACCTCTTACCAGCATGGTTTATCTGGATCCCGATCGGCGTGCCGGTCTTCCTGACCGTCTCTGCGAGCTTGTGCAACCGGCCTACAAGGCGGTCCTCGTAGATGCCCGGTTGTCTTTCCGAGAGCCGGCCATCACGCCTGACATAGGTGTGCTCAACGATTACCATACCCAGCCAGGGCGCCCTTGTGGCGTAATGCCGGATCATCTCTGGGGTGACCTTTCCATCTTCGGTTGCCAGTTCCGTGTTCATCGGCGGCATGACGATTCGGTTCCTGAGAACCCGATTCCCGACCTTGGCTTTCTCAAGGATTTTCATGGATCCACCTTTCATGGAACTACTCTCACGATGAATGGCCCATCCCGCGGGCCTTCTCGTGCGGACAGAGCTTGTCGTCCCGGCCCAATCCGGCTCTGGCCAAAAGGTCCCCAACCATAACGCAGACTGGGCTGCAGCCGCCTTTCAAGTATGTTACGGCACGCTTGGTTTGCCACTTGGTTTCTAGACCATCCGCGTCGTTCCGACCTGTCTGTAGTAGCGTCTTCGCACCATGAGGCTGTACAGCACAGCCCCACATGCCATGAGCGTGCCCGTGACCGAGGTCCACTCTATGGTGAAGACCCACATGAGGGCCTTGTTCTTCTGCTTCAAGGCAACCTCGGCCGCTTCTTCGAGCCGATCAAAGGCGATCGAGAGACGTGCGGATGATTCGTCGTAGTTCTGGTCAAGATACAGCTCCTCTGCCTCTGCCTCTGCCCCATCAGCTTGGGCCACGAGGTTCTCCGCCGGAGCGACGCTCGCGCCAAACCTATCTACGAATTCGATCAGGCCTACCTGCAAGGATCTCCTTGCTATGTAGTCGCGGAACCCGATCCGCATCCTGTGGACGAGCGCCGCGTCTGTCGGCAGTTCCCAGCCAACGCTGGGCCAGATGATGTTCATCAGGACATCCGTCTGCAGATCGCCCTCGACCTTCCCGTAATACATACCGCACCAGAACGGATTCACGAAGTTGTCGCACAGGGTCCATGTGGAACCCTTGCCATATTCGTAGTGCAGAAGCCAGGGTGCCGTCGTCGGAGACCCCGGGATGTCGGTGAAGCTCCCAAGGGCCTCGGCCAAGGCCACCGAACCTTCCTTTGGCACGACGTAGAAGAGCCCCAGAGCCGGGATCTGCTCCAAGCCTAGCGGAAGCAGCGGCAACAGCACCTGGTTGGGAACGTCGGGGTCAACATTCAGATGCCATCTCGCGTTAGAGTATGGAACCTTTCCCGTCTGAAGGACCTCTTCGGCATCGTTTGCGAACAGATCGCTCATGCCGCAGGTGACCCAGAACTCGGCGTACTGTAGGTCCATCCTCAGACCCCCTTGGTCTGTCAAGGCCGCAGAGGCACCCGTTTCCACAGCCGTCATCAACCACGAGATCTGTTTCCCAGTGAGGGGCACGACGTAGGGGATGGAGTACATGATGAACTTGTAGCGAACGAGGCCCTCATACGTTCTGGGGAAATACTGCTTGACATGTCGCTTTGCGTCCTCGTCGCCCAGCGGGACAGCATAGTATCCGCTTGTTGGAACCAGGGTATACCTGACCGATGGATCGGGATCAAGAAAAAGAGTGACGGGATTGTAGGAGGACACGACGTGTCCTATCAGGATCAGATCGATGCGTTCAGCCCCGGATGCCGCTGAGAGCAGGACAATGATGAGTCCCACCACGATGACGCCTCTCCTCGCAATGATCAAGCTATCACGAGCAGCACTCACTGATGTCGGCGCCCTCCCCTCGGCGTTCGCTGCGCCCTCCGGCCTGCGGGGATCCCGAGCGCAGGTCACTATCTGCCGGACCTCGTGACCTTGACTTCTCTGTACAGCCGCCGTCTGACCATCAACGTCCATAGGACGAAACCGGTGAGAACGGACGTGCCCATGACCGTGAACCATTCCACCATGTAGATCCAGAAGAGAGCCTTCTCCTTCATCGCAACCGACTCGTCCGAGACCATCGTCAGCCCCTCAAAAGCCTCTTTCAGCTTCTCCAAGCTCTCCTCGTACCTTTCCTCGAGGTAGAGGCGATCGACCCCTTTCTTTGCATCGTCGACCTCGGAGAGGTGCTCGTACAGCTTCCCCGTTGAGACGCCGAACTTCTCCACGAACTCGATCACCGCAGCCGTCAGGCTCCTCTCGGACGAGTAGGCCAAGGATCTCTCCCTTAGCTGGTGGACCAGCTCCACATCCTTCGGAATCTCCAGGCCCGCAAGGTACCACATCTGGTTTATCCAGAAGTCCAGCGCGAAAGGCCACTGCGCCAGCGCCGAGCCGTCGATCTTGTCATGGCCCGGCAGGCATGTCAGAGCTTGGCCCTCTCCATACGTCCAGATTATGACCGCGTCCTCGCCCTTCGGGAGGAACCTTGCCACCACGATGGCCCCTGCCCGGGGGATCTCATAGCCATAGTCACCGGAAACCAGGACCTGGTACTTGCTCATGCCGGGCAGGTCAAGCATCGGGTGCGGGCGTCCGGTTTCCGGGAGCAGCACCGCGTATATGCCATTCAGAGGCTTGGGGATCAGCTTCCCCTCCTGCAGATCCGCCGGCATGGCGCGGTAGACCGCCGAGGCCACGAAGATCGGAAGCGTGGAGAAATGGGCAGGATCCCAGTTCATCTCATACTTCCCAAGCCCCATCCCTTCCTCCCTGGTCGACCTCTCCATCCAGGCAAACTGCTCGCCAGTGATGATGTCCACTTCGAAATCGGACAAGAGAATGACGTCGTAAGCGTCGACCAGCCGCTCGTAGGTCCGCGGCAGATACAGCCGCATAAACCTGTAGACATCGGCCTTGGATCCCCCGACGGCCGCGAAGGTCGACTCATACCAGTTCGCTGGGATGGGTTGGTACCTTATCCTCGGATCGGCAGTGAGTATGATCGGCAGCCGTGTCTCGGGGTAGTAAGACTCGCCAATGCAGACCACCCGCACCAAGCCGGTGATCGGGTCAACCTTCGCAGGGGACCCCACCAAGCCTACGACAAGCGGTAGCATCAACAGGGGTGCCAACTTGCTCGGTGAGACCAAGACCACGGCCTCAAGTTGGCCGCGATGAATATAAGCCTAAGGGCCCTGCCTGCCCCACCGCCCGGGCGCCATCACGCAGCCGTTCCGACTTCGGCCGTTCGTGAGCCCACTGACCTTCACACTGCAGAGTCTTTTGGGGAGGGAAAATTCTTAAATTTAGGGATACCTAATCATGGTCATGGAAGAGGGACCCGAGGAGTACCTGGAGG
>Ga0172365_10003244_pt1 | contig 12102 bp, 15 predicted proteins | sample LakKivSesite48cm_FD_114535 | JGI IMG/M metagenome (GOLD analysis project Ga0172365, IMG submission 114535) | Sediment microbial communities from Lake Kivu, Rwanda - Sediment site 48cm | ecosystem: Environmental > Aquatic > Freshwater > Lake > Sediment | place: Rwanda: Western Province, Lake...
AAAAGATTTAAATATATGATAAAATATAGAAAATGTATGCCCAAGACAGGAATTTTATATAAGCTAAGCGGAGGGATAACGGGTGTGCTCGCAATAGACAACACCCTTAGTTCAATAAACAATTTTATGGAGTTTAATAAATACAGCAGATTAAGCGAATATCTTATCCGTGATCTTGTTAACTATAATCCTTTTGGTGATGGGCTGTTATCATACAGCACAAGAATGGTGCCTGATGAAATTATGGAGAGATTATACTCTCTGGCTAGTGTAGCAATTCGTTTGAATGAGTTATTTACCGAAAGCCTGTTCAAAAACAGCATAACCAATGCAGCTTCGGCAATTGGGTTGGGTCTTGCGTCAGCGTTTTTGATTAAAAGGGGAATGGAGATTGATTCAGAAAAAAATGCACTGGAAAATAAGATTAGTACATATGAAATAAAGAACCTTTATACATTTAAGGAGTAAGCCTTATATATTATTTATGAATTTCTGTAGGACATGACTATCAGCAAAACAAAAAAGCAAGAAGATTCAGAACTTATTTCTTTGATAAAAGGGATAGAAAAAGAAAAAAACAAGATTAAGGTCATAGACTCAACTTTAATTGTAAAGAAAACTAAAGAGAATGATAAAGGAACTTTAAATGAGAAAAACGAAGAAAAACCTTGTTTTGAACAAGAGAATTCGAGTTATCTCGTCCTTATCCAAGATTTCCTTAACAAAGAATCTTTTTACTTAAGCCCCAAAAAATTTGATTATGATGATTATAAGATAAATAATGAAAAATCAAAAAATTTGAATTGGAATTACAATAACCTAGAAATTTTATCCCGAGATAAACCCTCTGATGTGCATGTTCTTGACAATCAAGATGTTGATTATATAATAAAAACAATAAAATTTGAACAAATCAAAGGTAATTCCCAAGGGGATAATCTTATTCCAGAGGGCATTGACACAGATAAGTGGGAGAAATTTTGTTGCTTTAAAAAATTAAATTCTGCATTAATGGTTTTAATGTACGAACTTCAGTCATTATCTTAATCTGTCCTGAAAAAGTGAATATTTAAATATAGATTGTGTTTTAAAAACCATAACATGTTCATAAAAGAGGTGCCTGATGCAGCTAGCTAATACCCTTGGTCTGTATGCCTTTCTAAGCCTCATACCCTTGATAATAATCTACTTAAGAAGACCAAAGCCAGTTGAAAAAATTATTCCATCGCTTATGTTTCTGATAAAAAACCAGAAAGATACAACAAAGCACTCTTTTTTCAAGAAATTACTAAGGAACCTCGTATTTCTGTTGCAGCTATTGGCACTATCACTAATGGCTTTTTCAATTGCCTCCCCCTACATAATAACATCTGAGGCAGTTACATCACAGAACACGGTTATTATAATTGATGCAAGCGCAAGCTCCCAGACAGCTGTTAATGGCAAGACAAGGTTTGAAAGCTCAATAAACATAGCAAAAGGCTATCTGGAGGGCAAAATAAGCATAATAGTTGCTTCTGAAAGCCCTGAAACTATTTTAGAGCATGGAGCAAAAAACCAGGCATTATCATTACTCCAAACAATAGAGCCAAAAGACACAAAAACAAATATTGAAGCCGCGCTCTATGAAGCAGACTCCTTGCTTGGTGAGAGAAAGGGAAGGATTATTGTTATAAGTGACTTTATAGTTGAGGATATAAACGAGCTATTAAAGGTAAAAAGAATTCTCTCCTCAAAGGGCATTGATGTTGAGTTTATAAGCACATGGAACAATGCAAAAAACATTGGCATTATAGACCTTATTATTGACAAATACAATACAATAGCATATGTAAAGAATTTCAATGATGATGATGCAGAAATAACAGCAGCCATTGTTAAGGATGGCTCTGCTTTAGAAACAAAGTCAAAGAAAATAACAGCAAAATCAACAGAAATATTTGATTTTGGGACACCTACTGGAATTAGTGAAATTACAATAAACTCAGATGATGACTTCAAGCTTGACAACACTGTTTATATAAGCGCTCCTGAAAAAAAGCAGATTAATGTTCTATTGATAACAAATGCAAAGACAAGCTATCTTATAAAGGCACTGCAGTCATCAAAGGATGTTAACCTACAGATTACAGAACCGCCAATAGTCCAGGGCATTGAGTTGAATGAGATTATAATAATAAGCGATATAAGCGGAAATCTTATTCTCCCAGGGACGCTTGAGGAGATTTCAAAGGAGGTTGAAAACGGAAAAAGCTTTATAATCACAGCACAGGACGATTTAAACCAGATAGGCGTATCATGGCTTCTGCCTGTTGAGCTAGATGAAAAAGCAAATAATACAAAAGCCTGTGCAAAGGTCATAAATGAATTCACAAAGCAGTTTGAGAATAATAAATGTTTTGCATCACTAAAAAAATATTTTAAGGCAACTCCAAAAAACAACACAATCTCTGTTATAGAAGCAGATGACTCAAGCCCGCTGGCAGCTTTGGGAGAAAGGGGCAAAGGCAAGATATTTTATTATGGATTTATTGATGAAGAGACAGATTTCAAAACACAGACATCTTACCCAATATTCTGGAATCATCTATTAAACTTTCTTGCTGAGACAGGCAATATAAATGACTACAACTTTAGGATACATGAAAAACCATTGTTAGGCAAAGTAGGAATCTATGAAAATGGCAATAAGATTGCAGTAAACCTTCTTGATGAATATGAGTCTGACATAGCAAAGGAGACAATAGCTTTTGATGAAACTGGTTTTGTTTCTGGAATATCCGAGGAAAAGGTTGTTTTAAACCTTGACATTTATCTAATTGTCTTTGCAATGATTATAATATTTTTTGAGATATTTTACATAAAGATGAGGGGTGATTTATGATTATCTATTTCAAGAACCCATATGTACTGACTTTATGCTTGCCTGCAATAATCATACTAATAATCCTCATTAGAAAAACCTTTGTTAAGTTTACAGCAGAAAAAGAAAAAAAAGAGCATGAAAAAAGCAAAAGGCTTTCAAGAATACTAATAGCAATGTCAAGATGCCTAATTTTTACAATTTTGATAATAGCAATAGCATCCCCATTCACCTTAGAGGAAAAAACTGTCCAAGGCAGTCCATCTTTAACAATACTTGCAGACAATTCAACATCATTTGAGATTTTTGAGAAGGATGTTGCCACTAACTTAAAACTTAGTCTTGAAAAAGATATTCCAACAGCAATAAAATATATTGCCCATGGAGATGCATCACCAATAGGAGACAGCCTGCTTAACAACATGAGAGGAAATGACAACCTGTTATTAATTAGCGATGGAAACAATAACAAGGGAACTAATTTAGGTGATGTGATGATGCTTGCCTCAACATTAAACACAACAATCAGCTCATTAAATATCAAGCCAGTAAAAACAGACCTTGTTGTGACAATTGATGGCCCCTCTGAACTGATATTTGGAACAGAGGCCTTATTTTACATCGATGTAAAGCAAATTGGTCCTTTATCACTAGACTACAATATTAAGGTGACAGTTGATGATGCTGTCATGATAGATGAGCAGGCCACTGGTACAAAAACATTTGAGATTAAGAAAATGCTGCAGACAGGTTATCACAAAATAAAGGCATCAATAACAGCAAATGATTATTTTATGCAGAACAATGTTTACTATAAAACACTACATGTTTTGCCAAAGCCAAAGATACTTTTTATTTCACAAAAAGATGCAAAGATAACAAACATCATGGAAACAGTTTATGATGTTACAAAAAAGAGCTATATGCCGGAAGACCTTAGTGCATATTCTGCTGTTGTTTTATATGATATACATGAAAACTGGCTCAAAAAAAACACAGATGCCTTAACTGATTATGTAGCAGATGGAAATGGTCTTGTGGTTATTGGCGGTGATAACTCATTTGACTATGGCAACTATGAAAATTCAGTCTTTGAAACCCTGCTGCCTGTTAAAGTTGGTCTTGCTGGAAAGGAAGAGGAAAGCGGAATGAATGTAATAATTGTGATTGATGTTTCAGGAACAACATGCTCGGCTTTTGGTAGTGGAAGCAAAAACACAAAAATAGATGTGGAAAAGGCAGTTGCAACCCAGATTGTTGGCGGCTTAAGGCCTGAAGACAATATTGGCGTTTTGACCTTTGATTTTAATCCCCATTTAATATCCCCCCTTTCACCAATAATGGAAAAGCCAGACATAAACCATACAATAGCTACTGTCCAATGCGGGGGATATAGCGCAGGAACCCTTGTTTCCGCTGGCCTGATAAGGGCAGAACATATGCTCAGAAGTGCAAAGGGAAGCAAGAATATTGTCATTATATCTGATGGAATAACACAATACCCCCAGGATGCAATTACAAGGGCAAAATCAATGACAGCGCAGGGAATAAAAACCTATGCTGTTGGTGTTGGTTTTGATACCAACAGGGAGTTTATGAAAGAATTGGCATTAAAGGGCCAGGGTGTTTATTTGGAGCCGACAGAGGCGCAGAAATTAAATATTATATTCAGCAGGGAATATGAGGAGGAAGAGGCTGATGTAATGGGTCTTTTAATACTGGACTCAAACCACTTTGTAACACAAAACCTTGGCTTAAATGCAAAAATAACTGGCTTTAACCAGGTTGTTCCAAAAAGCTCAGCAAGAATGCTTGTAGCAACCCAAAACACAAACCCAATAGTTAGTGTATGGCGCTTTGGTCTTGGCAGGGTTGCTGCATTAACAACAGATCCGGAAATATGGGCTGGCCAGCTCTTAAACAAGGAAAACTCAAAACTCATAACCAGAATGGTTAACTGGGCAATTGGTGACCCAGGCAGAAGCAAGGAGTTTGATGTAAAGCTTAAGGATTCAAGAATTAATGATGTCGCCCAGATAAATGTTGTCTCAAAAACAGAGCCGGTTCTTAATGATTTCATATTTTCAAAGATAGACAAGAACCTTTATAGGACAAGCTTTGTTCCAAAGATAGCAGGATTCCATGATTTTTTTGATGCATCAATGGCTGTTAACTATAAGAGAGAATATGAGGAGCTTGGCATAAACCCCAATCTTATAGACCTTGTAAGCATCACAAATGGAAGAATATTTGACAAGGACAACACAACAGCAATAGTTAATTTTGTTATAGACAATTCAATAAGGAAAAAAATAGATGAAAAAAGCTACACATGGGTTCTTGTTTTAACAGCATTATGCATATTCCTGTTAGAGGTCTCTGTAAGGAGGATTGTGGAAAATAGGAAACCTATATAAATGATAATTGACAACAGGTTGATAATATGGCATATATGAAAAGAAATGTGAACTTTGGTTTTTTCTTTTTATTAGTTGCAACATTAATATCTCTTGCTGGCCTAAGCATCTACTACCAGACAACGTTTAAGGATTTGTACATGGACTACAAACTTAAACTTGATGATTTAAGGAATATTTCGTCAACACTCAGCACAGAGAGGGCAAAGCTTGAGCAGACAAGCTATGAGCTTAATATTAAGGAAGAAAGAGAAAAAGAATTAAGCATCCAGTACACAGGCCTAAAAACTGAAAAGGAAAAATTGGAAGGTGAGAAAGCAACTCTGCAGAAACAGCTGGCAGAAAAAACAAGCGAATTAACGAAAAAAAGAGCAGAATTGGTTGTTGCAGAAGCAGAGCTTAGAACTGCCAAGACAGAGCTTGACGCTGCAATGACAACAATATCAGGGCTCAGAGCAGATATAACTAACTTAAATCATGAAATAGCAAGCCTGAATGCCCAGCTGGCTACATGCACATGCCCATAAAAAATGAAAAAATTTAATAATGTTTTAAAAGAGATAAATTTTACATTTAACAATATCATCTTATTTAGTAGCTTTTTAAATGCATTTTTAATATTTTTGGTCCTTTACCTTCTTTTGTCTTTTTTTAATTTTTACCAGACATATTCATTAATTCCTGCAGCATTATATTTTATAATCTTCTCATATAAAGGAATCAGAAAAAAACATTTGAGGGATGTTGAAAAAAAGTACTCGCTTCTCAATGAACGGCTGAGAACAGCAGCAGATAACATAAAAATGGAAAATCCTGTTGTTGATGAGCTGAAGTCTGATATTATAAGAGATATTAAAAAGGTTGAGGTAACATCTTTTTTTAATCAGAAAAAAATGTCTTACAAGATATTATTAAGCATAATCCTGTGCTTTTTAATAATATTTTCAGTGCGGTTTGACTTGTCTTTTAATTTCAAGAATATAGCTGATAATGCTATTGACTTTGTATATGGGCTTGGCGGCAATGAAAGTGATGCTGGAAAAAGGGGTCTTGAGAGAATAGTCGGCTCTGGGGAAAGTGAGAGCGTATTTGGTGATGCATACCTTGCCCAGATGGGTGATGAAAATATTGATATGATAATAAAACAGGCAGGCTATGAGATAAACCTTAATGAGGTAAAGGAGCCGGAAAGAAAAGATTTTGAGGAGCTTTTCCCAGATGAGGTGTTTATAGCAACAGCTGATGTTTATGAGGAAAAAATAAAGGAAGAGGAGCAGGAGCTTGTAAAAACATATTTTTTAAAGCTTGCAAAAGGATAAAATTTAAATTAAAATGAGGTGTATTGGGAATGGAAAAATACAAGGAAACTTTTGATAGTTTATACAAAGAGATAGGAAAGATAGTTGTTGGGCAGAAAGAGGTTGTTGAGCAGATTATTATCACAATATTATGTGATGCAAATGCGCTGCTAGAGGGTTATCCTGGTCTGGCAAAAACCCTGGCTATAAAAACAATGGCCCAGCTGATGGACCTTAAATTCAGCAGAATACAGAATACCCCTGACTTAATGCCGTCTGACATAACAGGCACATATATTATTGAAGAGACATCTGGAAAGAGAAATTTCAAATTTCAGCCAGGACCAGTGTTTGCAAATATTGTGCTTGCAGATGAGATCAACAGGGCAACTCCAAAAACACAATCAGCTTTATTAGAGGCAATGCAGGAAAAGCAGGTTACTGTCGGAAATACAACATTCAGGCTTGATATGCCATTTTTTGTTCTTGCAACACAAAACCCCATTGAGCAGGAGGGAACATATCCACTTCCAGAGGCCCAAGCAGACAGGTTTTTGCTTAAAATTAAGATAGGCTATCCAAGCTATGATGAAGAGGTTGAAATAGTAAATAAATATGCATTTGAGCTCAAAGAGCAGAAGGTAAGGGCATTATTGAATAAGGCACATCTCATGCATATGCAAACCCTGGTAAGGCAGGTTCCAATAGCAAATGACCTTAAGCACAGAATTGTGAATATAGTTACTGAAACAAGAAAAAGACCTGACATAATAGAGTATGGGGCATCGCCAAGGGCCTCTATTGGCCTTGTACTTGCATCAAAGGCAAGGGCAGTTGTAAAGGGAAGAAACTATGTAAGCAAAGAGGATATTGATGCAATGGCTTACCCAATATTAAGGCACAGGATAATACTGAATTTTGAGGCTGAGAGAAAGGGAATGTCAACAGATGATGCCATAAAGGAGCTCTTAAGCAAGGTAAAATGATAACAACAGAGTTTCTGTCTCAGCTTGACAGGTTTAATCTCGTTATAAAGAAAAGGGTTACATCAAGCTATACAGGCGCGAGGCGTTCTGTTATACATGGCCGAGGCATAACAATAAAAGACCACAGGATTTACTCTACAGGGGATGATTTCAGGTCAATAGACTGGAGAATCTTTGCAAGGACAGATGACCTTTACATCAAGAGATATGAAGAGGATAAAAGCCTTACAACACATATAATAGTTGACCATAGTGCCAGCATGAACTTTGGCAAGGGCGTTACAAAGTTTGACTATGCCTCAATGCTTGGTGTTGGAATGGCTTATTTGACAATGAAGGAAAATGAGAAATTTCAATTCTCAACCTTTTCAGAAGAGCTTGAAACATTTAAGTCAAAAAGAGGCATGGGCCATCTTGCAGAAATGGTTAGTCACTTGAACAGCATAAAGCTGACTGGTTTTTCTAAATTCAAGGATGCAATGATCAAATACAAGAAAATGATTGGTTCAAGGGCCCTTGTTGTGATAATATCTGACTTTTTGTTTGATATTGAGGAGATAGAACAAGGCCTATTTATGTTGGGTGACCATGATATGAAGATAATGCAGGTTTTAGATCCTGTTGAGAGGGAGCTTTTGTTTAGCGGGGATTTCAGGCTTAAGGACTCTGAAACAAAGAATATACTAAGGACATATGTAAATCCAGGACTTAGGTTTGGTTATAAGCAGAGGCTTGAAGACCATATATCAAAGATAGCAAAACTATGCGATGAGCTTGGAGTTGACTTCCACATTATAACAACAGACAAGCCAATATTCGATGCCTTTTATGATATATTAAAATAGAACAATTTAAAAACAAATAACCTTTTTCTTTAAGATATGAAGCTAATGTTTATAGAAGCAAGATACAACAATCCTGTTCTTATTGGAAAGCATGTTTTAAAACTGCCTGAAAAAATAGGATTAGTTACAACAGTTCAGTTCATTAAACAAGTTAAGGAAGTTAAGTCTCAATTAGAGAAATATAGGAGAAAAGTATTTTTAGGCAAAGGAAAGCATACAAAATACAATGGTCAAATTCTTGGCTGTGATGTCCAAGCAGCTGTTTCTGTTGAAAAAAAAGTTGATGCATTTCTTTACATTGGCTCTGGCTTGTTTCATCCAGCTGCAATTTCATTGAAAACCAAGAAAGATGTTTTTACATTTAATCCTCTGACTGAAAAATTTAGCAGACTAGATAAAAAACAGGCTGAAAAAATAAACAAAAAAACAAAAGGAGCATTGATTAAATTTCTGAGCTCAAATGAAATAGGAGTAATTGTAACAACAAAGCCTGGCCAGGAGCAGTTAAAAAAAGCTTTTGAGCTTAAAAACAAATTCAAAGACAAGAATTTTTATTTTTTAGTATTTGACACAATTGACTTTGGCCAGCTGGAAAACTTCCCATTTATTGAATGTTTTGTCAACACAGCCTGCCCAAGAATAGCCCTGGATGACTCCATAAAGATTAGTAAGACCATAATAAACTTGGAGGACATCAATAATTAAGATTATATATCCTCTCAGGCCTATTTTCTCTTTTTGGTCAGGTTATTGATAATATTCTTGATTTCTGTTATCTCTTTCAATGTGTTTCTTGTGGAGTCAACATTTATGCTCAGCAGGATAAACAAAACAAGGAGTATGAGCCATGTGAATATTGAGGTAACCATTGGCCAGCCCATTGTATAGTCTGTTATATAAACTTTGTTGATAAGGTTAAATCCAAGAATAACTGCTGCACATCCAACTATCAGCACCATCAGCTCAAAGGTGCTTATCTCAAATCTTTTTTTTGGCATAACAACCTCTTTCTGATATTTTATAATTCTTTTCCTTATAAAACTTTTGTTTTTTATTGGCTATGGTTTAATAAAATATTTAAATAATCCAATATTAAAAGCATAAGGATGATCATAGCAATAATAGGAACAAACTGCTCTGGAAAGGAAACCATTGCAAACTATTTAGTTAAAAAAGGTTACGAGCATCTTTCTCTTTCTGATATTATAAGGGAAGAATTGACAAAAAAAGGGCTTAGTCATTCAAGGAGAAATTTGTTTAATATGGGCAATGAGTTAAGAAAGAAATTTGGGGATAATATACTTGCTCTTAGGGCATTAAAGAGAATAAAAAATCCGAACATGGTTATAAGCAGCATAAGGCATCCTGGCGAGATAGCTGAGCTAAAAAAACAAAAAAACCTTTTTTTGATTGCAGTTGATGCGCCTATTGAGCTAAGGTTTGAAAGGGCTTTAGAAAGAGCCAAACCAGGCGAGGAAAAGACATTTGAAGCCTTTAAAAACCAAGAGCTAGATGAAAGCACAGAGAAAAAAGGGCTTCAGCAAGTCAGGAAATGCATAAAGATGGCAGATGTACTGATTATCAATGATAAAACTATTGGTGAGCTTTATAAAAAAATTGATGGCATAATAAATAATTTTCAGAATTAAGGCATATTTCTTGATTAACAAACACAAGCTTTTTAAATAATCTTGGTTTTCTGGTTTTCTAGAGCATAATATTAAATAAGCTTTATTTAATAGGTTTAATAGTTTTGTTTTAAACTAATTTGTTTAAAAGGCTAATCAGGGACTTTTAAACCTTTATTTTTAAATAATACAGTTGAATAATGGAGTGATTTTAATGAAAAGCATTTATAATGTTGATCAAGGTGAATTAATAGAAAAAACAGCGTTAGAGCTTAAAAAAATACAATCTATTAAAGCCCCCATATGGTCAGAATTTGTTAAGACAGGAGCCCACAAAGAAAGGGCTCCGGCAAGAGATGACTGGTGGCATGTAAGGGCTGCTGCTATCTTAAGAACAATTTATATCTTAGGACCAATAGGTGTTTCAAAGCTAAGGTCAAAATATGGCGGCAAAAAAGACAGGGGTGTTAAGCCGGAAAAATTTTATAAGGGCTCTGGAAAAATAATAAGAACAATACTGCAGCAGCTTGAAGAGGCAGGGCTTGTAAAAAAAGCAGAAAAAGGCACTCATAAAGGAAGAATAATCAGCCCAAAGGGAGTATCTCTCCTTGACAAGGTTGCTGCCCAGCTTTCCGGCAAAAAACCACAAGCAATGCCAAAGCCCACTGAACTTAAAAAAGAAAAGAAAAAAGCAGAGAAAGTTGATAAAGAACAAGAGAAAAAAATAATAAAAAAACCAGAAAACCTTGAGAAAAAACCAGAACTAAAAAAACAGCATATCAAAACCGAGCAATTACAAAAAATCAAAAAACCAGCAGAAGAAAAAAAAGAAAAGCCAAAGGAAAAAATACCAACTGCTGCTGAGCTGGCAGAAAAAGCAAAAAAATGAATGATATTGATGAGCTTAAAAGGAAAAAACTTGAGGAACTTCAAAGACAGCAGCAACTTGACCCAGAGGAAGCAGAAGTACAGGAGCAGATATCCCAGCTAGAGCTCTTGGTTAAAAAAGCATTGACAAAAAAAGCATTGCAAAGATACGGCAATTTAAAAACAGCACATCCTGAGCTGGCAGTTCAGCTGCTTGTTTTATTAGGGCAGGCAATTCAAACAAACCAGATAAAAACAGTTGATGATCAGGCATTAAAAAACCTTTTAATGAGGCTACAGCCAAAAAAACACAAGTTCAGAATGATAAGAAAGTAAGATGGCAAGATACAAACATTTAAGCAGAAAGCTAAGGCTTGCAAGACTGCACAAGCAGACCAGATGGGCCCCTTTCTGGACAGTTATGAGGATATATGGAAAGGGAAGAAGAATCCATCCTGGAAGGCACACTGAGATAAAGCGCTCTTGGAGAAGGACAAAGACAAAGGCATAGGAAAATGGCAAAAAAAGAAGAGAAATCAAAGGTTGTAGTTGAGAGAGAATATATTATCCCATTAAGAAGGGAGTTCCAGAAATCTCCAAAGTACAAGAGGGCAAAAAAAACAATAAAAGCCTTAAAGGAATTCCTGGCAAAGCATATGAAATCAGATAACATCAAGCTTGGAAAATACCTTAACCTAAAGGTTTGGGAGCACGGAATTAAGAATCCGCCCCATAAAGTAAAGGTAAAGGTTGAGAAATATGATGACGGCTTAGTTAAAGCAGAGCTTGTTGGGGCGCCTGTTGAAAAGTTAAAAGAAGAAAAAAAGCAAAAGAAAACAACACCAGAAAAAGAAGATAAAACACAGCCTGAAAAGAAAACAGAAAAAAAGAAAGAAGAAAAAACAGAAACACTAAAAAAAGGAGAATCCAAGGAAACAAAGAATAAAGAAAAAAACCAGCAGAAGATAAAAAAGTAGCTAAATAAGAAAAATCCAAATCAAAACTTATCTTTAGCTCCCCAGAAATATGCTAAGTTTTTTTTACCTTAAGAAATACTTCATCTAGATGTATTGGTCCTTTTATGCACAGAAATGCTTGCGAAAACCTCATACTTTAGTATGAGGATGAGCATTTCTGGCATCCTAAAAATCCACTGTCAAAAGAAAACTCCGTCAAACCAGCATCTTTAGATGCTGGT
>Ga0172365_10003246_pt1 | contig 12098 bp, 5 predicted proteins | sample LakKivSesite48cm_FD_114535 | JGI IMG/M metagenome (GOLD analysis project Ga0172365, IMG submission 114535) | Sediment microbial communities from Lake Kivu, Rwanda - Sediment site 48cm | ecosystem: Environmental > Aquatic > Freshwater > Lake > Sediment | place: Rwanda: Western Province, Lake Kivu...
GTTGCATGTTATCGCATGGACAACCCTCTTTCTGCGGGTCTGCAGAATCTGTCGAGACCGTATTCGACTCGTCTTAAGGTTGGCCAAGGAAGGCGTTCTTAAGGAAAAGCGAAGCTATCCCCAGCGAGAGTCATCGTAGCCGCCTAGAAGCCTCCGATAAGGGCTTGTTCTGTCAACTCACCAACTCGCATCGAGGTGACCACCCAGATCGCCCCTACGATCTCAGGAACAGTGACGTGATGACTATACACGGGAATTTGATCCAGCACCGATACCGGCTTCTTCAATGCTGGAGGGCTGGTCGGAGCGGTTGTTAGTTCAGGAACCAGGTCTTCTACGGAAGTGTCTTTTTGGAGGTCTACCAAGAAATCAAAATGCAGGAAGCAGTCAGGAACCCATTTTGAACCTGGAGGCAGCTCCACAATATGGAAAATAGCATCCTCCCTGCTTTGCATGACGATGTCTACTCTTCTCTTTGAATCTTGAGGTGGGCTTCGAAATCGGAATTCTATCCTTTCCGGACATTCTTCAAGGACTTTCTCTGATTGCAGGCTAAGTCCGAACCAGCAAGTAAGATTATCCACTATCTTTCTGGTCTTGTAAGTGACTAGATATGATTTTGTTGAGGCTGAATCACGCATGGTTGCATGGTAGGATTCAAAATCCGGTTCCAGCGTTAGATGATCAATAACGGACTTCCTTTCAGTTGGAGGATATAGAGTCTCTTGGCCTTTATTGTACCATCGGGGGCTCCGAACAACAAGGCCGGGAAAGAAAAGCAACCGACGTCCTGGCGTAAAACACAAAGCACCAAAGACGAAAGACCTAGTTGACCTGTAAAATAGGTAATTGATTCTGCCTATTGGCTTCGCTTCATCTATCAGAACTCCAAATGGTCTAACAAGAGCACTATCAGAATTTTGTGCTCTACCTTTCCCAAAGTCACGGAAGTCTAGCGTGATTGCTATCAGATCGTTTTGCGACATTCTTATTCTCTTAATAGGATTCAATGTCTCGTGTTATTCTAACCTATGGCTATAGTCACATGCCTTCCCACAGGATGGACGTCACCATGTTTGGTCATCCTCTTCCACCGGGCACTGCGTTAATATAGCTTAGATGTGTGTCCAGGGATTCTAATGTGACGGTCTACTGACTCACAAAGACCTTGATGTCCAGATGGTCGTCGGACCGCTTACTTAGATCTCGTTCAAGGCCTTTGGGATTTCTCACCGCTCTCCTCGGATCGTATACAAAGCAAATCAATGTTCTGCAGTTGGGATGCTCTCTGTATCGGGATATGTCGACCAATAGTTGATCGCCGATGTCCTTGTCGTTCAAGTCAAATTTTGTTTCGATGACTATTCCTTCTTGTTTCAACAGGAAGTCCATTTTTGAGGCAGCGCCGGCATACGTTGGGGTCCATTCCTCGAGTCTGACGTCATCAAAGAATACCTTCAGTAGAGCACGCAATAGGTCCTGAACATCATACTCATCATTAATCTTCAGCGTGTCACGTTTATCACGACGCCGCTGCATCTCTTGAACGACTGTATGGAATCTTTGCAGGATCAGCATAACGTTCTCAACAGGTTCTCGGGTCTTGAGAGTATCCTTGGTGGACATTCTTACCTCAATCTGGCGAAGAATCCTCTTGGCCTTCTCTATGAAGTCTTCAACAGCAGAAATCCTGCTCATCTGACGTAGGACTACTGCTTTGTATCGTATGTGTGGGGGCGCTATAAGGTCCGGGACTTGAGGATAGGTTGTGATAAAGGTTTTTGGCATCTCCTTCTCTATTAACTTCTCAGCAGACACACCCCAGACATGTGTTTCCATCGAATCCAAGAGATCAATTTCTTTGTCGAACTTCTGAAGACCTCGAATGAAGGACAGATCAGAGCGAATATTGGAATGTATTGCTCTGGCTTTTTCTATGATGTCTGACAGACGAGCCTCGATCTTATCCAATTTGATTTCTTTATGCTTCTTCCTCACGAATGACTCTACGTCTTCATAGGTTCTTTCCTGCCAATAATGTGGGATCTGCGAGATCATTCTGCTTCTCAAGTTGAGTCGTCTGTTGGGTGGCGGCTTTTCGAATTCTAGATAGTAGAATTCAGCGTATTCTCGCAGCCAGGAACCACTCCACGATTCATCTATTTCCAATAGAGTATCGTAGATTGTTTCTAGATCGTCGTAACATTTCTTGAGGTCACTTCCCACCTCTTTGTCTAGGCAATCTACAGCCTTACTAAGCTCGGCTAGAATACTGTGGGTCTCGGGGATGGCCATGTTATCTTCAGCTCACAGTTCCTTGTTCTTTCCTCAGTTCTCATTCAACTTCCGAACGTATCTCCTAAAAGAACTTTGGATCTTGTGACCGATGAGAGTGAAGGAAATATGAAAGCAGAACCCAGAATCTACTTCAGCAAAGCCGGGGCTTACTCTATTAGGGAATGTTGTTAGTGAACTCATAGGGCATCTAGTAAGATAACGAGAGGTACGGATATGAAGGATCTTGATGTTCTAACTAGGAAGGAACAGAATGGACTTTTCAACCTAGACCAAGCTCTTTCCAAGTTTGACCAGTTGTTCTTCTCCATCCAGTCCACGATCAATAATCTGATTCCATGCATAGAGCAAACTCATTGTAAGGAAAGTGCAGACCGTCTTAGGGATCTTAGTTTGCGTCTCGAAAGACTATACCATTGTCTGATTGAGGGCGAGATGGCCATACTTGAACTGGCAATGACTTATTATCGGGTAAATTTCGGCCCTTTTCGGGAGAAGCCGGAAACAAAAGCTTTTGATCAGACTGGAGGCGGAAGACAGACCATTGCTTGTGCAACTTCACTTTTCTATGCTTTCACAGTGGAGTATGGGTCGATCTTAGACCTCGGTTTGAAATTAATGCTGATGTTGACGGGTCAAGAATTGCCTTCTCAAGTCACTAGTATTGAAGGTTATGGGCGGTTTGTCAAGATCGTGAGAAATGACGAACAATTACGAATTAAGCTGGAGAAGCATCCGTTAATTGGGCATTGGCTGAAGTATGAACAACTCATGACCTCGATGAAGAACCGAAGAGACCTCTTCATTCATCACCTATACATGTCTACTATAATAGTCTCTGAGCGCACGCCTTTGGGATACATTGAATTAAGCTTCTGGTCACCTGAGATCCACAGATACAGCAGAAGTTCTTTCGACGTGATCAAGGATAGATCTCTTCGCTACAACTATTACTGTCGGGCATCGTTCTATGCATTGCTTAACGTTATCAATGATAATTTATCCAAACTCTTGGCTGCATCTACAGATGGTAAGAATCCCATAAGAAACAAAGACATCTCTCTCCAAGATGAGGAAGAAATGGAGAAGAGCTAGTTGGCGAGTTTCTTACAGAAGAGATCTTGAAGGACTCTGAACGATTGGTTAGTGCAAAGCCAATCCCGACCGAAAAGACTCGCACAGAAAACTTCTCGGTGTCAACATTCTTGAGAGCAAAAATGTTGCTTATCCTTGGCTTTCAGTATTGGCTTGAACAACAGTCTGCAGATCTCGCAGGAAGTTGCTAAGATCCGAAGACCGTACCACAAATATGAAGAGTTTCTTGAACATATCCAATTGGCTGGCGGATTCCAGGTATCTGACATGGATGTCACCCGTAACGTCTTGAGGATAGAGATAGAACTCTTCTGGTAGAGGAAAATGGTAGGCTATCCTATTAGTTTGAGCTAGTTTCGTCTCTTCTGTTCCTTGAATCTCGCCGGTCGTTAGATCAACCTCCTCAGCGTCTACTTCACAGGTAAGCAACTCGGCGTTTGTGACAAGAATCGGGATGAATATCTTTGGACTCGGCATACCGGTGTACGTATGTTTCTCCATGAGCCGAAGCTCATCAAACATGATGCTCTTCATAGCCAAAGATAATTGGTGGCATCCATGATAGATCCGTTCATTGGGAGGCCGTTCTCTTGGTCTATTTGCTCGCTCATATGACTTAACTATCTGATTCTCATCAGCATCAATTGTAATTTCGTGCGCCGCATATGCGAAGCCTTTTGTCCCAAACCAACCTCTTTCTGCATCCAAGAATCCAGTTTGAACGTTCGGCATCACGTCTGGATCAGATTTGAAAACTTTGTCAAGTTGTCTCCCTTTGAAGGGATCAACCTTCGGGTCATCATGCCTTAAGGAATTCTTCCGCATCTTGATAATTGGCAGATAGAAGTTCTCTAGGAAAGGTTTGCTCAGAAAGATCCACCTTTTGTATTTTGGGTGGGACTTCTTGCATTCGATCAACAGATTCACTTTGTGTCCAGCTAGTGAAGCCCATATGTCCAGACTTCCATAGAAGAGGTTTGAAGATATTGGATACTCTTCGGCTATGACCTTCCAACCGCTATTCTTGACTTCCTTCAAGCACCGTTGCTGGAAGAAATCCCCATGAATCGACAGGACTTTCCTCACTAGGTCAGACTCTGAATCGGACCTCACATCAGGCATCATAGTGACATTGTGCCATCCAACATTCTGTCCGTTCTCATACCATAAGTCTAGTCCTAGTTTGAAGATTTAGTCTTTAGTGATATCGGGGTCAAAGCCATAGTTTGTAGGTTGGCTGTGGAATCATGCCAGTAAGTGTGCGAAAACCCTAAGGAAGACTCCTCAATTACATGATAGTGACAAATTTTGTGCCCCCTAGAAGTCCTTACTATGAGTCGTTTCCAATTCCTAATCGGGGTGAGGGCCGTTCAAAGGCCATTGTTTCTGTTTAGATTGCTTGGGCGCAGCGTAATGGGGAGTGAATCATGTTTGCCCCATCTTCATCTCGCTACTGAACTCACATCCTAGAGGAAATGTTGTGGACGTATGACTGTCAAAACCGAACAGCAGACGAGAAGAGACCTGATAGATCCACTCTTGGAAAAGGCAGGTTGGAATCTCAAGGATCGCACCAAAGTAGTGTTGGAGGTAGACACCAAACAGTCCAATTTCAAGACAAGAGACTATCAGACAATTGATGAGACCCTGAGGAATGACGCTGATAGTGCATATGTTGACTATCTCCTCTTGGATAGTGCAGGTTCACCGCTTGCGATAGTTGAGGCTAAACGGACATCACGTGACCCCGTCTTAGGTCAACAGCAGGCTGAGATGTATGCTGACGATATAAATAGCCAGACCGGCAAGGATCTCTTCATTTTCTTGACGAATGGCTTTGAGGTCTGGTTTTGGAATAGGCCTCATGAATCCTTAAGGATGGTTAAGGGTTTCCACAGTCGAGATGCTCTGGAACGCCTCAGATTCCAGAATATCTCCAAGAAAAGCTTCCTTGATGTGCCGATAAGGCCGGAGATAGTTGACAGGCCATACCAGATTGAGGCGGTCAAGCGTGTGCTGGAGGGTACAGAGAGGGGCAGACGAAAATTCCTCATCGTGCAGGCGACGGGGACAGGTAAGACACGTGTTGCAATAGCCATAATTGATGTATTGTTGAGGTCTAATAGGGCGCAGAAGATACTCTTTCTCGCTGATCGAAAGGCTTTGAGAGACCAAGCCTACAATGACGGCTTCAAGGTCTTCTTCCCGAACGAATCAAAGATCCGGGTGTACTCAGGCAATGTTGATAAGAATAAACGGTTATTTGCGTCAACGATCCAGACTTTTCAGGATTGCTATCAGGATTTTTCGCCCGGCGACTTTGATGTAATCATCTCAGATGAATCCCACAGATCAATCTACTACAAATGGAAGGATGTATTCACCTACTTTGACGCTATCGAAATTGGTCTGACAGCCACTCCTGCAGAGCTCATTGATAGGAATACTTTCCGCTTCTTTGAATGTGAGGAGGGAAACCCAACAGCTCTCTACACGTACGAGCAAGCAGTTGAGGACAGATGGCTCGCACCATTCGACATATACGAAGCGAGAACCCACTTTCAGATCGCAGGCATCAAACCTGAAGACGTTCCAAACGAGGTCATAAGGGATCTGGTCGAGAAGGGCATAGAACCTTGGGAGATAAACTTCGAAGGCATGCCTTCGAAGTTTATCTCCCAAGGTTCTATGCCCTTCTCGACCAGATCCCTTATGACCTCGTTTGGAACGTCTTCAGGTTTGATGCCTGCGATCTGAAAGTGGGTTCTCGCTTCGTATATGTCGAATGGTGCGAGCCATCTGTCCTCAACTGCTTGCTCGTACGTGTAGAGAGCTGTTGGGTTTCCCTCCTCACATTCAAAGAAGCGGAAAGTATTCCTATCAATGAGCTCTGCAGGAGTGGCTGTCAGACCAATTTCGATAGCGTCAAAGTAGGTGAATACATCCTTCCATTTGTAGTAGATTGATCTGTGGGATTCATCTGAGATGATTACATCAAAGTCGCCGGGCGAAAAATCCTGATAGCAATCCTGAAAAGTCTGGATCGTTGACGCAAATAACCGTTTATTCTTATCAACATTGCCTGAGTACACCCGGATCTTTGATTCGTTCGGGAAGAAGACCTTGAAGCCGTCATTGTAGGCTTGGTCTCTCAAAGCCTTTCGATCAGCGAGAAAGAGTATCTTCTGCGCCCTATTAGACCTCAACAATACATCAATTATGGCTATTGCAACACGTGTCTTACCTGTCCCCGTCGCCTGCACGATGAGGAATTTTCGTCTGCCCCTCTCTGTACCCTCCAGCACACGCTTGACCGCCTCAATCTGGTATGGCCTGTCAACTATCTCCGGCCTTATCGGCACATCAAGGAAGCTTTTCTTGGAGATATTCTGGAATCTGAGGCGTTCCAGAGCATCTCGACTGTGGAAACCCTTAACCATCCTTAAGGATTCATGAGGCCTATTCCAAAACCAGACCTCAAAGCCATTCGTCAAGAAAATGAAGAGATCCTTGCCGGTCTGGCTATTTATATCGTCAGCATACATCTCAGCCTGCTGTTGACCTAAGACGGGGTCACGTGATGTCCGTTTAGCCTCAACTATCGCAAGCGGTGAACCTGCACTATCCAAGAGGAGATAGTCAACATATGCACTATCAGCGTCATTCCTCAGGGTCTCATCAATTGTCTGATAGTCTCTTGTCTTGAAATTGGACTGTTTGGTGTCTACCTCCAACACTACTTTGGTGCGATCCTTGAGATTCCAACCTGCCTTTTCCAAGAGTGGATCTATCAGGTCTCTTCTCGTCTGCTGTTCGGTTTTGACAGTCATACGTCCACAACATTTCCTCTAGGATGTGAGTTCAGTAGCGAGATGAAGATGGGGCAAACATGATTCACTCCCCATTACGCTGCGCCCAAGCAATCTAAACAGAAACAATGGCCTTTGAACGGCCCTCACCCCGATTAGGAATTGGAAACGACTCATAGTAAGGACTTCTAGGGGGCACAAAATTTGTCACTATCATGTAATTGAGGAGTCTTCCTTAGGGTTTTCGCACACTTACTGGCATGATTCCACAGCCAACCTACAAACTATGGCTTTGACCCCGATATCACTAAAGACTAAATCTTCAAACTAGGACTAGACTTATGGTATGAGAACGGACAGAATGTTGGATGGCACAATGTCACTATGATGCCTGATGTGAGGTCCGATTCAGAGTCTGACCTAGTGAGGAAAGTCCTGTCGATTCATGGGGATTTCTTCCAGCAACGGTGCTTGAAGGAAGTCAAGAATAGCGGTTGGAAGGTCATAGCCGAAGAGTATCCAATATCTTCAAACCTCTTCTATGGAAGTCTGGACATATGGGCTTCACTAGCTGGACACAAAGTGAATCTGTTGATCGAATGCAAGAAGTCCCACCCAAAATACAAAAGGTGGATCTTTCTGAGCAAACCTTTCCTAGAGAACTTCTATCTGCCAATTATCAAGATGCGGAAGAATTCCTTAAGGCATGATGACCCGAAGGTTGATCCCTTCAAAGGGAGACAACTTGACAAAGTTTTCAAATCTGATCCAGACGTGATGCCGAACGTTCAAACTGGATTCTTGGATGCAGAAAGAGGTTGGTTTGGGACAAAAGGCTTCGCATATGCGGCGCACGAAATTACAATTGATGCTGATGAGAATCAGATAGTTAAGTCATATGAGCGAGCAAATAGACCAAGAGAACGGCCTCCCAATGAACGGATCTATCATGGATGCCACCAATTATCTTTGGCTATGAAGAGCATCATGTTTGATGAGCTTCGGCTCATGGAGAAACATACGTACACCGGTATGCCGAGTCCAAAGATATTCATCCCGATTCTTGTCACAAACGCCGAGTTGCTTACCTGTGAAGTAGACGCTGAGGAGGTTGATCTAACGACCGGCGAGATTCAAGGAACAGAAGAGACGAAACTAGCTCAAACTAATAGGATAGCCTACCATTTTCCTCTACCAGAAGAGTTCTATCTCTATCCTCAAGACGTTACGGGTGACATCCATGTCAGATACCTGGAATCCGCCAGCCAATTGGATATGTTCAAGAAACTCTTCATATTTGTGGTACGGTCTTCGGATCTTAGCAACTTCCTGCGAGATCTGCAGACTGTTGTTCAAGCCAATACTGAAAGCCAAGGATAAGCAACATTTTTGCTCTCAAGAATGTTGACACCGAGAAGTTTTCTGTGCGAGTCTTTTCGGTCGGGATTGGCTTTGCACTAACCAATCGTTCAGAGTCCTTCAAGATCTCTTCTGTAAGAAACTCGCCAACTAGCTCTTCTCCATTTCTTCCTCATCTTGGAGAGAGATGTCTTTGTTTCTTATGGGATTCTTACCATCTGTAGATGCAGCCAAGAGTTTGGATAAATTATCATTGATAACGTTAAGCAATGCATAGAACGATGCCCGACAGTAATAGTTGTAGCGAAGAGATCTATCCTTGATCACGTCGAAAGAACTTCTGCTGTATCTGTGGATCTCAGGTGACCAGAAGCTTAATTCAATGTATCCCAAAGGCGTGCGCTCAGAGACTATTATAGTAGACATGTATAGGTGATGAATGAAGAGGTCTCTTCGGTTCTTCATCGAGGTCATGAGTTGTTCATACTTCAGCCAATGCCCAATTAACGGATGCTTCTCCAGCTTAATTCGTAATTGTTCGTCATTTCTCACGATCTTGACAAACCGCCCATAACCTTCAATACTAGTGACTTGAGAAGGCAATTCTTGACCCGTCAACATCAGCATTAATTTCAAACCGAGGTCTAAGATCGACCCATACTCCACTGTGAAAGCATAGAAAAGTGAAGTTGCACAAGCAATGGTCTGTCTTCCGCCTCCAGTCTGATCAAAAGCTTTTGTTTCCGGCTTCTCCCGAAAAGGGCCGAAATTTACCCGATAATAAGTCATTGCCAGTTCAAGTATGGCCATCTCGCCCTCAATCAGACAATGGTATAGTCTTTCGAGACGCAAACTAAGATCCCTAAGACGGTCTGCACTTTCCTTACAATGAGTTTGCTCTATGCATGGAATCAGATTATTGATCGTGGACTGGATGGAGAAGAACAACTGGTCAAACTTGGAAAGAGCTTGGTCTAGGTTGAAAAGTCCATTCTGTTCCTTCCTAGTTAGAACATCAAGATCCTTCATATCCGTACCTCTCGTTATCTTACTAGATGCCCTATGAGTTCACTAACAACATTCCCTAATAGAGTAAGCCCCGGCTTTGCTGAAGTAGATTCTGGGTTCTGCTTTCATATTTCCTTCACTCTCATCGGTCACAAGATCCAAAGTTCTTTTAGGAGATACGTTCGGAAGTTGAATGAGAACTGAGGAAAGAACAAGGAACTGTGAGCTGAAGATAACATGGCCATCCCCGAGACCCACAGTATTCTAGCCGAGCTTAGTAAGGCTGTAGATTGCCTAGACAAAGAGGTGGGAAGTGACCTCAAGAAATGTTACGACGATCTAGAAACAATCTACGATACTCTATTGGAAATAGATGAATCGTGGAGTGGTTCCTGGCTGCGAGAATACGCTGAATTCTACTATCTAGAATTCGAAAAGCCGCCACCCAACAGACGACTCAACTTGAGAAGCAGAATGATCTCGCAGATCCCACATTATTGGCAGGAAAGAACCTATGAAGACGTAGAGTCATTCGTGAGGAAGAAGCATAAAGAAATCAAATTGGATAAGATCGAGGCTCGTCTGTCAGACATCATAGAAAAAGCCAGAGCAATACATTCCAATATTCGCTCTGATCTGTCCTTCATTCGAGGTCTTCAGAAGTTCGACAAAGAAATTGATCTCTTGGATTCGATGGAAACACATGTCTGGGGTGTGTCTGCTGAGAAGTTAATAGAGAAGGAGATGCCAAAAACCTTTATCACAACCTATCCTCAAGTCCCGGACCTTATAGCGCCCCCACACATACGATACAAAGCAGTAGTCCTACGTCAGATGAGCAGGATTTCTGCTGTTGAAGACTTCATAGAGAAGGCCAAGAGGATTCTTCGCCAGATTGAGGTAAGAATGTCCACCAAGGATACTCTCAAGACCCGAGAACCTGTTGAGAACGTTATGCTGATCCTGCAAAGATTCCATACAGTCGTTCAAGAGATGCAGCGGCGTCGTGATAAACGTGACACGCTGAAGATTAATGATGAGTATGATGTTCAGGACCTATTGCGTGCTCTACTGAAGGTATTCTTTGATGACGTCAGACTCGAGGAATGGACCCCAACGTATGCCGGCGCTGCCTCAAAAATGGACTTCCTGTTGAAACAAGAAGGAATAGTCATCGAAACAAAATTTGACTTGAACGACAAGGACATCGGCGATCAACTATTGGTCGACATATCCCGATACAGAGAGCATCCCAACTGCAGAACATTGATTTGCTTTGTATACGATCCGAGGAGAGCGGTGAGAAATCCCAAAGGCCTTGAACGAGATCTAAGTAAGCGGTCCGACGACCATCTGGACATCAAGGTCTTTGTGAGTCAGTAGACCGTCACATTAGAATCCCTGGACACACATCTAAGCTATATTAACGCAGTGCCCGGTGGAAGAGGATGACCAAACATGGTGACGTCCATCCTGTGGGAAGGCATGTGACTATAGCCATAGGTTAGAATAACACGAGACATTGAATCCTATTAAGAGAATAAGAATGTCGCAAAACGATCTGATAGCAATCACGCTAGACTTCCGTGACTTTGGGAAAGGTAGAGCACAAAATTCTGATAGTGCTCTTGTTAGACCATTTGGAGTTCTGATAGATGAAGCGAAGCCAATAGGCAGAATCAATTACCTATTTTACAGGTCAACTAGGTCTTTCGTCTTTGGTGCTTTGTGTTTTACGCCAGGACGTCGGTTGCTTTTCTTTCCCGGCCTTGTTGTTCGGAGCCCCCGATGGTACAATAAAGGCCAAGAGACTCTATATCCTCCAACTGAAAGGAAGTCCGTTATTGATCATCTAACGCTGGAACCGGATTTTGAATCCTACCATGCAACCATGCGTGATTCAGCCTCAACAAAATCATATCTAGTCACTTACAAGACCAGAAAGATAGTGGATAATCTTACTTGCTGGTTCGGACTTAGCCTGCAATCAGAGAAAGTCCTTGAAGAATGTCCGGAAAGGATAGAATTCCGATTTCGAAGCCCACCTCAAGATTCAAAGAGAAGAGTAGACATCGTCATGCAAAGCAGGGAGGATGCTATTTTCCATATTGTGGAGCTGCCTCCAGGTTCAAAATGGGTTCCTGACTGCTTCCTGCATTTTGATTTCTTGGTAGACCTCCAAAAAGACACTTCCGTAGAAGACCTGGTTCCTGAACTAACAACCGCTCCGACCAGCCCTCCAGCATTGAAGAAGCCGGTATCGGTGCTGGATCAAATTCCCGTGTATAGTCATCACGTCACTGTTCCTGAGATCGTAGGGGCGATCTGGGTGGTCACCTCGATGCGAGTTGGTGAGTTGACAGAACAAGCCCTTATCGGAGGCTTCTAGGCGGCTACGATGACTCTCGCTGGGGATAGCTTCGCTTTTCCTTAAGAACGCCTTCCTTGGCCAACCTTAAGACGAGTCGAATACGGTCTCGACAGATTCTGCAGACCCGCAGAAAGAGGGTTGTCCATGCGATAACATGCAAC
>Ga0172365_10003252_pt1 | contig 12088 bp, 14 predicted proteins | sample LakKivSesite48cm_FD_114535 | JGI IMG/M metagenome (GOLD analysis project Ga0172365, IMG submission 114535) | Sediment microbial communities from Lake Kivu, Rwanda - Sediment site 48cm | ecosystem: Environmental > Aquatic > Freshwater > Lake > Sediment | place: Rwanda: Western Province, Lake...
ATAAAACAGCACGAAAGGATCAGAAAAAACCACCTGAGAGAGCTGTTTGACCAGATTAAACACGATGGTTTCATCAGTGATCCTATTATCGTGGACAAAAATACAATGGTTCTTTTAGATGGGCACCATCGATTTAATGCCATCAAACTTTTAGGTCTGACAGCGTCACCTGTATACCTCGTCGACTATAAAAGCAGAAAAATACAAGTTACTTCCTGGAGAGGAGGTGAAAAAGTTACCAAAAAAATTGTCATTCGTGCTGGTCTGTCTGGTAAATTGCTTAGACCTAAGACATCCAGGCATTCAATACCAGAGAAACCAACGGGTTTAAGAATACCATTATCAAAGTTAATTTAATTGGAGGACTTATGAAAAACATAACAATTTTACAAACCATAGGAAACACTCCCATTGTGGAGTTGAAACGCTATTCACCCAGTCCAAAAGTGAAAATCTTGGCTAAGTTGGAAGGAAACAATCCTGGTGGCTCAGTAAAAGACAGAATTGCCCTTTACATGATAAGTGACGCAAGGAAAAGAAGGTTGTTGAGTCAAGATAAGAAAATTATCGAGCCGACGAGCGGTAATACGGGCATAGGGTTGGCGATAATCTCAGCCATTTTTGGTTATAAATTCGTTGCTGTCATGCCAGAGAGTGTGAGCATTGAAAGAAGAAAATTACTCGCTGCTTATGGAGCTGAGATTGTTTTAACTGATGGCGAAAAAGGCACAAACTACGCAATCGAAGTAGTCAAGAAAATGGTGGCAGAAAATCCCAAACAGTATGTCATGCTCGACCAATTTAGCAATCGAGCCAATGTGCTTGCTCATTACGAAACTACTGGACTGGAAATCGTTAAGGATGTTCCAAACATTACACATTTTGTTGCAGGCATGGGAACTGGAGGGACACTGATGGGAGTGGGAAAGCGATTAAAAGAGCTTAACAATAAAATACAGATTGTCGGCATTGAGCCTATGCCCGCCTCTAAAATACAGGGATTAAGAAATATGACGGCTTACAAACCGCCCATATTTGACGAGAAGAAATTGGATTCTAAGCTGGCTATCACCGATGATGAAATAGCGTTTGAGCTGGCAAGAGATCTATTCAAGAAAGAAGGTATTTCTGTGGGCATATCATCTGGTGCTGCTCTCTGGGGTGCGATTAAAGTGGCAAAGTCTATCAGTAGCGGCATTGTAGTCACGCTATTTCCCGACAAAGGAGATAAATATCTTAGCACAGCGTTATTTCGTTAATTCGCTTAATTAGGTTTTAATACCCAGTGGTAAGGTAGCTGGGCTGCAGTTTGCCTTCTAATGGAAAGATTGAGTATAATTGCTTGAACTCACTAAGGAGTTGGTTCCAAAATAAATCCTTGTGGGTCACATAATCACCATTTACTTTCCGATTGCGGTAATAATAACCATTTTTCTGGACGACCAACCAGTAAGCCAAACGTCAGCATGTAGTTTATTGGTTGACTTCAACCATGTCTTTAAAAAGAACAAGAGCAAGAAAGCCACGATGAGAGATTTAAGAGTATTTTTTTATCCTGTTTGTGTAGCCACATTCCGATCAGAAGAAAGCAAAAATTTAGAACCTGATTTTTTGAATTGACCCCAATAATAATTTTTCTTCTTAGCTTTTTTATTCCATTCAGCCAACCAAAAAGAAGATTCTTGAATTTTACTTTTTAAGGCTTTAATTAAGTTTCTTAATCTTTCAAAAAAAGTAAGATGATAAGCCCCAACTTCTGGTGGCAAATTGAAAGAGGCTATTTCGGCCTCTTTAGAAAGTTGTTCACTAGCCTTAGTTAATTGCTGGATTTCTTGTTGAAGAGCCTTCACTTGGAGTTGAATCTCTCTATCTTGCCTGGTATAAATTATTTGTTCTTGCTTTTTGGCTATTTCTGATTGCCAACGAGCCTGTCTTTGATATTTTTTTTCTAAATCTGCTTCTTTTTGAAACAAAAAATCAGAAAAATTGTTTTTTTCCGTGACGGAGGATGAACCCGAGCTTGGTTTCTGATTTCCGGTTAAGGTGTTCATTATTCCTTTCCCTGTTCCTTTAACTACATCATTTTTAAATGAATCAACGAAATTACTTCCCAAATCACGGAAGGCTTCTAAGAAACTATCAGAAGAAAATTTCTTTTCTCTTTTAGGTTGTTTTGTCATTATTTACTTATTATAGGATTTTAATTGGCCTAAGATTACTACAAATTAATTAAAAAGTCAAGGGTTTTTTGGCGTCGAAGAATCGAAGCCAAAAGGTATCTTTGAGATTGCAAGTTCTTCTTTTCTTCATCAGAGCTGGCTTTCTGAATAAGATCTTCTATATCTTTCTGGTTAACAACAATATTCTCGTTATCAGAAATTTCCTCTAAAATTAGCTCAAGCCTCCATAAATCATTAGCTTGTTTTCGATACTCCTCCTTTATACTTTCTGGAGTTTTACCAGTAGATTTAAGATATTGTTCAACTGTTAATCCTAATTTTTGAGTTTGGTCAATTAAGTTTGAAAGTCGGCGATTAACTTCCTCTTCTAACATCAAATCAGAAATTTCTATTTTTATGTTTTCCAAAAGCCATTTGATTATTGCTTGGATTTTTTCTTCTTTTCTTTTTTCTTCATCTTCGGTTTTAGTTTGATTTTCTCCAGGAACCCAGATATGTGCCCCTTTATTAAATTTGCTTAATTCCTCCTTGAAATTTACTAAATTTACCTTCGGTTTCTCACAAATTTGAATTCTTACTTCCCAATCTTTGCCTTCTTCTGCAGAGGTTAAAGTAATTTTTGGAGAGATAATCGGTTTTAAATTATTAAGTTCAATCGCTTTTTGATAATATTTTGGGATTATCTCTTGAACAACCTGTGAATAAATTTTAGATTTATCTAGCCCTTCTTCAACAAATTTTTTGGGAGCCTTACCTTTACGAAAACCTTTTATTTGGATTTCTTTTCCGAATTTTTTAATGACCTCGTCAAAAGTATCTTTAATTTCTTCCCAAGGAATAATAAATGAGATCTCAATTTCCGATTTAGGCAATTTTTTAACGGTGATATTTTCCTTCATAATTATTAATAATCAGTAATTAACCACGATGCTGGGTACCCTGATAGGAGATGGGCCTAATATTCGTTGGTTTTTTAAAAGATAAATTTTTTCCCTTAAACCAGTCTGGAGTTCGAAAAACCAATGTTTGATTTTCTTTTTTCTTTTGAAAACTTTTCATCATTTAATTTTAACAATATCTTGACAAAAAAACAATTTGATGTAAGGATATAATCATATGTTAAGTGTTTGGGCATATCTTAGGTTGGTAATAACCAAAAAGTTTTTTTTAGTAATAATATTTTTTGTTCTAACTCCCTTGGTCCTTCTTTCTTCTTTCCTTATGTTAAGCAAAGAAGAGAAAGGAAAGGTGATGGGAACGATGGTTTCACCAATTTCATTTGCCAATGATTTTTATGTCTCCCTTCCCTCAAATCCTTCACTAATTTCCTATCAAATTAAAGCAGAAGATAGTCGCTGTTTTTTAGTGGAGAATTATCTTAAGAAATATCGTTCACCGCTTCTTCCTTTCTCCAAGCTTATTTGTGAAACTGCCGATAAATATGATCTTGATTATCGATTATTATTGGCAATTGCCCAGCAAGAATCAAATCTTTGCAAGAGTTCTCCTCCAGACTGGCATAACTGTTGGGGCTGGGGAATTCACAGTAAAGGAATAAAAAAATATTCAAGTTATGAAGAAGCAATAGAAGATGTAAGTTTAGGGATTAAGAATAATTATTGTAATAAAGGATATTGTGATGATCCTTGTATGATGATGAGAAAATACACTCCTCGTTCAAATGGAAGTTGGTGTTTTGGGGTCAAACAATTTCTAAAAGAAATAGAAGAAGGTTTCTCAAGCTGATGCCGGTTCCTTACGACCTTTTTAATTATAATTCTTATTGGCAATTTAGAAAATACGAAGATCAGTCTGAAAGAATTGCTCTGGAAAGATTTTTCCAAAAAATTGGCAAAAAGGATACATTGGCGGATATTGGAGGAGGATTTGGTCGACTTGTACCTGTTTACCTTCCTTTTGTAAAAAAAGTAACTCTTTGTGATCCCTCAGAAAAACTTTTAGAAATTGCCAAAGAAAAATTTAAAACAAATTCGCAGATCTCTTATCAAAAAGGAGGATTTCCTAATTTACTTTTTCCTGATTCATGTTTCGAGACAGTTTTGTTAATAAGAGTAATTCACCATCTTGAAGATCCTAAGATAGCCTTCGAAGAAGTTTTTCGAATTTTAAAACCTGGCGGATTTTTCTTTTTAGAGTTTGCCAACAAAATCCATTTTTTAGCAAGAATCAAAGCATTTTTTAAAAGAGACTTTTCTTTTGCCTCAAACCTAAGTCCATTTGAACAGCGCTCAAAGGAAAGTATTAGGAAAAGAAAGATTCTTTTTTTGAACCACCATCCCAAAAAAATTATTTCTGATTTAAGGGAGTGCGGATTTTTAGTGGAAGAATCTCTTTCTGTTTCTAATTTCCGTAATCCTATAATTAAAGAAATATTCCCTTTAAAAATTCTTTTATTTTTTGAAAAAGTTTGCCAAAAACCACTCTCTTCTTTATTCTTTGGTCCTTCAATTTTTCTCCTTTGTTACAAACCCCATAAGACTTGACAAAAACAAGATCTTATGGTATATTCCAGCAAGATCCCGAGGTATGCCTGCTGGCCTACTTTGGGATTTTTTGGTGAGATATTCATTTCTCTTTACTAATCCGAGTTCTTCAATTATCACGAATGGGCGCTATCCTTATCTTGTATAACCTTGATGATTTTCTGACGCGCTCACGAATATACGCGAATAAAATTGATTACTTTTGCTATAATTGATATGTCTCTGAAATTGTTGGGGTGGTGAGACGGAGAGTCCCGCCTTCCAGGTCAGACTTGGCCTGCCTTGCCGAAGTGGCGAAATTGGAAGATGCCCGACGTGCCCTGATGCTGAAATGGTAGACAGGCTAGCTTTAGGAGCTAGTGTTCGTAAGGACGTGGGGGTTCAAATCCCTCTCAGGGCACTTTTGAAGGCATACTTTCAGCCTTTAAGACATTACTTTACTTGGTGGGATAGAAATTCAGGTTTTCTCTCTGACACCATTCATTTTGCTTTGAAAAAATTATGTTGCTATAAAGAGAAGATTCTAATTCTTGCAAATACATTTTAAAATGCTAAAATAGCCTTTTGAAATGAAGAAAAAATGGCTAATTATAGGAATAATTCTTCTACTCCTTTTGGTCTTTTTGCGTGGGAGAAAAAGACCAAAATTTTCTTTCGAAACTAAAAAAGTTGAAAGAGGAAATATTGAAGTTACAATTTCTGCTTCAGGAACAATTAAATCAGAAACAGAAGTTAAAGTTCAATTTCAAACCTCGGGAAAATTGGCTTGGCTTGGAGTGAAAGAGGGCGACAAGGTTAAAAAGGGTCAAGCCTTAGCCTCATTAGATAAACAAGATCTTAAAAAGAGATTTGAAAAAGAAATGAATGATTATCTTAATGAAAGATGGGATTTTGAACAAACACAAGATGACTATAAGGCCACCAAGGAAAAGGCATTAGTTACTGATTCAATTAAAAGAATTTTAGAGAAAGCTCAATTTGATTTGAATAATGTGGTTTTGGATTTAGAAATTTCCGATTTAGCGGTAAAGTATGCCACTATCTACTCCCCAATAAACGGGATTGTTACCAAAATCGAGCCTCCATTAGCGGGGGTAAATGTTGTTTACACAACTGCCTATATTGAACTGGTAGATCCTAACTTGATGGAATTTGAAGCGATTATTGACGAGACAGAAGTGGCCAAATTAACTGAGGGTCAGAAAGCCACCATTACTCTTGATGCTTTTCCTAAAGAAGAATTTCCAGCTGAAATTAAAAGAATCTCTTTTAAGGCAACGCAAACAACTTCAGGAGGAACAGGATTTACCGTTTATGTTTCTTTACCGGAAAATTTAATAAACAAATTAAAGTCTGGTTTTAATGGTGATATGAAAGTGATTACAAACAAAAAGGAAAACGTTTTACTGGTTCCTAATGAAGCGGTTTTGGAAGATGAAGCGGGAACATATGTTTTTAAACTTTCAAAGAATAAGGCAAAAAAGAGCAAAGTAGAAATTGGTATAGCCAATGATGAGTTGACGGAAATTATTTCAGGATTATCCGAAAATGATTTCATTATTTCCAAAAATGCTTCATTAGTAAAAGATGGACAGAAACTAAATTAAAATAATGGCTGAGGTTCTTCTTCGCTTAAAAAATATTTGTCGAACGTTTAAATTAGATGGGGTTTCTGTTAAGGCTATTTGTAATGTGAGTCTCGAAATTAGAAAAGGAGAATTTGTCTCAATTATTGGACCTTCAGGATCAGGAAAATCTACCTTAATGTATTTGATTGGTTTTCTTGATAGACCCTCCTCTGGTGAGATTATGTTCAATGGTAAAAATGTAGAAAGTTTATCTTCTGGCGAGATTGCCCGAATTCGCAACAAGGAAATAGGCTTTGTTTTTCAATCTTTTAATTTACTCCCAAAAACTTCTGCCTTAGATAATGTTTGTCTGCCTATGGTTTATTCAGGCATCCCAAGGAAAGAAAGGATTAAAATTGCCAAAGACATTTTGACTAAATTGGGCCTAACTGACCGTTTGACTCATTTTCCTAACCAATTATCAGGAGGGGAACAACAAAGAGTTGCTATTGGGAGAGCTTTGGCTAACAATCCTTCAATAATTTTAGCGGATGAACCAACCGGAAATTTAGACACAAAATCAGGTAAAGAAATTTTGGAAATTCTAAAGAATCTTAATAAGGAGGGCAAAACAATTATCATTGTAACTCACAACATTGAAATTGCTGAACAAACTAGAAGAATTATCCGTTTAGTTGATGGTCGAATTACTAATTAAAAATTATAAATGGAAATATCAGAAATTCTTAAATTAGCTTTTATCGCTTTAAGGGCAAATAAAAGTCGCTCTTTTTTAACAACATTAGGAATTATTATTGGAGTGGCTTCAGTTATTTTACTGATTTCCATTGGGACAGGATTGCAGGTTTTTATTACCAGTCAGTTTGAGTCTTTAGGTTCTAACACTATATATGTTTTACCCGGAAAAGTAGATTTGAAGGCCTCAAGTGGATTTGCTGCTGCCGTCTTAAATGTAAGCAAATTTGATTTGACAGATATTGATCGTCTTGAAAAAAGTGAAGGAGCAATTAAAAGAGTAACCCCAGCTATGGCTGGCACAGGTACCATTAGCTATAAGGGAGAGACGATTACCGTAGAAGTGGCCGGAGTTTGGCCAATTTATTTTAATATTACTAACTTTCATATTTCTCAGGGCAGGTTATTTAATAAAAATGATGAGGATAAATCCTCAAAAGTAGCGGTTTTTGGTTCAAAGCCTGTTAATGATTTATTTAAAAAAGAAAATCCAATTGGAAAAATTATCACTATTAATGACATTCAATACAAACTAATTGGGGTGCTTGAGTCTAAAGGTGGAGGAGGATTAGGAGCAAATATCGACAATCATGTCTTTATCCCCTATTCAACTTCTACTCGACTTTATAATAAAACTAATCCTTACGCCATTTATGTTGAGGCCTTAAGTCAACAAAAAGTTTCTGAGGCCATCAAGCAAACAGAAAGAATTCTTTTAAAAAGACTTAAAAAAGATGACTTTACAATTTTAGAGCAAAAAGAATTGCTTTCCACCATAAATCAGTTCTTGGGAGTTATTACTCTTGCCTTAGGTGGGATTGCCTCAATATCTTTGTTAGTTGGAGGAATTGGGATAATGAATATTATGCTTGTTTCAGTGACAGAAAGAATTAGAGAAATTGGTTTGAGAAAAGCAATGGGTGCCACGGAGAATATTATTCTTTTGCAATTCTTAATTGAAGCGATTAGTTTAAGCTTAATAGGTGGAATTATTGGAATTATTTTGGGTTTCTTAGGTTCAGTTGTTTTAGGAAGTTTTATAAAGACTGCAGTTAGTTGGTGGTCTGTACTACTGGCTTTTTTTGTCTCTTCGGCCGTTGGAGTAATCTTTGGTGTTTTTCCGGCTCAAAGGGCGGCCAAACTAAATCCAATTGACGCTTTAAGATACGAGTAAGAAGTTGACAAATCCTTTTTAAAATTACTAAACTTAATCTGAAATGAGAAAATTGCTTTCTGTGTTAGTTTTAATCTCCCTTTTAATATTTTTTACTTCATCTTTTAAAAAAACAATTAGCTATGGTTATAACTCAAACGATCTTAACCAAGCATATTCCGAATATGTTTCTTCTACCTCAAAATATGGACAAGATTTAAGCTCTTTCAATTTAGCTAAAGGTAGGCACCAAACATTTAAAACAATTTCTTCGGAAATCGAGGCAATTTCCGCTACTAAACAGATGCTTTCAAGTAAAGTAGAACTCGTTAAAAATTATTTAACATTCATTAGAATTAAGTTAGCCAAAGAAACAGGAATAATTGACTACCGAGAAAATCTTAATTTTGTTCAACTTGACAACAAAATCGTTGATATCTTAAGTTTGAAAGAAAAGATAAGCACCGCTCAATCTCTTGATGAGCTTGAGGAAGTTGAAAAGGATTTTGAAGAAAGATTTATTTCAGCCAAAAAACTTTCCTTTAAGACCTTGACTTTAATCAATATTCAAAATTTTCCTAAGTATATTGAATCATTGTTAAAAATAACTAAAGAACTAAATGAAAAAATTTCGGAAATTAAGAATTCAGCCAATTATGACACTCAACCTATTTTGAATAGGTTGAGTGAAATAGAAAAAAACTTGAATAACAAATTAGGAGCATTTAACTTAGCGTCAAAATCATTCATAAATAAAATTGACTCTTTAGATGATCCTGAACAGTCTTATTCCGAATTTGAAGAGTTTTTGAGAAATTTTAAGATTGAAGTTTCTTCTTTGCTTCCCCAATTAGAAGAAGTTATTAATTTGTTAAGAAACATAGGATAAGCAAATGAAAGATAAGGCTAAAATTTTTATGATATTCTTTCCCTTAATTTTTTTAATAATTCTTGGAATAATTATCTTAAAACAATTAAGGAACAATCAAAAACCTAACCAATTAGAGACCATTTTTGTTCCTTCTTTAACTTCCACACCAACATTAACCCCTCAATCACGTTGGTCCACCGATTCTGGACTTATTAAGATTGAGACAGATCTTTTTAATCTTAAAAAAGAAATAGAATCTTTTAGTTTCGTTGATCAATCTTTGAACCCCCCAAAATTAGATTTTGGCTTAGGTTTTTAATCATTGACTTTGGGTTTTCTTTGGGTCTAAAATTAGATCATGGAAAATATTCCCTTAGCAGAAAAATTAAGACCAAATAACTTTGTGGAATTTTTTGGCCAAGAGCATCTTGTTGGTTCTAACGGAATACTTAAAAAATTAATTGAATCTGATCAATTTGTTTCTTTAATCCTATGGGGTCCTCCAGGTTCAGGAAAGACATCCTTAGCTAAAATAATCGCCAATTTAACCAAAAGTCATTTTGTTCATTTTTCCGCAGTGGTTGTTAGTTTAAGTGATGTTAGAAAAGTCGTTTCTCAAGCAAAAGAAAGACTAAAGGCATATAACCAAAAGACCATTCTTTTCTTGGATGAGATCCATCGTTTTAATAAAGCTCAACAAGATGCTTTATTACCCCATGTTGAAGATGGGTCAATAGTTTTAATTGGGGCAACTACTGAAAATCCTTCTTTTGAAGTTATTGGACCATTACTTTCTCGTTGTCGAGTTTTGGTCTTAAACCAGCTTACAGCCAAAGATTTGGATAAAATTATTGAACGAGGATTAAATTTCCTCAAACGCTCAATCAAACCCGAAGCAAGGCAATTTTTAATAGAATCTGCTAATGGAGATGCTAGAGTAATTCTTAATACTTTAGAAATAGCTTCTAAGTTAAAGAAGGGAAAGGTTTTCTATTTAAAAGACATCGAAGAAGCCTTGCAGAGACATTCTTTAATGTATGACCGGCTTGGAGAAGAACACTACAACACCATTTCTGCCTTTATTAAAAGTATGCGGGCCTCAGATGTTGATGCCGCTCTCTATTATTTGGCCAGAATGGTTGAGGCTGGAGAAGACCCCTTATTTATTGCCAGAAGAATGGTAGTTTTTTCTTCAGAGGATATAGGCATGGCTCAACCGACTGCCTTGGTAGTGGCGAATGAGATTTTTCGTGCCTGTGAGACGATTGGTTATCCTGAATGCCAAGAGAACTTAGCTCATGGGGTAGTTTACCTATGTTTAGCAAAGAAGGACAGAAGTGCCTATAATGCCTATTTTAAGGCCCTGGAAGACGTCAAGAAGTACGCTAACCTGCCAATACCATTAAATATCCTGAATGCTCCGACAAAGCTCATGAAGGATCTTGGGTACGGCCAAGGATACGAAAAATACACTAAAGAAAGCCTCTTGCCTGAGAAATTAAAAGGAAAGAAATACTACTAATGAAAATTAACTATTTCTGGTCATGGGAAGTTCCTGATGAGCCTGTTGATGTCTACGTGATTATTGATGTTTATGCTGCGACTTCTAACATTCCTGTTATGCTTTTCATGAAGCCAAAAAACTTATTTGTAATAAACGAGGATAGTTTAATTAATATTAAAAACAAATACCCCAATTCATTATTAGTCGGAGAAAGTGATGAATTACCAAAAGAGATGTTTGCTGCCAAAAATTTACCGTACAACATCGGAAAACTAAAATTAAAGAATAAAACCATACTTTATATGAGCAATAATGGCTCTAGGGTGATTGAGAAAGTAATTAGAGTTCACCCTCAATTTGTTGTTACCGCCTCTTTCAATAATTTATTTGCAGTTTCTACTTGGATAACAAACCATAATTTCTCTTTAATTAACATAATTTCTTCAGGTGAGAAAAGTTTTCCTGATTATGAGGCGAACGAAGATTTTTATTGTGCTCAAGCCTTGGGGAGATTATTGAAAAAAGATAAATCAAAAATTAGTTACTATCTTAAAAAGGCTAAAGATTTTGTAAAATCTGCCTATAGTCCTCCAGTTCCTCTTAAGGAGAATTATTCCCTAATTTTTACTTTAAATAGATTTTCTTTAGTTCCAATTTGTTATTTTGAGAAAGAGGGTTACATTTCAATAAAACAAGTGAGCCCGGAGCGACTCGAACGCTCGACCAATTCCTTAAGAGGGAACTGCTCTACCAGCTGAGCTACGGGCCCAACAGCTAGGTGTCAACGTATTCCACATCCCATGTGGAACAGGTTTGCACATCCAAATTACTTGTTATTGGAATCTTGATCCCCGTTTAAAATCTCTATTACCTTTTGGGCTTCTTCTTCGGTTAAGTCAAATTCTAATTTGCCATCACGGCCTTCAATTTCAACTTCAAGAATAACTTTTGCTTTTTTGATTTCCATGGGTATATTTTACCAAAAATTTCTAAAAATAGTTATTGTTAAAAAGGTAATTGACCAAATAGAAAATATTGGGTATTATATTTTCCATACCTATGATATTTGTTCATCCTGTTTATGCTACTTGCCCTGTTTGCATTGTTGCGGTAGGAAGTGGCCTTTGGTTGGCGGAATTTTTGGGAGTTGATGTGTTAATTGCCTCTTTATGGATTGGTGCTTTAATAACTGCTTTAGCTATTGTTTTGGCTGACAAAATGACAAGATGGAAATTGCCTAAACCTAAATTAAGCTGGACAATTATTTTCTATCTTTTAACCTTAGCGACCCTTAAAATTCAAGGAAAACTTAACAATCCTTATTGTCAAATCTGGGGTATTTGTAAGATTTGGTTAGGAATAACAGTTGGAGTTATTGTTTTTTGGTTGGGAGTATTAGCTGATCAATGGTTAAGAAGAATAAACAATAGTAAAGTTTTCTTTCCTTTTCAAAAAGTGATTATCCCTATTTTTAGCGTCTTGTTAGTTAGTTTAATATTCTATTTTTTAGTTTGTTAAGGAGGCTAATGAATAAACAAAGTTTGATGCTTCG
>Ga0172365_10003253_pt1 | contig 12087 bp, 16 predicted proteins | sample LakKivSesite48cm_FD_114535 | JGI IMG/M metagenome (GOLD analysis project Ga0172365, IMG submission 114535) | Sediment microbial communities from Lake Kivu, Rwanda - Sediment site 48cm | ecosystem: Environmental > Aquatic > Freshwater > Lake > Sediment | place: Rwanda: Western Province, Lake...
TAAATTCTTGAGATTCTGAAGTTACATTCATTTCAACATAAGAAATCCTCATTGATTCACTAGATACAGCTTCAGATACTCCCCAAGTAATAAATCCGTCTTGATTAACATAAGTGCTAAAATCAGAAGTTAGTTCTCTTGTTAAAAATGTAAGAGTTTGTCCTATGCTTTCAACATTTCCTATTTGCACCCAACTTGCATCTTGAACCCAAGATTCTCCTGCTTTTAAAACCAAAATTCCCGGCAAAACCAAATTTAACTTAAAATGAACCTAAAGTGTTACAAACAGATGGACGATCGGCTATTCAATTGCAACATATTTAACTAACTATTTTGAAAAAATATAATATTTTTTAATGAATTTCCCCATTTTTAAAACTAAAATTCCTGGTAAAACCAAAAAATTTGATTTAACTGACCGCCAACAAGTTTCTCAATATTTTCAATATAAAGCCGGAGAAGAAATTGCCAAAATTAAAAAGTATTTTCAAAAAAATACTTTTATTGCTTATCTTTTGGGCAAGAAGCAAGCAGGTAAGGGAACTTATTCAAAACTTTTTGCTGATATTTTTGGTGAAGATAAGGTTAGTCATATTTCCGTAGGAGATGTAGTCAGAGCCGTTGATTTGGAAATGAAAGATCCAAAAAAGAAGGATGAGCTTGTCAAATTCCTCCAAAAAAATTACCGTGGTTATTATTCAGTTGAAGAAATTATTAGATCTCAGCAACAAAGAAGTACGACCAAGCCTTTGTTACCAACAGAATATATCTTAGCCTTGCTTAAAAGAGAGATTGCCAAAGTCGGTAAAAAAGCTTTATTTATTGACGGTTTGCCTAGAAATTTGGATCAAGTTTCTTATTCTTTATTTTTCCGAGAACTGATTGGCTATCGAGATGATCCTGATTTTTTTGTTTTGATAGATATCCCCGAATCAGTCATTGATGCCAGAATCAAAACCAGAGTCGTTTGTCCAAAATGCCAAACCTCAAGAAATATAAAATTGCTTTTGACTAGTATTGTTAAATATGATCAAAAGGAAAAAAAGTTTTATCTTTGTTGTGATAATCCAAAATGTCAACAGGTGAGAATGGTTCCTAAAGAGGGAGATGAGCTGGGAATTAAACCGATTAGGGAAAGACTTAAAACTGATGGGGGATTGATTGAAAAAGCCTTTTCCCTTTATGGGGTACCTAAAGTTCTTTTAAGAAGTTCTGTTCCCGTAACTGAGGCGGCAAAATTGGTTGATAATTATGAAATTACCCCGGAATATGTTTTTAAACATATTGGAGAAGGAAAGGTAAAAATTTTCCAAAAACCCTGGGTGGTTAAAGATGATGAGGGAGTTGCTTCATACAGTCTTTTAGCTCAGCCTGTGGTTGTTTCCATGATTAAGCAAATTGTGGAGATTTTGGGTTTGTAGCATATGCCTTGTAGTATAAACTTGTAGTAGCCGACTTTAGTCGGCGCCCTCTTTGGAATTTGACAGATCTTTTAATTTATCTTATGATCCATTTAGTCCGCCTCCGCAAAATCTAAGGGTTATCAATCCTCGGATTGGGTATTAAATTCTGCTTCGGCGGATTTTCGCTCCTTAAGGAGGAGCTTCAATTTTAGGATGAATTAGTTTCCACAAGCGGAAACTCAATGAGCCTAAAAGTTCTTTTAAAAGGAAGCAAGAGGATAAAGTAGGCACGAGTTTGGATACAAATAATTGTATTTAGTCTGGTGCCTATTTTATTTGGAGGGGAGAAATGAAGATTCTGTTTCGTCAGGAAGAGGGGAAGATAAATCTTCTTGAGCTGGTATTAGCCTTGGTGATTCTTGTCCTAGCTATCGGAATCTGTTGGTTCTTTTTATTTTCACCAGCCGCCTATCGGCTGGGACAATGAAAGGAGAAGAATATGATCGTTTGGAATTGGTTAGTAAATGATGAGGGACAAAGCAAAGCTGAGTGGGTGGTGATGTTTATCCTCATCGCCTTTATCGGCGTGGGAATCATTGGGCTTTGTCCAGAAATCTGGCCTGAAGGATCAGCTTTTATCCTAAGGCTTTTGGAAAGGATTTTTGGATAGGTCCTTTTGTAGTAGCAGATTTTCTTGTCCTCCTAAAATCGCAGCATGAGCCGTGAACGAATAGTTCCTAAAGGCGAATGCTAAGATTGGGAGGAAGTCTGCGCCACGCCTAACGCGGTTGTATTTGAACTCCGAAGCGGGGTAGAGGAACTCAGTTTTTCGCTCAGCCGAAATTTCCTCTCCCCCCCCTCATCCCTCTTGCTTCCTTTTTCCTAAGAAAATTACTCTCAAATATCCCTAACATCCCTAAAACCCCAAACACCTCTCAATATCCACTTTTCTTTAACCAGCAAAATAATCATAATTATCTCTTATGGAGGGTTATAAATATCTCGCCACTTATATTTTGGCGACAGTGATTGGTGATTTAACAGCAGAATTTTGCCGGAAATTTATTAATCCTAAATCTCGAACCTATGACCAAATGGAGCAGGGGTCAAGAAGCGGAAAGCAAAACATTGCTGAGGGTTACAGTTTAGAAAGTTTGGAAAGTTACATAAAGCTACTTGGGGTTGCTTTAGGTTCATTTAAAGAATTAGGGACTGATTATGAAGACTTCCTTAGACGAAAAGGTCTAGCGATTTGGTCAAAAGACGATCCAAGAATTAGGGTTTTTAGGGGTTTTAGGGCAGTTTGGGTAAAACCCAACATCCCTAATACCCCAAATCTCCCTAACAATCCCGAAGAAGCGGCGAATATGCTCCTTACTTTTTGCCAAATAGAGACTTTTCTTTTAAAAAGGCAGATAGACTCCCTAAAGAATAAATTTGTTACAGAAGGCGGTTTTCGTGAGAACCTTTTTAAAAAACGTCTTGAATACCGAAATCAAAAGACTGAAAATTTTTGACCCCATATGATATAATTTGAGGTAATGAGTAATGAAAGACAAAAACCCTTAACTGCTGTAGAGAGGATTATTGTTGGTTTAGCTCATGCGGCTGTTGAAGAAAAAAGAAGAAAGGAAGAGGCATTAAAATTAGCGGAAGTCAGAGCAAAGGAAGAAGAACAATTAAAAAAGAAAGGACAACTTGAAGAGGAATGTAACCGTAGGAATCAAGAATACTTAGACCTTGAGAATAAGCTTGGGTTAAGTAAAGCCCTTAAAGAAATAAACCAAAAAGTCTTGGGTGGGAAAGGGTCTATTTCGAGAAGATTGCCGTATTTGGTAGAACACTTAGTTAGAGGCTTTCTTGAGTATGAGTTGAAAAGGAGAGAAAGTTTACAAATTATTTTGAATTGGAATGGAGAAGTTCCAAAAGAAAAAATAGTTCAAGTTGAAGGTGCGCATACATTTGGAGAGAACGGAATTAGCGTTTCATTAACTTTAGAAGAGGGATTGGTTTTAATAGGAGGTGGAACTCCTCATCCTTTAGCAAATCATGTTATTGATCGTGCTATATCTGGAGGTGAAGTTTATATTTCTGATCCTTTATTCCAAGAGAAATTTCACTCATTGTTGTCCGAGGCCTTTGTAGAATCATGGTATGTTTGTTCTTATCCTAAGGACATAACTTAGCAGGCTAAGTAATCGCTGTTAGTTCATATTGCTTAGGTTAAGTAAGGGTTTCTCTGAGGATAAAGTCTTCTCCATGTCCTGGATAAATTTTGGTTTCCTAATTTGGCTCTCTTACTTCTTATTTTTAAATTTTTTATGCAACCATAAGGAAATATGAACAGAAATTTCCCCCAAAATTTAATAATTTCCTTATGCATATGCATATTAGAATTATTATACTATCTTAGGTTTAAAACTTTAAGCAAAACCTATCTAATAGAATGATAAAATGATAATGCACGTGCACTATAAAGTTAGATAACTAAACGACACGAGGATTAAGAGCTACTTTTAGTTTAATTCCATAATTGCCATGTCCTGGGTAGATTTTAGTTTCTGGTGGTAATTTAGAAAATTTTTTAAGGGAAGAGAATAAATCTTTTTTTGAAGAGTAAGATAAGTCAGTTCTGCCGACCCCCTCAGCAAAAAGAGTATCGCCAGTAAAAAGAACTTTATCTTTAGGAAAATAAAAACAAACACTTCCTGGTGTATGCCCCGGTGTTTCAATAATCTGTATCTGCCAGCTTCGCAAGGCAACGCCTTGCGAAGCTAAGGAGAAAATATTTATTGGTGGCCTTTCTATAATTTTTCTTTTTGTCCAAAAGGAAGAATTATTTTGGAGATTCTTTATCAAGAAGAAATCTTTTGGGTGGATGTAGAAAGGAATATTGGAGCCCGCCGACTCGGCGGGCGGAAACCTCGCCGAAGTCCCGAGTTTGTTCTCGAGGGACGAAGGCGGGGAAAATGCCATTTGGAGCTCGTAGGCTGCCAAGATGTGGTCAAAATGGCCATGAGTAGCAATAATGGCCGTTGGTTTTAAATTTTGGCGTAAAATCTGTTCGGAAAGAAAATTGGCCTCATCCGCTGGATCAATGATTAGACACTGATCAGTACTTTGATCTATTAAAAGATAACAATTAGTTTGCAGTTCACCTAAAATAAATGATTTTATTTCCATAAGAATATTGTAATAGCGAACTTTAGTTCGCGCAAATCAAAAAAATCGCAAACTCCTGTCCGCCTCTGGCGGAAAAGTCTGCTACTACCAAAAATACAAGGAAAAACCAAAAACCCGCCCACCGAATCGGCGGGCGGGTTCTGGAATTATCTTCTAAATAATTAATTACACACTTCTATGTTTCGCATAGCACTCATTACAGTAAACCGGACGATCTTCTTTTGGTTGAAAAGGAACCTCACATTCTCTACCGCAACCAGCGCAAACAGCTTTATACATTTGCCGATTTGCTCTCATATCTGCTTTTTTCTTAGTCCGGCATTGTGGGCATCTTTTAGGAGCATTTTGAAAGCCTTTTTGCTGATAAAAATCTTGCTCGGCAGCGGTCCAAACAAAATCATTGCCGCAGTCCGCGCATTTTAAGGTTTGATCTTGGGCCATTTATTTTTTCACCTCCTCTCGGGTGTAGACGCGTTAGACGCGTTATTCCTAGGGCCTAATATTCCAGTTTTCCAGTGCTCTTAGGAATTAACCCGAGACGGTGAAACTTGGGGTTCTAGGAAACTACTGGGGATATTATATTATAACAATTAGCAATTAGCAATTAGCAATTTGAGTCAGAGTTTGTGGTTGTTGGTCATGGCAGCGGGTTTGGTTATTAGTTAATGGTTTAAGGTGAAAAGACCAAAAGACCGAGACTAAAAACTAAACTGGCAGCTAAGACTGATAACTTTAGACCAAAACAAGGTTAGTATTCTTTTTCCGAATATTTATATTGGTCTTCCATGAAGAAAAACTTGTTTTTTTTGAGATTGGTGATGATTTTTGGCACATCTTCAAACACTTTTGGATCTGAAGTAATTTCCTTTTCCGTTAGCCAGGTATTCTTTCCGCCCTCAAACTTCTCAACTAATTTTCCCAAGACCTGAGTCGCTTTGACAATATAAAAATATTTATCTTCCAACATTTTGCCTTCCAAGTCATAATCCATTTTATGTTCAATGCCAATAAATTCCAAATTTCCTTCAAGGCCGGCTTCTTCTTTTAATTCTCTGGCAGCAGTTTCCAAAACTTTTTCTCCCCATCTAATTTTTCCGGAGATGAAACCCCGATAACCAAAATACGGGTGTTTGAGACGTTGTTGTGTGAGATATTTTGTTTTATTTTGAAACCTTTTGATGGCAATAACTAAAACAGCAAGTTTAGCTTGTTTTTCTAGGGCAACTTTTTCAGTGTCAAATCTATTGGCAAATTCCTTACCTTTAGACGTCAATTTATAGGTGCCCTTTTTGGTTTTTTCAATAATACCTGCCTCAATTAGTTGTTTAAGATGAAAAGTGAAGTGGTCAGTGGAGAGCTTGGTCGTGTTTAAATCACGAAAGCGTGCCTCAGTTTTAAATAACAAGGTTTTAAGGATTCGGGCTTGCGCCTCATGAATAATTAATTCGACTGCCATAAAACATATTGTAAAGAATAAAAAATGGAAATCAAGTGAAGAAGACTTTAGTAAAATTATGGTGGCACTTCCAAATAAATTTCATTTTTTAAGATCTTGTCGGTCACCCTTTCTTCTATTGTTTCCTGGTCAAGTTTTTTGGCCGCATTTTGATCATTTCTTTCTTTGATAGCTCTGACATATTCAACCGTATTTGGAGGTAATTCCATTATTCTGGCGGAACAAAGATAATCAACCCCGCCACCAAAATTTATAATTCTGTTTAAATACCATTTTGGGAACGCCATAATCATTTTACGGCAAAAATCAGGACCAGCTCGCAAAAAATCTTCAATTCCACTATGGGCTGCACCAAACCGAAAAGCAATTTTTGGTTTTTTTTCTGTTTTTTCCTTCAAATCTTCAGCAACAAGTAAAAGTTTATTTGCTACTATTAGATTATTGAAGAAAACGAAGAGGACTTCAGGATGAAGGTTGTAAGCTTTTCCTAAAGCTCGAGAAAGAGTTCTTTTAATGGGTGTTTGTCTGGGATCGATGATATTAGCTGGGGCAGCTAACGCACCGATACCAAGAGGTGATAGAGCCCAAAGAGAAAATGCTAATTTTGTTGTTTGCTTAAATAATTCTCTCCTTGTAATTAAAGGTGTTCTTTGTGGAGTCTTTTTAAGAAAAGATTTTGCCATCGTGAATTCACCATATAAAAGACCAACACTTGAGGCAAAATCAATAAATGGAAGATCAACATTACCAAATATGATTTTGATTCTATTTTTTGTCACATATGAAATTATTTCTTCTGGGAAATAATCATTTCCAAATAAAGTTTTGGAAGACAATAAACAAAAGGGAGATAGTTTAAAAAAGTTTTTAGTTGTTAATTCTAAAAATAAAGCCTGGGTGTCAGGAGGAATATTTTCAGGGGAGATGCCTGTTGGATGGCTTTCATAAAGGGGAACAAAGATACCATGGTCTGTTTCTAATCCTTCCTTACCAACCTTTAATTCTTCTTCTGCCCATTCGGCCACTCCTGCTGCTGCCGCTCCACCAACCACGGCCCCAACTCCTAACTTTTTAAGCATATCTCTTCTGGAAATTTTTTCCGGTTCAGTTTCTTTATTCATGTTTAAAAAATCCCAGGTTCATTATAAATTAGAAAGCCTATAGCGTCAACTTTTTCAATTTTTCCAAGATTAAGCTGACATTCGTAGTAGTAGACTTAGTAATGTAGTAGCGGACTTTCCTGCCCGCCATAAATCGCTCCTCGAGCTGCAGTCCGCCAATTCGGCGGACTAAGGCGAGAGGTAAGATTAGGCGGGAGTCCGCGAATCTGCACTAATCTGCGTTTAACTTAGGGTATGAAGAAACCAAGAAACTAAAGAAAGAACTAAGCTAAAAATGATTGCCCAGACAAAACTTTTAACCGTAAAACCAGGAACTAAAGAACTGACTAAAAGGATTAAAAAGGCGTTAATGAAAAGTGTAAAAAGTCCCAGTGTTAGGAGATTTATTGGCAATGTTAGCAGAATAATGACAGGTCTGATAAAAGTATTAACAAGACCTAAGATAATCGCCACCATCACCGCTGTCCAAAAATCCGCTATTTTAACTCCCGGGAGGAGGTAAGCAGTAATAAAAACCGCCATGCTTCTTATTAAAATATTCATTAAAAATTTCATGGCTTCATTATTTTAAGGATAGATGAACTTTTAAATCCAAGACAGTAGCGATTCTTTTTAGTAAGCTTAAGGAGGGATTAGCGTTCATAGTTTCAATTCGGGAAATGACGGCCGGAGAGGTTTTAACTTTTTTAGCCAAATCTCTTTGGGAAAGCTTTTTAGCCAATCTTTTTTCAATTAGTTGGCAAGCTAATTTATATTCCACTTCCGAATCTTCCCAAGCTTTCCTAAATTCTGGATCCTTAAGACTTTCTTTTAGGTGATCTTCAAAAGAGTAGAGTAATTTATTTTTCATTTTTCCCTTCAAAATGATATCTTTTATGATATCATTATACTTAATTAAAGATGTATGTCGAGGGGGAACTACGTTGAGTTCGCCCCGCCGACCCCGTAAAGACCGCAGCATGAGCTGTATACGAATAAGCGGAGCTTGATTCTCACTTTCGAAATAGTATTGAAAAGGCGAATGCTAAGGCCAGACGGGGTCAAGAGGTATTTCTTTCAAGAAAGTCTTGATATCTTTTTAAAGCCAAATTCAACTCCTTTTCTGGTGTCTTTTGCGATTTTTTAATAAAGCCATGGAGGACCACAATTTTGCTTCCTTTTAACGTAACATAAATTACTCTGATATTTTCTTTACCTAAAATTCTAATTTCCCAAAGTGGTGTTCCTGACAGCTTCTTTATGTGAGGAATTACTGAACTAAGACTATATTGCTCAATTTGTTGGAAAATTCGAAAGACTTTGGCTTTTTATGGTTTGGGTAGCGAGTCTAAAAATTCTTTTACTGGGTTGGTGCCGTTAGAAAGAATATAATAATGCACGGTAACTTTGGAAAGCATAATTTGTTCTAATATCTTTTGTGTTAAAATTACACTAACGGAGCGTAGTTCACCGGAAGAACGCTCGGTTCGCCTGCCCGACTTTGCAATGACGGGGTGTAGTTCACCAGTAGAACGTTCGGTTCGGGACCGAAAGGCAGGAGGTGCGACTCCTCCCACCCCGACAAACTTATTGCAGGCGGGGGACCGAGAGGTATCGGGTTCAATTCCCGGCATTCCGACAAGGTTTTCTTCTTGCCTTCTTTTTTAAATGATGTTATTCTTAGATTAATTATGGAAACCATTGGTCCCCAAGAATCACCCGAAGAAAGATTTGAGTACCGTGAGTTTTGCGAAAGATTAATTGGAAAATTTCCTTTTCCCCTTGAACGGTCCGAATTTGCAGAAATTTTTAATAGCAGTAAAAGCTGTTTGATAAGATGGGAGAGAGACGGAGTAATTCCGGTTCTTCCCAGAGAGCCAAGGGCAACTCAAGAAGTTTGCAAAATAGACCTTCCAACTTTAATTAAAATTTTCGAAGGAATGTTAAAGCTTAAAAGAAAGGCTGAAGGAGGAATTTGGGTTCCTTTATACCGTTGGCCGCAAGAACCATTAGAAAAATTGAAAAGGGGAGAGGATTGGGTGGAATTTAGAGTGCCGGCAGACTTAAATCGTCCGGCAAAAGAGGTAGTAATTACTCCCTCTTATATTGTTCTTTTGAAAGCTAAGGTGGTTAAATAGGTTTTAGGATTTTCAGTAAATATTATGACTGAGTCTTTAGAAAATGAACCCCCCGAAGAAAGAGAGAATTTAGAAAAAAATGAACATCCTACTGCAAATTTTAATATACTTCGGGGTCGGTTTCTTGGAAATGTTTTTGGCCACCCAAAGAACCTATTGGATCTCAAAAGGCAAATCCGTAGGTGCGGCCCTCTTGGTATTTTTTGAGAATTTTATTGCCTTATTCATTATCTACCAAGTGGCCAACAATCTTTACCAAAACTGGCCAGTTTTTCTTTCTTATGCTTTAGGTAATGCCATCGGTACCTACATTAATTTAGAAAAAGTGCCCTTCTAATTTATTTTCCTCCTTGACGTCCCTCACCAACTTGTTACAATCTAATAGACGGTCGTCGTTGAGTTTGTAACATTAAGATGAAGAAACTTTTGAATTTTTCTGATAAATTAGTGATTTCTTTATCTTTTGTAGGAGATGTTCTAATTGGTGCTTATGCTAATCAATATCGTTGGCGCAAGAGAGATTTTTTTAATTATTTGGCTGGAGGAGAAAATACTCTAAGAGGTTCACTTCGTCGTCTTTTAAAAACTAGTGAGATAGAAAAAATTATTAAGAACGGTGAGCCTTTTTTTCGTTTGACCTCCGCCGGAAAAGAAAGAATCCAAAGACTTTTTCCTATTTCCAAAATTGCTGCCAAAGACTGGGATAAAAAATGGAGAGTAGTAATTTTTGATATTCCTGAAAAAGAAAGAAAGACAAGGAATTTTTTGAGAAACAAATTAGTTTCTCTTGGTTTCGGTGAATTGCAGGAGAGCGTTTATATTAGTCCTCTGGATGTCTTAAAAGATCTTAAGGAAATGCTGGAAAGTTACAGATTATATGGGAAGGTGATTGTTTTTGAGGCAAAAGAGATTTTTTCCGATCCAAAAGAAGTAGCCAGATTAGTTTGGAGGCTTGATCAACTGAAAGAAGGGTATCTTGATTTAGTAGAAAGAATTGAGGGGCTGAAATATCTAAAAGAAGAGGAGAGAAGAAAAGAAAAAAGAGAAATTAACGAAACGTTTTTTAATTTAACCCTCAAAGACCCATTTTTACCAAAGGATTTACTTCCAGAAGATTGGATTGGGTTTAAAGTGCGAGCTTTGATAACAAAGATAGCATAACGAGCAAAAAATAAGCATAGCTTGATTTACAAGTAAAAGAGGACCCACTTGTTACAAACTAATAGACGGTCGTCGCAGAGTTTGTAACGGTTAGGTTGTCAATTTTAAGTTTTAAGATGGAAATTGGTAGAGGTGAAAATGGTATAAGTTTAGAGTAAAATATCCGTACTGCCCCCATAGCTCAACGGATACCCCGCAGAATGCTTGCCGTTCGCGAGGATGGAGTTTATCCCGCCGAATGGCGGGACCCTCGCCTTACGGAGACGCATCTACGGGGCAGGAAGCAGCCCATCCTACCTGCTTAATTTTGTTATAATTTGTATTAAGGGGCCGGCGTAGCTCAATGGATAGAGCAATCCCGTCCTAAGGGAGAGGTTGTGAGTTCGACTCTCACTGCCGGCACAAGTTTAGATCACTTTTGGTTTTTGCTAAGTTCTGATATAATGGCCCCATTAAAATGAAAAATCAAAACGAGAAACAAGAGTCAAAAACAGCAGGGGAGATCTTGGTTCCTTTATTGCTTGGTTTGGGAGTGGTGATTGTAGTTTTGGGAATTTTGCTCTTTGGAGGAAGAAAGCCAATAAAAGAAGAAGAGGGAAGTTTGGAAGGAGTTCAAAGTATCACTGTTTTGCCTACTCAAGAAATTGTGATTGGCAATCAAAAGATGTTTTTGGAAGTTAACTCACCGACTGATGGTGCTCAAGTTTCTACCAATAAAATAACGGTTTCTGGTCAAACAATGTCTAAAGCAGAAGTCAGTGTTAATGAAAAAGATTTGGTGGCTGATGATAATGGTAATTTTTCTACGACTGTTAGTTTGGAGGAGGGAGAAAACTTCATTTCAATAACTGCGGGAAATGAAAATGGTTTTGAAGAAAAAGAGATTGTGGTTTATTTTGAAAAGTAAAGAGTTTTAAAAATGCTGAGGTCGGTAAGCCTTTTAAAGCCTTTTAGCCTCACAAGGCATTGCCTTCCGAGGCGGGATTTTTTGACGGCGGATCATAACTCCTCAAAAAAGGTACCCTCGCTTTTTTGTTTTAAATGGAAACTCTTAACTTCGCAAGAGCTTCACAAGGCGTTCCCTTGCGAAGCTAAGTTGAATAAGTTGAAGAAATATGACAGAAAGACCTAATTTAATTGAATTTTCCCTGCCAGCCCAGACTGAAGTTTTAAATTTTTTAAGAAGAATCTGGTTTCACCCCTTATTGGATGAGGCCACCAAAAAACACAGAGAAGGATTTCCCAAAAAATTTGGAGAATGGTGTGAAGCATATGGTATAGAAACTCAACAAGTATTTGCTGTTTTAGTTGGGTCTTCCCAGTGGGTTTGTGCTAAAGGATCAGATCACGATTTTTTTCTTTATGGTATGCCAAAAATAATTGATAGAATAATTCATCCTTCCTCTTTTGAAGCTGAGGTAAAGGAAGCCCGAATTCCCTCTAAGATTCATGCGATAGCGGCTGTCAGTCTAGGATCAGCCCCCTCAACTTATTTTGAAGTTGCTCCACTTTTGCTGACACCTGATAATTTTGTTGCCGGAAATCTTAATTTAGCCGCTGAACTTAGAAGAGTAGTTTTAGGATCAGAAAAACCTGATTGGTTAACGGTAAAATTTTATTACGATAAATATATGAGAGGTTGGCCA
>Ga0172365_10003254_pt1 | contig 12086 bp, 11 predicted proteins | sample LakKivSesite48cm_FD_114535 | JGI IMG/M metagenome (GOLD analysis project Ga0172365, IMG submission 114535) | Sediment microbial communities from Lake Kivu, Rwanda - Sediment site 48cm | ecosystem: Environmental > Aquatic > Freshwater > Lake > Sediment | place: Rwanda: Western Province, Lake...
GCAAAAAACCGTGGTATGAAAAGCTGTTTGAAAATTATGCCCGTAAATACGACCAGGAGTCATTTACCCAGGGGACAGCGGGCGAATGCGATTTCATAGAAAAAGAAATCAGCTTCGATAAGAGTCAAAGAATCCTGGATGTGGGCTGCGGCACAGGACGTCATGCAATTGAACTGGCCAGGCGCGGTTATTCAGTGACCGGAATCGATATTTCCGAAGCGATGCTTCAAAGAGCCCGGGAGAAGGCCATGGAAGCCGGAGTGCAGGTTGATTTTCTCCAGGCTGATGCTCGAAATCTTCCTTTCAAGAATCTTTTTGAGGCGGCGATTATGCTGTGCGAAGGCGGTTTCTCTCTGATGGAAACGGACGAAATGAACTTTGAAATTTTGAAGAGTATGACGACGGCGCTGAAGCCCGGGGGCAAACTCATTTTTACCTGCCTGAATGCACTTTTCCCGCTTTTCCACTCGGTCAAAGATTTCCTGGAAGCCAACCGGGGCGAAAATAAGGCAGTTTGGGAGAGCCTCACTTTCGATCTGATGACTTTTAGAGAACACAACCAGATGATACTGGAAGGCGATGATGGACAGCCGATAGAGCTGGAAACAAACGAAAGATACTATGTCCCGAGCGAAATAACCTGGCTATTAACATCGCTCGGCTACTCCAGAATTGAAATATTCGGCGCAAAGCTCGGGGCTTTCTCCCGAGAACACAGGCTGACGACAGAAGATTTCGAGATGCTGGTGATCGCTGAAAAACCCGCCTCATAAAACGGGGGACACAATACACATTCCCTAATTTTTGCCCCCCGGAAAATATAAAATGCGAAAATATTTCGGATAGTTTATCGTTCCCGATGTCTCCCGGCTAGATCGCCTATAAAGGGACGTGCTCTGGATTTCCGGCTTTCTTCCGGGTCCTGTTGTCTTATAAAGCCGGAAAAAGCTTTTGATTTGTTTTAGCGAACGAAGGACACCGCCATGAAGGCTTGTCTTATGTATTTCTCGATTGCTTCCTTACAGCCAGGTTTCCAGGAAACCACAAGGTTCCCAATTATGAACTTTCGACCGGTTGCCGGTTTCTGTTTCTTAAGTACCCAGAGTATCCGGAGCCGGGCAATCGAGCAGACAAATCAGGAAATAGATATTGTATCAATCTGTCACTCGTTTTCTGAGAAGGCACCTGAGGCACAAAATCAGGCAGAGAAATTGGGAAATAGATATTGTGTCCCCCTTTTATTTCTCTTGCAGCTGACCCTGATTTTAAAATAACCTGCGGAATTTCAAAACCCGCGAAAAAAATCCATACCCGAGAAACAGACATGGAGTAATTAAGAAGACAATAATCAAGTACAACTCATTCATTTCAATCCCGAAGAGCAGACAGAGCGAAAGAATCAGCACCGCAACCCAGTAGACTGTCACTTGAATCAAAACCCTCCACTTAGAACTGACTGGAGCCTTTTCTTCTTTTCTTATCCTTTCCATAACCCGCTCGACAAAGCCGGCCTTCAGTTCGGGCGCCGGAATAGTGGAAAGAGTGTTTTTTAAAATGACCTCTATGTTGTCTCTTTCTTCTTTCATGGTCATCTCCTTTCCCCTTCACCGGCCATTCTCTGGACCCCGGCGAGTTCCAGTTCCATTATTTTTCTCAAGTATTGCCTCGCCCGAAAAAGATAGGATTTTACCGTGCCTTCCGGCAGGTTCAGCTCTTCAGCCATTTCTTCCACAGGAGTTTCCAGCCAGTAGTGCAGGTAGACCATGGTCCTGTAGAGCTCCGGCAGCTTCTCCAAAGCCCGGGCGACAAAAAGCTTATTCTCCCGGTTCAATAGACTTTCCAGGGGATCGTCGACATTCCCTTCAGATATCAATGCTTCTCTGTCCGCAGCCGACATTTCAGAAATTCTTACCTTGTTCCGCCTCCTCCAGTCCAGAGCCATATTGTACGCCAGCCGGTAGAGCCAGGTGCGGAAACTGCTTTTTCCTGAAAAAAGACGCATTTTTTTATATAACTTTATAAAAATTTCCTGGCAAACATCCTCAGCATTGACTTCTGAAAATGGCCCCAGGACTGAACAGGCCAGACGGAAAACCTTGTCCTGATAACGCTCGACCAGAAGGGCAAAAGCGGCCTGGTCCCCGGTGTCCAGGAACCAGGCCACTATTTTTTCGTCTTCCACTTTATAAATCCAGCTTAGCTTTTTTTCTCTTTGCCACGGGTTACAAAATACGAAATCATCACACCAAGACCGGTGAAAACGATAACCAGCCCGACCGGCCAGAGAATTCTCAGAGACGGCCAGAGATAAAACATCAAGGTCATACCAATGCCTATCATCGCCAGGATTATTCCGGCCCCCAGGGTGCCTTTTGGATTCTCCTGGTTTTTGCCCTCGCCGTTGATATGATAGTCCGGCCATTCGGGATATGGAAGCCCTTTCTCTATAGCGGCCAGCCTTTCTTTATGAATCAGGTCAAGAACCTTGTGTCTTTTTCGCTGATTAATCCAGATGATGATCAGGACAAAAGCCGCCCAGCCAAAAACCCAGAGAATTACTATTAATGGGTTGCTCCATGAAAGACTGCTGTCCATTTTTTCCTCCTTATCTTTTTGTTAAATTAAATTCAATACGCATTTTTCAATCTCATCATTTGGACGACCCGAAGATGAACCAGGTTGCAATTAAAGGAGAACCTGATACTCATTCCCCAATTTTTCCCCGGGAAGCATATATAGCCCGTAATCCAAAACTCCGGACACCTTCTATATTTCATAATTTCTACTTCTAAGTGGCACTCCAGAGAAACCACGGGCTTTTTCCTGGTTCTCTGTTAGTTACCTGTAACCAGCTCTTCGGATCAGAAGGGATGCAGTCAGGCAGATAAGCCAGGAGACAGATATTATGTCCCCCGTTTTTCAGGAGTGAAAAATCAGTAAATATGGATTGTGTCCCCGATTTTTAATATACTCATTAACAAGCTGACGATGAAAGAGGCGAACAAGCGGCTATCGGAAGTAATTCAGGCTGTTCTGCCGATAGTCATACTGGTTCTTATCCTGCAATTCACCTTTCTATCCCTTCCCTTAGTTTCAGTGCTGCGTTTTCTGATCGGCTCAGTTATGGTCATGGCCGGGATGCTGCTTTTTCTGCACGGTGCCAGAATAAGTCTGCTGCCAATCGGTGAAGCCATCGGAGCCGAGCTTCCCCAGAAGATGCCCTTCGCCATAATTCTTATCGCCTCCTGCATAATCGGACTGGTCGTAACCATGGCTGAACCGGATGTCAGAGTTCTGGCTTTCCAGGTAGACCTGGTTTCGGGCGGCGAAATAAACCGGAGTGTGCTGATTTTAGCAGTGGCCCTGGGCGTGGGAATTGCGGTGAGTCTGGCCATGCTGCGAATTTTTCTGGGCATAAACATAGCAATTGTGCTCCTTGCGGGTTATATAGCTGTTCTGATTCTTTCCTTCTTTGTCCCGCCCGAGTTCGTGCCGGTGGCTTTTGACGCCGGCGGGGTTACCACCGGTCCGATAACCGTGCCATTCATCCTGTCGCTCGGCATAGGAATTGTCTCGGTTCTCGGAGGAAAATCCGCCATTAAAGATGGTTTTGGCATCATCGGCATTGCCTCCATCGGGCCGATCATCAGCGTGATGCTGCTGGGGATTATTTACAGATGAGAGAGCTGCTGGAGTTCTTGAATTTTGGTCCGGTCGTCTTAGAAGTTCTGATAGCTCTGGCTCCCCTTCTTATTATTTTCACCATATTTCAGTTATTCTTTCTGCGTCTGCCGAAAGAATACCTGGGAAAAGTGATCAGAGGAATCTTCCTGACCCTCATCGGCCTGACTTTATTTCTGCAGGGAGTGAAAGTGGGATTTTTGCCGGTCGGTTATCAAATCGGAGAAACGCTCAGCCGGATAGATGCCAGATGGATTATCATACCGGTCGGATTTCTTTTCGGCCTGGTGGCTACTCTGGCAGAGCCGGCCGTCAGAATTATGAGTTATGAAGTGGAAAAAGCTTCCAGCGGCGCCATACCGGCCAGAATCATAATAATTACCCTGTCTGTGGGCGTAGCCCTGTTTGTGGCCCTGGGGATGGCCCGGTTGCTGCTCGGTCTGCCACTTAAATATTTCTTAATACCCGGTTACTTGGTGGTGCTGCTTCTGCTGCCGTTTTCTGACCGGACTTTCATCTCGATCGCCTTTGATTCCGGCGGAGTGGCCACCGGTCCGATGACCGTCACTTTTGTTATGGCTGTGGCCGTGGGGCTGGCCAGAGCCATGGAAAATCGCAACGCTGTCCTGGACGGCTTTGGATTGATAGCCCAGGTGGCCCTGGCTCCGATCATTTCAATAATGATTTTTGGTTTTATCTATTCGGCCAAAATGAGGAGAAAAAAATGAACATTACTTTTGATTTAATCGTGACCATAGTGCGTTTGGGCTATTCAGAAAAGATTATTAAGGCTTCTCGTGAAGCTGGCGCTGAAGGCGGAACCATCATGATGGGTCGGGGAACGGGCATCCACGAGAGAAAGAAGCTTCTGGGCATACCGGTTGAGCCGGAAAAAGAGATAATTTTGACCGTGGTTCCGGCCAGCCTGAGCCAGAAGGTTCTTGAGGCTATTGTGACAGCCGGCGAACTGGACAAACCCGGCTCGGGAATCGCTTTTGTCCTGGAACTGAAACAGGTTGCCGGTATCTGTCATCTGCTCTATCAACAAGAGCCTGACCGCGGCGGCGAAGGCTGAGACAACCCATCAGGTATTCCAGCTGTTTCATCGATGAACCCCGGTGCAAGAATTTTGCAATCCAGGTAATATTGGTATCCTGGCTTTTTTTACAAGAGATGAATTTTCATAATTCTTCAACCGAGAAAAACAGACTGTCCGATAAAATGGTAAGAACCATACTAATTATTGCTGGCACATTTTTCGTGGGGCTCGGAACCCTTGGAATTTTTCTGCCTCTTTTACCTACAACCCCCTTCCTTCTTCTGGCTGCCGCCTGTTATGCCAGAAGCTCAAAGAAATTTTATCACTGGTTATTGAACAATAAAATTTTTGGAGACTATATTAAGAATTACCTGGAAGGCAGGGTAATCCCGCCGGGAGTAAAGATTTTGACGATTGCCGTACTCTGGGTCACAATAACAATTTCCATAATTATGATTTTCAGTTGCCTGATCAGAATCATTTTAGTACTGATAGCAATTGCAGTTACCGCGCACATTATTACTATCAGAGCTAAAGACAGGGCTGGAGACTGAAAACGGGTGAAGCGATACTCATTCACCATTTTTTTCAGAAGGTGTTAAAGCCTGAAAATCACGAATTCCGATTTGCATCTCCCCAAACCTGAAAGCTCAAATCAACATCCAAGTCTTCCAATTTTTGTTAATTTTTGAACCTTCCAAAAGGGAAACATTCGCTTCATCGCTCGCGGCCCTTAAAAACTCCCGATACGGGCAAGACCAAAAAATCAGGAACTGGGTATTGTAACAAGGGGGGTACATAGTTGCCCCCGTTTTCCTGACCGTCTTTTTTTCAGTTGACTTGATACAGGGGACTTCTTTATCATAGCGGGGAATCCAGAATCTGCCAGCGGGATTACTCTGGCCTCGGGCCTACAATTATAAATTCCAAGAAGGAGACCGGAGAATGGAAGGACACACCTCAAAACCAATAATTCCGCCGGAGGTGAACATCAAAGAATTCACCCTGCGGGCAGTCCTGCTCGGAGTTATCCTGGCAGCCTTCATGGGGGCGGCCAATGCCTACCTCGGGCTGAAAGCCGGAATGACCATCGCTGCCACTTACACGACGGCTGTAATCGGGATGGCCGTTATCAAAGCCTTCAGGGGAACGATCCTGGAAGAGAATGCTGCCAGAACGATTGGCTCCATCGGCGGCAATGTCGCTTCGGGTGCCATATTCACACTGCCTGCCTTTTTTATCACCGGCATCTGGCTTCCTTTTTATAACATCCAGAACTATCTGGTAGCCACGGTCATTCTGATCCTGGGCGGAGTTCTCGGCATTATGTTCGTCACAATCACCAGAAGAATTTTAGTGAACGACCCGGAACTTCCATTCCCGGAATCTGTGGCTGCTGCGGAAATCCACAAGGCCGGGCAGAAGGGCGCCAGAGGAACAGGGCTGCTGCTTTCGGGCATGGCTATCGGCGCGCTTTTTACCTGCCTTACTGAATTCAAATTCATCGCCCTCAAATGGCAGCGCCTGGCTTCAGTGGGTAAAGCTAAATTGCTGCTCCGGGGACCTGAAGCCAGCCCGGCCTTCCTGGGTGTGGGCTTTATCATCGGACCCCGGCTGGCTTCTATAAATTTTAGCGGCGGCGTCTTAGCCTGGGGCTTGCTGGCGCCGATCCTGGCCTTCTACTTTAACTACCAGGACCTCGGAGCTATAACCGACTGGACAGCGGAAATCACCCGGGTCTGGCGCGATTATGTCCGCTACATTGCGATCGGCGGGATGCTGGTAGGTGCCTTCTATACTCTCTTTAAGATGAGAAAAAGCCTGGCTCAGGGAATCGCTCGTTCTTTAGCCATGGTTACCAGAAGAAGTCAATCCGAAACTCAATTGCTTCCTCGAACCGACCAGGACATCAACCTCAGATGGGCCCTGATGGCCGCCACAGCCATCTCAGTCCTGGTGTTTTTCGTCTTCCAGCGCTACGCCCAGAGTTTGCCTGCCTCTCTGGTGGCAGTGCTGTTGATGTTAATTCTGGGGTTTGTTTTCGCGGCGGTTTCCGGTTATCTGGTAGGAATAATCGGCGTCAGCAGCAATCCCACCAGTGGACTGACTGTATCTGTTCTCATCATAGTGGCTTTCATCATGGTCCTGATGGGACTGCACGGCGCCAGCGGAATCTCGGCCGTCCTGGTCGTGGCGGCTTTTACCTGCGTTTCGGTTTCTGTGGCCGGCGAGATGATGCAGGACTTAAAAGCCGGACACATTCTCGGCTGCACCCCATGGAAGATGCAGCTCGGCGACGTCTTCGGCGTGACCGTGGCGGCGGTGGTGATGTTCTTTGTGCTATCAGTGCTGCATCTCGGAAATATCAAGCAGACGGTGGCGGCAAAAATCGGCGAACTGGAAAAAGCCGGCATAACTGAAGTCGCTTATGACGGTAGAATAAAAGATATCGAAGCGAGAACTTTCAACCTTGAGGAAATAAAAAGCCTTCCTCCCGAATACCAGAATGAAATCCTGAAAACCAGCGCCGGTTTTGGCGGCGAGAAAATCCCCGCCCCCCAGGCCAGCCTGATGGCTGCCGTCGCCCGCGGCATCTTTGAGAGAAAGACCGAGTGGATTTTGATTTTAGCCGGCATGTTCATGGGGTTAGCTTTCATTCTGATGCAGGTGAAAAGCCCGATGCTTATAGCCGTCGGGATGTATCTGCCGATCGACACTTCATTTGCCATCTTCTTAGGCGGGGTTTTCAGGGCTCTTCTGGAAAAACAGATTGAAGCCAGAAAGCTTCCCGCCGAGCAGAAAGAAAGGGTCGGCAATCAGGGCACGCTGCTGGCTTCAGGGCTGATAGCCGGTGAAGCCATCATCGGAATAGTCTTTGCGACACTGGCTTTTGCAGAGGTCGGCTTCCTTAAAGTATTTGCTCATCCTTCATACCTGCTGAGTCTCGCCGGCCTGGCAGCTGTGGGGTTGTTCCTGGTCTTCCGCGCCCTGAAGGTTAAAGAATAAAGCCAAAACATAATAGCTAAAACTCGGTTTTTTCTGATGTATCATACCATCAGAGCTCGGTAGCTAAAATCACGCCTTCGAGCTCAGAAAACTCCCTGGAAATTATATAGCATTCCTGGAGCCGCAGAGCGTCTGACAATTTTTTTAATTTCTTCCAGTCTGAAAGAGTCGGTTTTTGCTTGACCTCAAAACCAATCTCCCCGTTCAGAATAAAATCAAGTTCTGGCCCCTTGTACCTCTGATAATACTTCAGGCTTCCCAGAGCGCGCAAACACTGAAATACCGCATTCTCAAAAATTTTTCCCCCGGGTAGTTTTCCAAGATAATTTAAGAGACCAGTATCACAGAAATAAACTTTTCTGGCTCCCCTGACTTCTCCATCCAGGCTTCGGGAAAAAGGATGAATCAAGCTGATAAAATAAGTTTTTTCAAGAAAATTGAGGTAAGAATAAATTGTTTCTCGAGAAACTCCTATCTCAGATGAGATTTTTGATATTTCAACTTTGGACCCGACACGATTGGCAAGCAGAATAATTAAATCTCTCAATCTCCCAATTTCTCTGAAATCAGCCAAACTTTTGACATCTTTTTCAAAATATGACTTAAAAATATCTTCCAGTATCAGCCGCTTCCTCGAAATATCATTCTCAATTACCACCCCCGGAAAGCCACCAAAGTTAAGATATTCTTCAAAATAAGGCTTAAGGATCTCGTATGAGAAAAGATTTTTTTCGCTGGCTCTAATTTTAAAATCACCAGCAATTTTTTTTTCTTTATTCTTAAAAACAAGAAACTCCTCAAAATCCAACGGAGAAAGTTCATATATTATTTTCCGGCCAGATAGAGATTCAGGGAAAAAATTTTTTAGATAAAAGCTTGAAGAACCTGTGAGAAAGAATTTTATCCTGTAATGATCGTAAAGATACTTTATTGCCTTGATAATACGTGGAGCAAGTTGAATTTCATCAAGAAAGATATAGGGCCGTCCCTCAAGGGAAAAGCCTATGCTCCTCAAATTAGCCAGAATATTATCATAATTGTTTTCTTCAAAAAGCTTTTGATTAAGAGGATTTTCCAAGTCAAGATATATTTTTGACGGGCTCGATATCAGGTCAAAAATTTGTTTCATCAAAGTGGTTTTACCGACCTGCCTCATTCCAGTCAGTACCACAATCCCGGACTGTTCTGTTTCTTTTAGAAGTACAGGGGTAAGTTTTCGAGTATATATTTTGCTCATAGCTAAATTATAAATATAATTCTAATTTTGTCAAGTGGTAACCGACATATATGTTACAATTTTGTCGGGTAGCAATTGACAAAAATGGATTTTTTCCGATAATTATCTTTTTCGCACTCTCCAGGAAAGATAAATCCCTGGAAATTTCCTCACCGCGACCGGTTAAGCTGGCGCGATATTTTCTCGGCGGCGGCGCGGGCTTCAGCCCCGACTTCCGGGTCGGCGCTCAGAGATTCGCAGAAAGCCAGCCCTTCCCGGCAGGGAAAATCCGGGAACACCGAGAGCACCAGCTTTTTCTCTTCGGCCCGCGGACAAAGCGAATAAATTTCTTTCAGACTCTCAACCACAGCCTGCGGCAGCCGGTATTTTTCCGCCGCGGTCAGGCGCACCAGTCCCCTGATCGCCAGCACCTTTTCCTTAAGCCCCGGTGAAGTCTTTGCTATCTTCAGCAGGTCGTCCCGAGCTTCCACTTCGGGCCAGTCGGCAATCGCTCGCAGAGCTGCTTCCCGCAATTCCGGGTTCCGGTTATCAAGATACTGCCTCAGCAGCGGCAGGGAATTTCTCTCGCCGATCTTCCCGATGATTGAAATGAGCAGCGCTTGATTCCTGACATCAGGTTCCTTGCCGAGGAGATTCCGAAAATAAGCTGACCTGGCTTCCGGACGGGCGCTCTGCCGGGCCCAGGCAGCCAGAATTCCCGCCAGCTCTTCCCTGAAATTCTCATCTTCAACCTTAAAAGCAACCGGCAAAAGCTTTTCGGCCAGGCTGATATCCCCGAAAGCCTTAAGGCCGCGGGAAACCAAAGAAACATTAGAGGCGGGATTGGCCGCTTCCAGCAGAAAATATCGCCGGCTCTCAACGATATTCCTCTCGCAGGCAGCCAGGAGCAATTCGTTTCTGAGCGCCTGATCCGGTTGCTGGGCCAGAAGCTCCAGAATTTTTTTATCAACTGCCCTGTCGGCCAGTCGAACCAGGCTTTCCCTGGCTGCCGCTTTTTCCTTCCCTCTGGCTGAAGCCGATTTCCTGGCTAAAAACTCCACGGCAGAATCATTGCCGGCTTTTCCCAGGCTGAGAAGAGCTTCCGTTCTCACCTCGGGCGATGCGGATTTTTCAGCCAGAGTTCTCAGATACTCATGCGCCTCCGAAACCGGATACTGACTCAGAACAGCCGCGGCCTGAATCTGAAGATTTTCCGGCAGCCCGGCCAGCAGCGGAAGAAATGAACCGATTTCATCTTTCTTTACCAGCTCCGGAAAAAGAGACAGGGCGGCTTTTCGCGCTGATTCATCCCGGCTCTTCAGGGCAGCGGCAAGCTCCTGATTCTGTTTTTCTCCAGCGGCCAGAATCTTTATCTTCCAGGCAGCCATCCTTCCTTCCGGCAGCAATCTGGCGTCCAGCAGCATTCCGGAAATTGCCGCCGCCTGAGAATAATTTTTCTGATCGATCGCCCGGAAAGCGATTCTTAAAAGCCCGTCCGCGGCTTTAAGCCTTAGATTTTCATCGCCAGCTTTAAGATAGCCTGAAAGAATTTCCACAGCTTTCTGCCCGCCGGTGTTTCCAAGGGCTTCTAATATGCTCGAGACTACTCCGGCCGCTGGTTTTTTGCTCAGAATCTTTTCAAACTCCGGAACGGCCGCTTCGACCCTTCTATGCCCCAGGCTGCTTATGATTCCCGGAAGAACTGCAGCCGGCGCTTTTTCCAGAGCTTCAATCAGCGCCCGGTCGGCTTCTTCTCCGGGAATTCTCTCCAGCACAAAGCGGACAGCGTCTATTTTTTCCGGGTCAAGTAAGAAAGGCGCCAGCGCTTTTACCGACTCGCTTCCGGCGATCCAGCTTAAAGGTTTACTCACGGCCATCCGGGCATCAGCGGTAACAGGGCCGGCGAAAAATTCAAACAACTTTATTTCAACCTCGGGCCGCAGGCCGGGAACATCCTTCAGCTTGAAAACCAGCCTTTCGAGCGCCAGAGCCGGTCCTTCTCCCTGGCTGTGGTCGAACTTTTCCAGGGCTTTAAGGACACTATCGAGCTCTCTTAATTCCGCCTGCCAGGAGCCGGACGCCTGCTCCATCTGCCGCCCGAAATCCAGGGCAATCATCTGACAGGGAGTAGTAAGGAGCAAGGATGAAAATATCAATAGCAGAAGAATCAACCCGGGGCTTATCCGCGCTCGAAAACTGAGCGCCGGTACTTTGCTCATGGCCACCGACCCTCGAAAGTTTTCTATACCCCAAACAAAATCCGCTGTCTTCCTGTCAGCGCTGTATTTCTTAACATTCATTTTCATTTGCCTCTCTCCTTCTTTATCTTCTCAACTTCTCTTCCTCCCCTATTCCCTTCACTCCGGAAGAATCCACGGCTTCCGGTAACCACGACTTAAAAGTCTTTCGGCCTCCGGGTCGCCGATTATTTTTTCGCTCGCCGCATCCCAGCGAATTTTCCTTCCGACGGTCATCGCAACAACCGCCAGATGCCCGACGCTGGCCGAGCGGTGAGCCACCTCGGCTGGCGTTATGGTCTCCGCCCGGCTTTTCACGCAGTCGAGGAAGTTCTGATAGTGATCCCGGCTCTTATAAAGCCTTATTTCTCCGGGTCCTATGACTTCATTCTTGAGCGAAGCCGGTTCGGTTTCAAACTGACCGCGGTCAACCCAGGCCCAGCCCTTTTCGCCGATCCACTTTGTCCCGCTCCAGATCTGCGGATATCCGCCGGCTATTATAAGCGGCGTGCCGTCCGCGTACTTCACTTCAACCCAGTAACGCACCGGGCTGTTGTAAACTCCGCCGGCCGGATATTCGCCCCGGGCTTCAATCTCCACCGGACCGGTGCGGTCCCAGCCCATTCCCCAGTGAGCAATGTCTAAATGATGGCCGACCCAGTCCATGAGCTGACCGCCGCCGAAATCCATGTTCCAGCGCCAGTTCATATGGACCCGGGATTTGCAGTATGGCCAGTAGGGAGCCGGGCCGAGCCACATTTCGTAATCGAGCTCCGGCGGAGGCGGCTCAATTCTGTCCTGGCCGAAGGTGCCGGCAAAATCGTAATGTCCTTCGGGCAGGCCGACCTCAATCCTTACCACCTTGCCGATCCGCCCGTTGCGCACCAGCTCGGCCGCCCGATGGAAA
>Ga0172365_10003256_pt1 | contig 12084 bp, 13 predicted proteins | sample LakKivSesite48cm_FD_114535 | JGI IMG/M metagenome (GOLD analysis project Ga0172365, IMG submission 114535) | Sediment microbial communities from Lake Kivu, Rwanda - Sediment site 48cm | ecosystem: Environmental > Aquatic > Freshwater > Lake > Sediment | place: Rwanda: Western Province, Lake...
AAATTCATCGGAAGAAATTCATCGGAAGAAATTCATCGGAAGAAATTTATGAAAACATTTTTTAATTTAATAACGGGTTCCTGGTCTGACCGAATAACCGGACCCGTAAACAGCAGTCATGCAGCCTGAGGATTACCTGAAAGATGCAACAGCCTATTTCTGGGAAGGATCGTTCGCGGTCATCCGGGGGGGCGGTCCTTACCCTGATGCCTTTGCCACCATAAAAGACAAAAACGAGGTCACCGTGATCATTGACCAGGCCAGGCTGGGGGATACTGTCCTGGCAGAATCAGAAAAAGGCTGGAAGATCCTTACCCTCGATGTTGTTTTCCCCCTCGATACTGTCGGGATTCTGGCAAAAATAGCATCTGTCCTGGCAGAAAAAGGCATCGGTTTGCTGGCTGTTTCCGCTTATTCCAGAGATCATTTCCTGGTAAGGGAAAAAGATATGCAAAAAGTGAATGAGGCTATGAAATCCATTGGAATCACTGTCCTGAAAAAATGAGATAAATAAATCCTTCTATGAGACCTCTAAAAACAATTACATCTGTTTGTTGCAGTCTGCTGATCAACCAGTATCTTTTTTCACAGACAGATTTCAGACCTGGTTATATAATAACCAATGAAAATGATACCATTTATGGGCTGGTGGACTATTGAGGTGATATAAGGAATTCGGAGTTATGTGTCTTTAAAATAAAGAAAGAAGCCGAACCTGTAATATATAAGCCATTTGATATTAAAGCATACCGGTTTAAGGACGACAAGTATTTTACATCAAAATCACTTGTCCGGCCTGATGGAGAGGTTAAAATATTTGTAGAATTCCTGGTTGACGGAATTGCCGACCTGTTCTATTACAGGTTGAATGACGGGGATCATTACCTGATTGAGAAAGTAAATTCGAAACCGTATGAATTGACCAATGGATTGGATACTATTGTAATCAATAATATGACCTATAGTAAAAGGACACATAAATATATCGGATTGTTAGAAGCAAGCTTTGCTGATTGCTGGGACATCCAACCTGCCTTGAATGATGCAAAACTGGAACACAAATCATTAATAGACCTTACTGTCAAATATCATAACTATGTATGCAAAGATCAGAAATGCATCATTTATCAGAAAGTAGTGCCCCGGTTCAGGTTAAAATATGCTCCGCTGGCAAGTTTATCAATAAGCCGGTTAGGTTTTAGGGATAATGAACTTTATTTACCATTAAACTTTAATAATACTTATTATTTGTCTGTTGGATTTCTTTTGGATGTTTCCCATGCCAGAATAAATGAGAAATTTTCTTTACAGATCAGTTCCAAAATAGGGAAGAGCCATTTTTCCGGCTACTAAAAAAAAAAAGTTAATACAAGTGTCTGGCAAGATAACACCGTCCATATTTATTCCTATCCATTAAATAACAGGATTTCACTAAAATATACTTATCCGAGGGGAAAATTCAGGCCGACAATTTCTTCAGGAGCTTGTCTTACTTATTTTGTTAACGTTGATGCCAGCATGACTCGGGAAATTAACTATCCTCCATATGATGGAAGCAACATCTATACTGAAGTCTACAAAAATATTCCGTTTCCTAAATGGGTCTGGGGTGAATTTATATGTATCAGAATAGAACATAACGTAAAAAACCTTAATTTGTTCACGGGACTCTCATATGAACATACCCATAAATCATTTTTCCCTTATGGGGTTATTCCAACGAGGATACATACTTTTGAAATCTATGCGGGCATTTATTTATAGTTCAGTTTCTTAATTTAGTATTTCGGATGAATTTCTTATGATTCGATAAAAAACAACCGGTAAACACCCATTAATAAATTAATTAAAACCAATTATCATGGTTACATTACAAAATCAAACTAATGCACTCAGCCGCCGCAGGTTCATCGGGAACTGTGCGGCATGTGCTGCTGCAACATTCATCATGCCGGGAATGTTTGCCCGGCCATTCCTGTTACCTGCCCCTGCTCCGAAATTACCTTCCCGGAAAGCGAAGGTTCGGATCATTTATGCCTTTCCTGATCCGAGTGGGCCTATCTGGCCTAATATCCATTATGACTTTGACGCTCATATCAGGGAAATTCATCAGATCCTTGTGAATGGATGTAAGGATGTTGAGCTCCTGTCCATTAACACCATGGAGGGAACAGCCGAGGAAGGCAAAAAGATCCTTGCCATGGACAAGGAGGTGGACGGGTATGTGGTGTACCTTGCCGGGTGTCTGTGGGGTGACCTGACCGAGACCATTGCTGCATCAGGCAAACCAACAATTATTGCAGACAACCTGTTCGCCGGCACCGGTGAGTTCCTGACGAGCTATGCATGGGCAAGGCGGCAGGGCTACCCTGTGCTGGCCGTCTCATCCTCTGACCCCATGGATCTGGTCAGGGCGGTGAACTGTTTCGGTTGCCTGGCGAAGCTCAAAGCTTCGACAATACTTGTAGTGGGAGCGGATGCTGATCCTGTGATAGAACAGGTATATGGTACAAAGGTTCTGCCTGTCAGTTTTGAAGAGACCAACGGGATATATAAAAACATAAATAAGGATGAAGCGAATGCCGTTGCTGATAAATGGATCAATGAATCTGCAAGGGTCGTTGAACCTGCCAGGGAGGATATTGTGAAAGCTGCAACCATATACCTCTCCATGCTGAAGCTGCTGGACAACTACCAGGCACAGGCTATCACTGTCAACTGCCTGGGAGGCATCTACAGCGGCCGGCTTGTGGAAGCATATCCCTGCCTGGGATTCATGCAGCTCGATAATAACGGGCTGGTGGGGGCCTGTGAAGCTGACCAGCGCTCCACGATGACCAAGCTGACCATGACCTACCTCGCAGGAAGGCCGGGATTTATATCCGATCCGGTGATTGATACGGCAAAGAACCAGATCATCTATGCGCACTGTGTGGCTCCGACCCATATGTTCGGCCCTGGCGGACCAGCCAATCCGTACCAGATACGCAGCCATTCGGAAGACCGCAAGGGTGCCTGCACCAGGTCATTGCTGCCGCTGGGAGAGATGACGACAACCATACAGATGGATCATAACCGCAAACAGATCATTTTCCACCAGGGCGTCACTGTGGAGAACGTGGATGAGGATAAAGCCTGTCGCACCAAACTGGCTGTGGAGGTCAAAGGAGATATCAACAAGCTGTTTAACTACTGGGACCAGTGGAGTTGGCACCGCGTGACCTTCTTCGGTGACCTTAAAAAGCCGGTTTACAATCTTGCTGCGCTGATGGGATTTGAAGTAGTGGAGGAAGCCTGAACAGCTTGTTTACAGGAATAAATCTTATCTTTGTCATATTAGGTTTAGGAGGATGATGTAATTAAATGTAAACTGTTAATCCTTGATTAAAATGGAAAAGGTAATTAATCTTCATATAAAGAAACTTCCGGAAGGGTATTATTTAGCAACATCAGATAGTATTCAGGGACTCGTTGCCCAGGGCAGGACAATAGCAGAAACGATTGAAATAGCAAAGGATGTGGCAAAAAAGCTGGTAGAAGCTCAGGAAGAGACTATTCCTAACTTGCTGACTGTACAAGATAGTTTTGATTATCCATTGGTTATTGGTGTATAAATGGGAAGATTATCCGGTTATAAGTATCGTCAGATAATCAGGATTCTTAAAAGATATGGATTTGAATTTTACCGGCAGGCAGCAGGCAGTCATGAAATATGGTATAACCTGAAAACAAACAGGTATACGACAATACCAAATCATTCGGGTGATATGCCTGAAGGAACGCTTCGGGAAATTTTAAAGCAGGCAGGAATAGCAACAGATGATTTTATCAGAATGAAGTAAAATCAATTCCCAGAAGCCATCCGAGATGGGTGGTTTGGACATATCATTTCTCCTCAACGATCAGCACTCCCCATGGTACTATACTCATTACCTGTCCTGATGCGACAGGCTTATCAGACACCAGCTCTTTGCCGGACGGATGGGGGTAGGTGAACTCTTTCACTTCCGACGAATAGTTGTAATAAAAATGAAGATTCTTTCCAAATTCATTTTTTCCTGATTTGACAACAAGAGGCCAGGAAAGCTGGTTATCAGCACTACTTATCCCTGCCCGCGATACAGCTTCTTTTATGATTTTTGCCTGTATCTCGTCGGAGAAAAGGGATCCCTCATACAGGAGTGTACCCTTACCGTAATTATTTATTGTCACGGCAGGATAGGCCGAAAAGAAGGGATGATCGTAATATGCAAGAGGTTTTGCTGTTTCGGGAATGAGGAACTCCATCCAGTCTTTTGCCACATTATCCTCAACGCCGAACGGGTTCCCTTTCAGGGGCAGCTCTTTTATATTGGAGAACTCCTGGTAATAAAACCCGCATGCTTCACGCAGGGGCCCCGGTGCCAGTACGGGGCGCACCATTGAGTTTTCATCACAGAACCCGCTTTTGAACTGCATGATCACATGGCCCCCGTTTTTGATGTAGTCGCTTATCTTTTGCAGAAGCTCGTCTGACGCGATGTACAGGGCTGGTATAATCACCAGCTTGTATTTTTCAAATTCCGGCCGTTCGGGGAAAATAAAATCGACGCCTATATTGTTCTGGTACAGCACCCTGTGGAACTGGGCCACGAGCTGGTTACGGTAAGCGCTGCTGTTCGTTTCCTCCCAGTCGGAGCCGGTGCCGTTAAAGGGCATGAAGTTCAGCGCATCGTTGCAGTCATGGGAGAAAAGGATAGCAACCTGGTTGTCCTTTTGCTGGTTCACAAGGTGCGAGCCGAAGCGTTGCAGCTCATGGGCTGTCTTTGTTACTTCTGCGTAAGCCCTGTTGGGCTGAAGATCGTGCGACAAAACTCCTTTCCAGTAGGTCTCCTGCCCGTAGTGTATGGAATGCCAGTGCCAGTATTCGACCATGTTAGCGCCCGAACCAATATGTGCATAGACGTTCTGCCTGAGCTGCCCGGGGTAGGGGGGTTGCTGGGTCTTGGAGGTCCATCCCGTTGTCTGGGCATTGGTTTCCGTAACGAGGTAATTCGTGTGTTTGACAGATCTGAAATAGTCACCTGCGAAAGCAATCTCATTTCCTGTCAGCTCATCCTGCTGGGGATGGTAAATATTCACCGCCATGACGTCCATGAGTCTGGAACTTTCGATCTGGTCGACATCCTGCACGGCTGGCATAAAATCATGCATCACAAACTGGTCAGGGCGTTTGTATTCGCGCACGATCGCCGACTGCCATTTGAGGAAATCCGCCACAGCCTGCCTGTTGAATCTTGCCCATTCGAGCTTGTAGCCGGTGTTGGTGACGCCATCACGGGGCGGTACCTCTTCCCAGCTGTCAATGGTCATGCCCCAGTAGTTCAGTCCCCATATTTTATTCAGGTTCTCCGTGGTCTTGAATTTTTTCTGGAGGTAATCGACAAAAGCTACCTGGAAATCATAGTTGTTCACACCCCTGGAGGTGGTTTCGTTATCCACCTGGTAGCCGATGATACCGGGGTGGGAGGCATAATGCTCCATCATCTTACGGATGATCCGTTCACAGTAAAACAGGTAAGTAGGGTTGGTGATGTCCATGTTCTGCCTGATGCCATAATAGGCTTTTACCCCGTTCCTGTAAGTAAGCAGTACCTCGGGATGTTTGTGCCACAGCCAGGCAGGGATCGAATAGGTTGGCGTTCCCAGTATGACCTTTATACCCGCCTGATAAAACTTGTCAATGATCCGGTCCATCCAGGCAAATTCAAACTCCCCTTCACGGGGCTCAAACAGGCTCCATGTGGACTCGCCCAGGCGGACAACCGAGATGCCTGCCTCCTTCATCATCCTGACATCTTCATCGAGCCTTTCAGAAGGCATGTATTCGTGGTAATAGGCCACGCCATAAAGAATATTGTCCGGGTGAAATCCCTGGGCATGGTTCTGCAGGGGTAACACTGCTAAGAGTAACAGGAAACTGAAAATATTTTTCATGGGTAAATTTTTAATGATATTTTCCTGCCTGGCCTGACGGATAGACCGGGAAATACCAGTTTTGATGAGAACAAAAATAGGATTTTCCGCGGCAGTTAAAATTCTTCCGAAGAAATTCTTCCGAAGAAATTCTTCCGAAGAAATTCATCCGATGAATTTCATCCGATGAAAATGATCCGATGGATTTGAATGGATTTGAACTGTTCAATTTAACTTGTTAATGGAATGGAATTTTAAATATAACTTAGTCACATTGAATAGAATCTCATTACCAGCCTTTAAAATGAGGCTATAACACAGTATAAAGAAGAAACCGGTCCTGTATCTTGAAAAACTCACTCATCAGCATATCAAAGCTCATTCGTTCCCCCAATAACCCTGTGCGGGCGGCATACGTGTTCGGCTTTGCCAGCCTGTCCTCGTGGATGCCCCTGTTCAACGTGTGGCTGGAAGATGCCGGGCTCGACGGCATCCGAATAGGAACTATCGCTGCTATTCCCTGGGCTGTGATGCTTATCCTCCAGCCCCTCTGGGGAATTGTTGCAGACCGTTACGGGAAGCTTCTATGCCTGAAGATATCAGCATTTGCAGCGTTGCTGCTTTTTGCCGCTATGCCCCTCACAGGCGGCAGCATACTGCAGATAGCTATCCTTACCTTCCTGATATCCGTCTTTAACACACCCATTCTTCCTTTGCTCGACAGCCTTGCCCTCGATTATGTGGATGCTTCCTCTGGCGGGATCTCTTACAGCAATATACGCTTCTGGGGCGCCCCAGGATATGGCCTGGGAGCGCTTGTGACCGGATGGCTGATACCGGTTTTAGGCATCCATGTAGCTTTCTTCTCCGCTTCCGCGTTCCTGGTGCTTTTCCTGCTGGCAGCCCGGAAACTCATATCAGGACAGGGAAATCATAAGAGCATGGATATCAGTTTTAAAGATCTCAACCATGTCATTACCGGCAGGTCACTGCTTTTATTCCTGCTGGTCATTTTTATAGTGGCTATCGGCCAGTCAGCCATCACTTTCTTCCTGACCCTTTATATGCGCCAGATAGGTGCCTCCCCGGAGATTACAGGCACAGCCATCAGTATACAGGCTTTCGGCGAGCTCCCCTGGTATTTCATTGCAGGATGGCTGCTTCTGCGGACGCGTCCGGAAAGGGTTGTCCTGATAGCTATATTCGGCACAGCCCTGCGGTTATTCTTCTATTCCATAAACAGCATTCCAAATGTTGTGCTTCTCATTGAACCGATGAACGGCATCACCTGGACACTGCTCTGGATAGCTTCTGTCGAATATGTCAATGAAATTGTACCCGTTGTATGGCGAACCACAGGACAGTCGCTGCTGTGGGCTGCCTATTTTGGCGCCGGCTCCATTGCCGGAAGTATCATCAGCGGCAGGCTGTACCAGGATATGGATATGCACAGGGTCTATTCGATCATCAGCCTGGCAATTTTATGCACCGCTGTATTGGCTTCTTTTATATTTTTATTCAGGAAAAGGAAAATCTCCCCTGAACATGTACAGGATTCTTAAACCAGGACTTGCAAAGGAAATGATCGAACAGGCATGTAAGATCGTTCTGGAGAAAGGCATTGCCACCAGGAATACCACATTACTGGAAAAAGCAGGCCGGAACGGGATGCTCGCCGTAAGGAACGGACGGATATATCCTTCCAGGGAGATCTTTGAATCCTGCCTCGGGCAGTTAAAGAATAATAAGGTTCCGCAGGGTGATTCTTCTGGAAATCATCATGGCTGGCCCGATATGCTCATCAATAAAGGTGAGGACAGCGATGTGGTCATCAGGATAACTGACCTGCCATACCAGTATTGCAATCACGAGTCACACCGGATCGTTCCCCTGACGAGGCAGCAGGTGATCGAAGGGACAAAGCTCCTGCATGTTCTTTCTGAAAGCCAGAATATAAGGGGGTACAGCTGTGGTGTTCCCCAGGATACACATGCCTGCCTGAAAGCTATTGAGCAGTACCTGATCGGGTTCAGGTACAACAGGAATGGCGGGGGCACCATCCAGTCCATAGCCAGGGAGGCGGAGGCAGACTTTTCCCGCATACGGGCTATCGCTGAAGAACTGGAGCACCCGGATCAACGGGAGCTGATGCTTTTTTCTCCCAGCCCGCTGATGCTGGATACAGACGACCTTTGGATGTGCTTCCGCAAGGATGTGATGATCACCAGGTTCATGACCGGTTCGATGCCCATGATGGGCATGACCGGGCCTGTTAACCCGGTGGGTATTTATATCCTTTCCCTTGCCGAGGTTCTGGGGGCAGCATCTATCCTTCATGCCCTCCTGCCCTTTGCACAGGCTTATGTTTATCCGCACCCCCAGGCAATGAGCCTGCAGACGGGACAGATGGCCTTTGGTACTGTGGAACATGCCCGGCTCGAGATGATGAAGATCGGGATCATGGATGCATTGGGATTGCCTTATTACAATGTGAAAGATATCATGACCTCGGCACAGATGCCAGGAGCCATGGCACAGGGCGATAAGGCGCTCGGATTTTTCACAGGCATAATGGCAGGTTACAGGGCTTTCAACCTGATGCCCCTGTCCACCGACCAGGTATGGTCCCCCGTACAGGCATTGCTGGATATAAAAAACCTGCAGAACGCGTGGAAGGTGATGGAGCCTGTCGGGGCAGAAGGCAGGGCACAGGAGTCAGCCCGCCTGATCGAAGAAGTTTTAAACGCAAAAAGCCTTTTTGCGGAGAACGCAGATACCCTGTTGCATATGCATGATCATTATGATGTGGAGACACTGCACAGGAGATTTTTTACTTCCGAATCATGGGCGGAGGCGGGCAGACCGGAAGAGCTTGTTGCCGTTGAAGAGAAAAGGAAAGAGCTGCTGGCGGAATGGGATTACCGGCCCCCGCAGGAAAAGCTGGGAAAGGTTATTGACCTGTACCGTAAACTCTGTAAGAAATGTAATACCGAACCTTTACCTCTCGAATGAAAACAAACAGGACATATATTGGCATTGACCTGGGTGGTACGTCCGTAAAAGGCGGACTTGTCGGACCGGGACGTATCCTGCACGAGGAAACGATCCTGCTGCACAGGCAGGGCACAACGGGAGATATTTATGAGCAGATATGCCGGCTGATTGACAGCCTGTGGACGATGGATGTCAAAGGAATTGGTTTCGCAGTGCCGGCATTGATAAACTTCGGCACCGGGGTGATCTATGGACTGAATAACATACCCCAGCTGGATGATTTTCCCCTGCGGGAGAAGCTGACAGAAAGGTATGGTGTACCTGTCCTTCTGCAGAACGATGCCAACTGTTTTGTGCTCGGGGAAAAATATTTTGGCAGTGCAATGGAATATGAGGATGTGGTGGGGCTGATTACCGGTACAGGGGTGGGTGCAGGGCTATTCATCAATAACCGGTTGTATAGCGGTGTCAACTGTGGGGCAGGAGAGTTTGGTATGATCCCATATAAGGATAAGGACTTCGAAAGCTACTGCAGCGGTAAGTTTTTCGTCGAACAATATTTCATGGCAGGAGAAGAGATGGCTGTGCAGGCAGCAGAAGGCGATAACCGTGCACAGGAAGCTTTTGACAGCTATGGCAAGCACCTGGCGGAACTGCTGAAGCTGATCTGCTATGCGCTGGACCCTGCCATGATAGTTATTGGCGGCTCGGTGAGCAGATCCTTTGCCCTGTATGAGCATACTATGAGGAAAGGCATGGAATCCTTTTATTTTCCGACGGAAAAGAAGATCAGGATAGTTCCGTCGGAGATGCAGGATGTGGCTATCTATGGGGCAGCAGGATTGTTTTATACACACTAAGTTAATTTTCCACTGGATGACCTCAAAGCCATCTGATATATATATATGATGAAATGAAAATTGAACATTGTCAGGATTACGAATCAATGAGCAGTATGGCGGCAGACATCATTTATGGTGCACTGCTGCGCAAACCGGACCTGCTGTTATGCACTGCCAGCGGGAACTCACCGGCAGGTACATACAAAAACCTGGTAAAAATGTACAAGGACAGCCCGGCGCTGTTTGACAAGCTGAGGATTATCAAGCTGGATGAGTGGGGAGGTATAGCAATGAATAATCCTCAGAGTTGTGAGTCTTTCCTGCAGGACAGGTTGATAAGACCTCTGGGTATTGATCCCTCAAGATTCGTTTCACTTGCCAGTGACCCTGCAGACCCTGAAAAGGAGTGCATGCGAATACAGGACTGGCTGAAAGAAAATGGACCCATTGACCTGTGTGCCCTCGGACTTGGCAGGAACGGGCATATTGCCTTCAACGAACCGGCTGATCATCTGCTGCCAAACTGCCACATAACTGTCCTGTCGGAACAATCCCTGAAGCATTCGATGGCAACCGGCATGAAGCAGGTTCCGTCATATGGTCTGACCCTTGGCATGGCAAACATCCTGCAGTCAGGGAAGATCATCATGCTGATTACCGGCGCAGGTAAGAAAGAAATGATCAGGGATTTTCTCTCAGGAAAAATCAATACCTTGCTACCTGCATCATTCCTATGGCTCCATCCCAAGGTTATCTGTCTGATAGATAAGTTTTTATGATACCTACCCGGCAGATTTTAACAATTTCATCGGAAGAAATTCTTCCGATGAATTTCTTCCGATGAAATTCAGGATATAACATTTATTTAACATAATAAAAGATAATAAAGTATTAATATCTGAAAAAATATATTACTTTTGCAGGGTCACAAAAAATAATTTTAAATAGAAGTCAAATGAAAAGAATTAATCTCACTGTACTGATCATTTTATTATCTGCTGCAACATTTGCGCAGAATTCCTTCCGCATACCACTGATAGGCGAGGAGGCTCCCGCGTTCAAGGCTAATTCGACGAAAGGAGTTATCCATTTCCCGAAAGATTTCGGAAATGACTGGAAACTGATAGTCAGCCATCCGCAGGATTTTACACCGGTCTGTTCTTCTGAACTGCTCGAACTGGCTTCCATGCAGGATGAATTCAGGAATCTGGGTGTGGATATAATAGTTGTTTCCACTGATACCCTGTACCAGCACTATAACTGGATAGAGTGGATGGAAAAGGTGAATTACAAGAAGAGAGGGCCCATGAAGATTGATTTTCCACTGGTGGAAGACATTAATACCAGTGTTTCCCGCAAATACGGTATGCTTCATGAGGGGGTGAGTACCACCAGGGATGTCAGAGGTGTATTTATAGTTGACCCGAAAAATATCATCAGGCTGGTGCAGTTTTATCCCATGCAGATAGGACGCAACATGGAGGAGATAAAGCGCAGCATAATCGCCCTCCAGACCTCTGATAAAGATGGTGTGATCACTCCGGCTAACTGGAAACCGGGGGAGGATGTGATGCTTCCCTGGTTTGATGAGAATGTTTTGTTAGACCCGTCTGTTTATCAACTCGTCTGGTTTATGACTTACAAGAAATTATAATTTTCCGGTGGCCCCGGGCAGGATCTGACTGATCACACTCAGGGTTTATGTCGTAACCCGAATATAGCATTGATCCGCATTGTATGACCATAAATCATCCGATGCGGATCGTTTATTTTATAAATATTAACTTTTAAGATAATTTAACAATTATCATAATATATTGATGTTCAGCACATTCAGCACTATGTCTCTCCTGTACGCTGACTCCGGGTTCAAATAATGATTGTAATTTTTTTGCCGGCATTCTATATTTACTGCTCGGATTTCGAATTCAACTAAAATTTTGGAGGGCTTCCATATGTCAGTCCGTACGGTATTTCTGAGCCTTATTCTGGCACCGTTTTTCAATCAGGGTTTAATAAGCAGCAATGCAGCCTTTGCCGCTGGTGTGTCTGGTGCATCTGGTGTGTCTGGTGCATCTGCTGGTGTTACCCTGTACACTCCTTACACCAGGATTTCCGTTCCCCCAGGGGAATCTATCGATTATGCCATTGATGTCAGGAACGATGGCACTGATACCAAAAACGTGAATATCTATGTGGCTTCGATGCCCAAAGGGTGGGAGTACAGTTTAAAATCGGGAAACTGGAACATTAAGCAACTCTCCATTCTCCCCTCAGAGAGAAAAACACTTTC
>Ga0172365_10003262_pt1 | contig 12076 bp, 12 predicted proteins | sample LakKivSesite48cm_FD_114535 | JGI IMG/M metagenome (GOLD analysis project Ga0172365, IMG submission 114535) | Sediment microbial communities from Lake Kivu, Rwanda - Sediment site 48cm | ecosystem: Environmental > Aquatic > Freshwater > Lake > Sediment | place: Rwanda: Western Province, Lake...
CTTCAGGGAAAGATCGTGCCTGTGGACTCCAAGTTCCCCCTGGAGAGCTTCACCAGGATACTGAGTGCGGAGAACGAGGACGAGGCGAGGCGCTGTCGAAGGGAGTTTGCCAGGGCTGTCAGGGGTCACATCGATGCTGTGGCGCAGTACATACGGCCTGCCGAAGACACCTTCGAATTCGGCCTGATGTACGTGCCGGCGGAGAATGTCTACTACGAGATGGTCGCGAGAAGGGAAGGTGACGGGGACGACCTCTGTTCCTACGCCCTGTCGCGGAGGGTGATACCCGTATCGCCCAACAGCTTCTATCTCTACCTCCAGAGCGTGGCCCTCGGCCTGCGCGGCCTCCAGATCGAGAGAAAAGCCCAGGAGGTCTGGGTCATCCTTAGCTCCCTCACCGCGGACGTGGACTGGCTAATAGGGGAGGACTTCAGGGTATTGGGGGCACACCTGAAAAACGCACAGGGCAAATACGATGACACGCGAAGGCGGCTGGAACGCCTTGAGGTCAGCCTGAAGGCTGTCGAGCAGCTACCACAAGCCGAAGGAGTCGAGGAGCTCCCGGTCCATGACGGGCTGGGTGGGCCCCTATCACCAGACGGCGGAAAACTCCCGGAAAGGGTAAGCGAGGAGTGAGATGCCACTCGTGGCGGTAATAATGGGCAGCAGGTCTGACGAGGCGACCGTTCAGGAGACGGCAAAGGTGCTGGACTCGCTCGGCATCGAGTACGAGGTGCAGGCCCTCTCGGCGCACCGCGCCCCCGACAGGTTGCGGGAGTACGTGAGAGGGGCGCCGGGGCGGGGGGTAGAGGTGTTCATCGCCGCCGCCGGCGGCTCTGCAGCACTGCCGGGTGCAGTCGCCTCCTGGACTACGTTACCCGTCATCGGGGTGCCCCTGGCGTCCAGCGAGCTGAAAGGGCTGGACTCGCTTCTGGCCATCGCCCAGATGCCGCCCGGTGTGCCTGTGGCCTGCGTGTCCGTCGGCCTGTGGGGTGCGCGCAACGCCGCCTACCTGGCGGCATCGATACTCGCCCTCAAGCACGACAGCATCAGGGAGGCCTATGAGTCCTACCGAGAGGGCCTTGGCAAAGCCTAGACTCCCCCTGGCGATACTGTGCGACTTCGACGACACCACCGCCGTGGAGAACGTGGCGGAGATCCTCGTATCGCGGTTCGGCGGCGACGGCTGGCTTGACCTGAGAGAGCAGTTCCGCAGGGGACGCCTCACGCTGAGGCAGTACCAGGAGGCGGCCTTCTCCCTGGTGAAGGCGGGGCATGCCGACATGGTGGAACTGGTAAAGGAGAAGGCCACCCTCCGTCCTTGCTTCAAGGAGTTGCACATCTACTGCCGAAAGCACGACATCCCTCTGGCCGTAGTCTCTAACGGGCTGGACTTCTACGTGCAGGCACTCCTCGAACGGGAAGGGCTCTCCGGGGTGTCCTGCTACACCGTGGTGACTCGCTTGTCCTCCAACGGCATGGAGTTCGCCTACCCCTACGCTAGGGAGAGATGTTCCGATTTCGGCAACTGCAAGTGTGAGGTGCTGGAACGGTACCGCTCTCAGGGATATCGCGTGTTGTACGTGGGCGATGGGCGCTCGGACTTCTGCGTGGCCAGCGCCGCCGACCTGGTGTTCGCCCGCAGCGACCTGGCCCGCTTCTGTGGGGCCTATGGCATTGACCATGTCCCGTTCCGCGACTTCGGCGACGTGTTGACCGCCGTGAAAAAGCTTGCAGGGGAGGCCCTCGATGATTGACCGCTACTCCAGGCCCCGGATGAAGGAGGTCTGGTCAGACGAGAACAAGTACGGGAAGTGGCTCCAAGTCGAGCTCGCGGTGTGCGAGGCGTGGACAGAGGAGGGCGTCATACCTCGTGGGGATATGGAGAGGCTGCGGCGCGCCCGCCTGAACCTGCCCCGGATGCAGGAGATACTGGAGGAGACGCGCCACGATGTGACGGCCTTCCTCCGCTCCGTGACCGAGGGCCTTGGTGGGGAGGGCCGGTGGATACACCTGGGCCTCACCTCTCACGACGTGTGGGACACCGCCACCAACCTCCAGCTCGCTGAGGCGGCCGACCTGCTGATGGAGGACGTGGACGCCCTCCGCGACGTGCTCCGGGAGCAGGCGTTGAGGTACAAGGACACGCCGATGATTGGCAGGACGCACGGCGTCCATGCCGAGCCCATCACCTTCGGGCTGAAGCTGGCCCTGTGGTGGGACGAGATGAACCGCCAGAGGACGCGCCTCCAGCAGGCCAGGGAGAGCATAGCCGTGGGCAAGATATCGGGAGCGGTAGGCACCCACGCCACCGTCCCGCCTTCGATAGAGGAGCGGGTCTGCGCGCGCCTGGCGCTGGAGGTGGCCCCCGTGTCCAACCAGGTGGTACAGCGGGACCGACACGCCCATTTCGTGAGCACCCTGGCCCTCATCGCCGCCTCGCTGGAGAAGTTCGCCACCGAGATTCGCCACCTCCAGCGCACCGAGGTGCGGGAGGTGGAGGAGCCGTTCGGCGCCGGGCAGACCGGCTCCTCGGCCATGCCCCACAAGCGCAATCCGGAGCTGACGGAGCGGGTATGCGGCCTGGCGCGCCTCATCCGGGGGTTCTCCGTGACCGCCCTGGAGAACATCGCCCTTTGGCACGAGAGGGACATCAGCCACTCCTCGGCGGAGCGGATCGTGCTCCCTGACGCCTGCCTGGCCCTGGACTATATCCTGGACCTGTTCGCCGGCGTGATGCGGGGCCTGCGCGTCTTCCCGGAGCGCATGATGGCGAACATGGAGTCCACCCGCGGCCTGGTGTTCAGCCAGCGCGTGCTCCTGGCGCTGGTGCAGAAGGGGATGGGCCGGGAGGACGCCTACAAGGTGGTGCAGCGGCACGCCATGAGGTCGTGGGACGAAGGGGCCGATTTCCGGGAGCTGCTGCGAGGCGACCCCGACGTGGCCTCCCGCCTGCCGCCCGCGGAGCTGGAGGCGCTCTTCGACTACGGCTATTACCTGCGCTTCGTGGACGAGACCTTTCGGCGGGTGGGGCTCTCCTGAAAACGGAGCACCTCCTGGCCTTGGTAAGTGCGCGGCTTTAGTTTATAGTATGAGGAATAGAAGCGCCGATGCGTGTCATCACTCAGACCAGCCTCCCCAACCTGGTACACCGCGGAAAGGTGAGGGATACCTACGACCTGGGCAGCGGCCTCCTCCTCATGGTGGCCACCGACCGCATCTCCACTTTCGATGTGGTGCACCCCACCGGCGTGCCTGGCAAAGGGCTGGTCCTGTGCCGCCTCTCGGCCTTCTGGTTCCGCAAGACGGGCCACATCGTGCCCAACCACTTCCTGGGCATGGCGGACGAACCACAGGTACGGGCGAGGCTCAAGGACAGCCCCGTCTTCGCCGCCATGACGCCGCAGGTCGCGCGCCAGGCGATGGTGATACGCAGGGCACAGCGGATCGACATCGAGTGTGTGGCGCGGGGGTATCTGGCAGGCTCGGCCTGGGCCGAGTACCGCCGCGACGGGACGGCGTGCGGCATACCGCTGCCACAAGGGTTGCTCGAGGGCGGCAGGCTCCCCGAGCCGGTCTTCACCCCGACTACCAAGGCCGAGGAGGGCCACGACCAGAACATGGGCCGGGACGAGGTGGTGGCGATAGTGGGGCGGGAGATGGCGTCCAGGCTGGAGCGCACCACGCTCGACATATACCGGTATGCCCACGACTACGCTCTCTCGCGCGGCATAATCCTGGCCGACACCAAGGTGGAGTTCGGCCTGGTCGAGGGAGGGCTTATCCTGATCGATGAGCTGCTCACGCCGGACTCAAGCCGGTTCTGGGACGTGAGAGCGTACAGGCCGGGGCGAGCCCAGCCCAGCTTCGACAAGCAGCCTGTCCGCGACTGGGGGGTCGCCCAGGGCTGGGACAAGCGGCCGCCCGCGCCTGCGCTGCCCCCTGACGTGGTCAGCAAGACGACGGAGCGCTACCTGGAGGCGTACCGCCTCCTCACCGGCGAGGAGTTGAGACTGGAGGGAGCCTCGTAGGATGCCACGGGCCAGAAGGAAGAAGGCCAGGCTGACCGACGCCGAGTTCAGGCGCCGCCAGGTCCAGGAGGAGCGACGCCAGGCAAGGAAGAAGCGGCGGCGCTGGGTCTATACCGGCGTGGCGGCAACCGTGGGCATCCTGATGATCCTCAGCTTCATCATTCCCGAGTTGCTCCGGTCCACCCCTAACCCGGAGGCTTACTTGCCGGGCTACGCGACCGAGATGATGGAGTCGCGCCCCATAGCGGTAGGCGAGGAGCACGAGCCCTACGTGTCCACCCCTCCGACCTCGGGCCCCTACTACGACGATCCCGCCGAGTGGGGCATACACGATGAGGAGCTCCCCGACGAGCAGGTGCTGCGCAACCTCTACCTGACGGGTGTGGCGATAAGCTACAACCTGGAAGACTCCAACGAGGTGGAGAGGCTGAAGCGCTTTATCCAGGAGCAGTCCGACTATCCCTGCTACGTCATCCTCCAGCCTTACAGCAAGATAGACCCGGGGATGGTGGCCGCAGCCGCCTGGGGGCGGCTCGACCTGATGGAGGGCGTGGACGAGCAGCGCTTACAGGAGTTCATAGACGCATTCCACGGCAACGGGGACAGGGGGCTGGAGAAGCCCGCCTGCTCCCCGGAAGGCGGATAGAGAGCATGTTCCTTGCGAAGATATACGTGACCCTCAAGCCCACGGTGAACGACCCGCAGGGGCTCACTGTCCTGGGCGGCCTCAAGAACCTCGGCTTCGGCTCGGTGCGGCGGGTGCGTATCGGCAAGTACATCCAGGTGTGGCTCGACGAGGCGGAGCGGGCGGAGGCGGAGGAGGCGGTGGGGGAGATGTGCCGCCAGCTCCTTACCAACCCTGTCATCGAGGAGTCCCGCTTCGACCTGGAGGAGCAGACGTAGCGCCCGCCGTGCGACTGGCTCGGGACGGCCGGAAGAACGGCTATCATGCTACCCCAGCGTGCCCTTGGTTGAGGGGATGTCGCCTGCGGAGCGCGGGTCGGGCTCCACGGCCTGCCGCAGCGCCCTCCCCAGCGCCTTGAACAGCGCCTCCGCCTGGTGGTGGCTGTCCAGCCCGTCCAGCATCCGGGCGTGCAGCGTCAGCCGCCCCTCGCCGGCGAAGCTCTCCAGGAAGTGCCGCACCAGCTCGCACGGCATGTCGCCTATCATCTCCTGCGCCCAGAACAGCTTGAGCGAGGCGTGGCCCCGCTCCACCAGGTCCACCGCCGCCAGCGCCAGCGCCTCGTCCATGGGCACCAGGGCGTGGCCCATCCTCCGGATGCCGCGACCCTCGCCCAGCGCCTGCCTCAACGCCCTTCCCAGGCTTATCGCCACGTCCTCCACCAGGTGGTGCAGGCCCGGCGAGGGGTCTCCTTCGGCTTTGAGCGTTATGTCAATCAGGCTGTGGCGGGACATCTGCTCCAGCAGGTGATTGAGCATCCCGCTGCCCGTCTGAACGTCGCATTTGCCCGTCCCATCCAGGTCCAGCGACACGGACACCCGTGTCTCGCCCGTCTCCCTCTTGAGCGAAGCCTTCCTGGCGCTCACGTGACCTCCTGCATTACCTCTCGCAGGGCCCCGACCATAATATCGGTGTGCTCGGGAAGGCCTGCGGTGATGCGTATGAAGTCCTTCAACCTGGGGTGGCTGAAATACCGCACGAAGATGCCCCGGCGCTCAAGCGCCGTGCACACGCGCTCTCCTGTGCCAGCGGGCAGCTCGCAGAGGAGGAAGTTGGCCTGGGAGGGCCACGGCCTCACCCCTGGGACCCCCTCCAGGAGCGCGCGCATGCGCTCCCGCTCCCGCACGATGGCCTGCACCCTTGACAGGAGGAGTTCCTTGTCCTCCAGGCTGGCGATGAGGGCCAGCTCGGCGGCCTTGTTCAGGTTATACGGCGGTTTCATGGTGAGCATCACGTTGGCCACCTCGGTGTCCATCACGCCGAAGCCGACGCGCAGTCCGGCGAGGCCCGCCCACTTGCTGAAGCTCTGCAGCACGAGCAGGTTCGGGTGCTGCCGCACCAGTGGCACCAGGGTGCGGCCTGAGAACTCGCGGTACGTCTCGTCCACTATCACGATGAGCCCTGTCTCCAGGAGCTCACAGACCTTCTCCTCGGAGGCGATGTTTCCCGTCGGGTTGTTGGGCGAGGCGAGCAGAAGCGCCTTGGCGCCGTCCCTGGCCGCCTTCTTCACCGCCTTGACATCGACATCGAAGTGGACATCCCGTGGCAGGTCAACCACCTCCGCACCGCACACGCTGGCGGTAAAGGCGTACATCCCGAAGGTAGGGGTGAGGTTGAGCACCCTGTCACCGGGGTTCAGGAAGATGCGCAGGGAGAGGTCTATCAGCTCGTCGGCACCGCTGCCTGCCACGATATGCTCCGGCCCCATGCCTGTGTACTCCGACAGGGCGGCGCGCGCCCTGCGCTGGAGAGGGTCGGGGTAGCGGTTGTAGCCCTCGAAAGCGGCCAGCGCCTCAGCGACCCTGGCCGACGGGCCGTAGGGGTTTTCGTTCAGGTTCGCGCTGAGGATTTCGTCGAGCGGGACCTCCGCCTTCTGGGCCTGCACCTCCACGGGGTCCTCGAACTCGTAGCCGCGAAGGGCGACAATGTGAGGCTGCATCAGCTCCCGTATCGGCTTCAATTCTCCTCCTTCAGCCTCTCCAGCCTCAGCTCAACCGAGCGGCTGTGGCCGGAAAGCCCCTCTGCGTAGGCGATGCGGGCAGCGCTCGGGCCGAGCCTGCGCAGGGAGTGGGCGTCGAGGCCGACCACGGGGATGAACTTGACGAAGTGGTAGACCCCCAGCGAGGAGGCGAAGCGCGCCGTGCCGCCCGTGGGCATCACATGGCTCGGGCCGGCCACGTAGTCGCCCAGCGCCTCGGGCGAGGTCTCTCCGAGGAAGATGCCGCCGGCGTGACGCACTCTGTCCACCCAGGCCCAGGGCCCCCGCACCAGAAGGCAAAGGTGTTCCGGGGCGTACAGGTTGGACAGCTCTATCGCCTCTTCCACGCTGCCGACGGTTATCAGGTGGGAGCGCCTTTCCAGCGCTGTCCGGGCTATCTCTTTACGCTCCAGGTGCACAAGCTGGGCCGCCATCTCCTGCTCCACCTGGTCGGCCAGCTCCTCGGACGTGGTGATGAGGGTCAGCGAGGCGAGAGGGTCATGCTCGGCCTGCGCCAGGAGGTCTGCGGCGCAGAAGGCCGGGTCGGCGTCCTCGTCAGCTATGAGCAGGGTCTCGGTGGGGCCGTAGAGGCCGTCGATGCCCACCTCCCCGAAGAGGAGCTTCTTGGCCAGCGTGACGAACACGTTGCCCGGCCCGCATATCATGTCCACCCGCGGCACCGTCTCGGTGCCGTAGGCAAGGGCGGCGATGGCCTGGGCCCCGCCCATACGGAACACCCGCTCGATGCCGGAAAGCCTGGCCGCCACCAGCACCGACGGGTCGAAGGGCCGCCCCTGCCTGAAGGGCGTGGCCAGCACCACGTTCTCCACCCCCGCGACCTTGGCCGGAATGGCGGTCATGAGAACGGTCGAGGGATAGCCCACCGTGCTGGCGGGCGCATACGCCCCCACCGTGGATACAGGGGCTATCCTGAGGCCCAGCCCGGTTGCCGGGTCCGTTCGCTCCTCGGGGAGCATCTCCGAGTGGAACTCCCGGATACGGCGGGCCGCCAGCTCCAGGGCCTCCGTCAGGGCTGCGTCCACCGCCGCCCGCTCCACCTCCAGCCGCGGCACCTCCAGGCCCTCTATGTCCACTCCGTCGAAGAGGCGCGTGTAGCGGAGGACGGCTGCATCCCCTTCCTTACGCACATCGTCCACTACCCGGGAGACGACCTCCCCCACTGTGAGCCGCTTTCCGAGGAGCTCCTCACTCCGCGGCGACTCCTCTGCGGCCAGGGTGTCCAAGTCCAGGTGGCGCTGCGCCGCCAGCACATCCCTCGCTTCGTCGAAGCCCTTAATGCGTTTCATACCTGCCTTCGAGCCCTCCAGGCCTTGCCGCTACCAGAGATGGAGGCCGGGAAGTGACGCCGAGCGCTATTGCCAACGGACTAGCCCTGGCCCGGAACGTCAGGAGCCCCGGCTCCTCTCTGGGAGGCCAGTAATCTCTCATACGCCTGGCAACGGTTCTTGAAGAGGTAGCTCACCTGAGCGGTGGAGATGTCGGTGGCCCCCACCTCGCGGAGGTGCTCCACGCCCTCCAGCAGGCGCTCCCCGGGGACCACCAGGCTGACCGAGTACCAGCCATCCTCGGCGCTGAACACCGGCGAGACGGTGGGGCCCTGCAGGCCCGCCAGCTCCCGGCGGCCCAGCACCTTTTGGGCCACCTCCTCCGCGGAGAGGCCCCGTACATTGGCAGTCAGGCGGTACACAGAGCCCGCCCTGATGTGCCCCTCCATCCTCTCCAGGATCGCCCTTGCCCATCTCAGGGAGGTCTCATCCCGCACAAGGAGCCTCCTGTTGCCGACGAAACAGGCCTGGGAGGCCAGCACGGTGCCGCCCTGGATCGGCTTCAGGTGGTTCTCCCGCAGGGTGGTGCCGGTGGAGGTCACATCCACTATCAGGTCGGCGTAGCCGGATGCCGGCGCCGACTCGAGAGTCCCGGCAGCGGGCACCAGGGAGTAGTAGTTGACGCCATGCGCCAGGAAGAAGCGGTTCACCAGGCGCGGGTACATGGTCACCACGCGGAACTCCCTGCCCTTCTGGTGGAACTCCAGGGAGAGGTCCGCCAGGTCATCTATGGAGGTGACATCTACCCACGAGTCGGGCACCGCCACCACCACCCTGCATGAGCCAAACCCGAGGTCATCTATCAGCAGTGCGGCATCCCCACCCTCTTTGTGGTACTCCATGTAGCGGTCGAGGCCGACGATGCCCATGTCGGTGCTGCCCTCCTCGATCTTCGGGGTGATGTCGGCCGAGCGCTGGAAGAGCACCACGGCATCGCCCATGCGGGGTATGGCTCCCGTGTACCTGCGGGAGCTGGGACGGTGCACCGGCATACCGCAGGCCGCCAGGAATGCAAGGGCTGGCTCGTAAAGCTGGCCCTCGCTGGGTATGGCCAGGGAAAGCATCACTCCTCCTCCACGGACCGCTTTACCGTCCTGCCCTTGGCGTCCACCACCACGACCTGCTGGATGCCGCGGGCCCGGGCGTAGGCCATCCTCTCATCGGTGCTGCGCTCCACCAGCTCCATCTCCACAACCTTCCCCTGGCGGCGGAGCGCCTGGGCGACGCGGAGGGCTGCATTATAGGCAGCCTTATTCTCTGGCACCGCCAGTACCTTCACCTGCTCAGCTTGTGTGGGTGCCGGCACACCAACCAGCCCGGCCACGTTCTCCAGGGTCAGGGCAAAGCCAAGGGCGGGGACATCACGGGTGTGCCCGAGCTCCCTGACCAGCGTATCGTATCTGCCACCACCCCCCAGCACGAGGGGTGCCGACGGATGCGTTACGTCGAACACGAATCCCGTGTAATAGGCCACGCCCCTTACCAGCCCCAGGTCCAGCGCCAGTGAACCCTTGGGCATCTCCTGCTGCGAGGCCAGCTCCAGGAGATTCGCCAGCCTGTCCAATGGTTCGGCGGAGAGCTTGTATTCCCTGATTAGCACCCGCGCGCTCCCCAGGGCCCTTGAAGGCTCACCCCTGATCGAGGCGAGGCGGAAGGCGACCTCCAGGGCTTTTCTTACCTGCTTGGGCCTGTCGCCCCGCAGCCTGCTCAGCAATCTCTCCTCCACCTCCTGAGGGGTGCGCTGCCCCAGTAGCTCGGGGGCATCGACCAGAAGGTGCCGCAACAAGGCGCGCGATGCTTCCTCGTCAAAGCTGGTCGCGAGGCCTGATGGCGTCTCGTCGCCCGTTTCAGTAAGGATGAGGTGTAACCGCTGTGCCTCCTCCTCCACCTTCGCCAGGCCCGCCTCGCCCTCTGCCAGAAGGGCAAGGCTGCCAAGCAGGAACCGCCGTGCCCGCTCGGACAGCCCGAGCTGCTCCACCAGGCTATGGTAGATGCCCGCGTCGCCCACTGTCAGGACGTGTCCTGTCACACCCAGGGCATTCAGGGAGGCGAACGCCAGGTCCAGCACCTCGGCATCGGCCTGCGCGCTGTCCGTGCCTATGATCTCCACCCCTGCCTGTGTGAACTGGCGGCGGTCGGTATCCGATTCGTAGCGGAAAACGGGCCCGCAGTACTGGACACGCCATGGCAGGGGCTGGGAGCCCTCGACCTCCAGGTAGCGCCTCACCACCGAGGCGGTGAACTCGGGGCGCAGCACGACGCGGTTCCCCCCAGGATCGGCAAAGGTGTACATGCGTACCGCCAGCTCCCCACCTACCTTGCGGAGGAACAGGTCGGCATCCTCCAGGAGGGGCGTATCCAGGGGCACGTAGCCGTAACGCGCAAAGAGAGAACCGAGCCCCTGTTGCACCTCGCGCAGGGCGCGCCAGGCAGGCCCAGCCAGGTCTTCCATCCCCTGTAAACGTCGAATCTTCTCCATCGTGCAGCGGTATTTTACACTAGCCCCTCTACGTGTTCAACTGAAGGTAAGTGCGATATAATCGATACACGATGAGCGGCGTTTGGAGGATGTGCAGGGTTCTCGTGCCCGCGCTATGGGTTGTGCTTGTCCTGGCGCTGCTCGCCGTCCATCCCGCCGGTGCCGCTGGGGGAAGGATCGATGTCCTCAGCCTCAAGGGGGTGGTCAACCCGACCCAGGCATCCTACATCGCAAGGGGCATAGACGAGGCCAACGAGGCCGGGGCTGAGCTGGTGGTGATCGAGATGGACACGCCCGGGGGGCTGGATAGCTCCATGCGCAGCATAATCCAGGCCATCCTGGAGAGTGAGGTGCCGGTAGCCGTTTACGTGATACAGGGCGGGAGGGCCGCCTCGGCCGGCACCTTCATAACGATGGCCTCGCACGTGGCGGCGATGGCCCCGGGCACCGCCATCGGCGCGGCGCACCCGGTGGGCTCTCAGGGCGAGGATATCGGCGGTACCCTGGAGGAGAAGGCGACCAACGACGCGGCCGAGTATATACGGAGCCTGGCCAAGCTGAGGGGGAGAAACGCCGACTGGGCTGCGGACGAGGCCGTGCGCCAGGCCAAGTCCCTGGACGCGGAGACGGCGCTGGAGATCGGCGTGGTGGAGTTCGTGGAGCCGACCCTGCACGCTTTCCTGGACAGCCTGGACGGCTACCAGGTGAGCATCGCAGAGCGGCAGGTGGCCCTGCACACGCAGGGCGCGGAGCTGCACCGCAACGGGATGAACCTGGTGGAGCAGTTCCTGTTCGCCATAAGCGACACCAACATCGCATACATCCTCCTCAGCCTGGCGATGCTGGCTATCTTCTTCGAGCTCTCGAACCCTGGCGCTATCCTGCCCGGGGTGATCGGCGGCATCGGGCTCCTCATGTCGCTTTATGCCCTGGGGACGCTACAGGCCAACTGGGCGGGAGTCCTTCTGATCGGCCTTGCCTTCATCCTCTTTGTGGCCGAGATATTCGTCACCAGCGGCGGCGTGCTCGGCGTGGGTGGGGTGGTCTCCTTCATAATGGGCTCCTTGATGTTGTGGGGAAGCAAGGCACCCCCGGGCATCTATCTGGACCGCCGCATCGTCTATTCGATGGCGGCGGCGGTCAGCATGTTCTTCCTGTTCATCGTCCAGGCCGTGGTCAGGGCGCACCGCAGGCGGCCAGCCACGGGGGCGGTGGGCCTTGTGGGCGAAACAGGGGTGGCAAAAACGCCTCTGGAGCCCGAAGGGACGGTTCTGGTGGAGGGGGAGCTGTGGGGGGCCAGGGCCGCCGACGATCAAAGGGTGGAGGTGGGGGACGAGGTGGAGGTGGTGGAGGTGAAGGGCCTGAGGCTTCGAGTCAAAAGAAAGGACAAAGGAGGTTTGCAATGACGGGTGCAATAGTGGCCATAGTCATCGTGGGTGTCCTGCTGGTGATAGTGGCACCGGCGGCGATACGCATTGTCCAGGAGTATGAGCGTGGGGTCATCTTCCGGCTTGGTCGGCTGGTGGGAGCCCGAGGCCCGGGGCTCTTCTTCCTGATACC
>Ga0172365_10003263_pt1 | contig 12073 bp, 14 predicted proteins | sample LakKivSesite48cm_FD_114535 | JGI IMG/M metagenome (GOLD analysis project Ga0172365, IMG submission 114535) | Sediment microbial communities from Lake Kivu, Rwanda - Sediment site 48cm | ecosystem: Environmental > Aquatic > Freshwater > Lake > Sediment | place: Rwanda: Western Province, Lake...
ACTCTGGGTCTTGCTTTTTATTCAAAAGGTTAAGGAAGGAGTTTAATAGGTTAATGTAGGGGCAAAAGCGGCAGTAGCTAAGCTATTCCACAAATAACAGGAGGTGAGATGGTATGAATATTTGCAAACGTGTGAGTGCAATAGTTGTCGCGATCCTAGGAGTGGTATGCCTTGTCTTCGGCATAATATTTATGACACAAGCCAGCTCAGCAGAAAAAGAAATCGCTGACGATATACAACCCTTGACCATAGCGGAGGTAGACGCTAAATACGAGGCGGTAAAGGCAAATCAGATGGCTCTAATGGCGACGGAAGAGCCTAATATACAGGCTGGGAGAGCGGCGCCAAGCGCCATGTATAACTACCTTACCATACAGAGGACATCACTGGGGCTGGCTAGGGCAAATATTGGGCTGGCTGGATTCACTAGAACTAGTGGAATCATAGATGTAGTCGTAGGCTTAGGTCTGATTCTAGTTGGTCTGGAATTATTTAAGAAAGACTAGAGCGTTAGCTTAAGATAATAACCCAACTATGAAAAGGATTTATACTGACCCTTGGCACTTCAGTAACAAGGAAAGGGATTAATAGCACTGCCGCTTTTGCCTTTTATAGCGGAGACTAGAGATTTAGTAACCCTGGAGTTATAGTTTTCAAAGAGGCGTAGCCTCTTCAACCTACCCTTGGAAAACCTCGCTTCTAAAAATTGTCAGATTTCTTCCTATCTAGCCAAATAGAAGAAAACAGTCTATAATTAGGGCTGTGCAGGAAGTTCAACTTGTTTCCGATGTGCAACGGTTAATTGAGAGCTTGGGAGAGTTGCCTGAGTTGGTAGCGGAGCCGGTCTTTATTGCCGTCAGTGGTCTACCTGGAACAGGAAAATCTTACTTTTGTAGTAAGCTAGCTGAGAGGTTACCATTCATTATTTTGGAAAGTGACGCCTTACGCAAGGCTCTTTTCCCGTCACCAAACTATAGTCTGCAGGAGAGTTCACGTCTTTTTCGGGCGGTTCACCTTCTCATTGAGAGATTACTGAAAAAGGGAAGTTCCCTTATTCTAGATGCGACTAATCTATCAGAACGACATCGTGAATATCTTTATAGTATTGCTGACCGTTTGGGTGTCAAGTTGGTCTTGGTGCGGGTTGAGGCACCACCTTGGATAGTGCGTGAGCGGCTTGAAGCCAGGCGGGGGGATTTAGGGAATAAATCAGACGCTGACTGGGCAATATACCAGAGGATGAAGCCCTTGGTTCAAGAAATTCGCCGCCGCTATTATGCTGTGGATACTTCTCGGGATATTACCCCCGTCTTGGACAAAATTGTGAGGGAGGTGATACATTAAGGTTTGCACTTAGCTTCTATTTACACGAGGTTAGGCTTTATTGGAGGTGCATAGATGACTTACGGGTATAACAGGCAGATACTGCGAGTTAATTTATCTCAGGGTACCACATCAGTCGACGCCGTTGATGAGCTGTTCTGCCGGAAGTATTTAGGTGGCGCCGGCTTTGTTACATACTTTATGTTGCAGGAGTTACGGCAGGGAATTGACCCTTTAGGTCCGGAGAATAAACTAATCTTTGCTCTGGGACCGGTAACCGGGGTTCCGCTGCCTGGAAGTGGTCGCCATTGCGTTGGTGCCAAATCACCTCTGACTGGCGGCTATGCCAAGTCAGAGTCAGGCGGATTCTGGGGCGCTGAACTTAAGCACGCTGGCTACGATGCCGTTATTGTTGAGGGCAGGGCGCAAAAACCGGTCTACCTCTGGATTCACGATGGAGAGTCAAGCATAAAGGATGCCAGTCACCTCTGGGGGAAGAATACGAAGGAGACGCAAGAGATTATTAGAACTGAGTTAGGAGACGACTTGATTCGTGTAGCGGCGATAGGACCCGCCGGAGAAAATTTAGTCCGTATTGCCTGCATCATAAATGACCTTAAGGATGCTGCTGGCAGGGGGGGAATGGGGGCAGTAATGGGTTCGAAAAACCTTAAGGCTATTGCGGTTAGAGGTCGCAAGAGGCCTGAAGTGGCTGAGCCTGAGCGGTTAAAGGAACTCAGGCAGTGGGTTCTAGCTCATCGAGAGCTATGGGCATCGTTTGCTGAGTATGGTACCGGGCAAGCCATGGAAGCTTGGGTAGATGCCGGGAACGTACCAGTTCGTAATTTCTTGGATGGTGAATTCCCTGAGGTGGTGAAAATTAGTCCAACGGCGGTAAAGAACACGATTAGGGTTAATATGGAAGGTTGCTATGCTTGCCCCGTCCGCTGCAAAAAGTTGGTTAAGGTTGATGAGCCCTATTCCGTAGACCCTGCCTATGGTGGTCCAGAATACGAGACACTAGCCATGATAGGTTCTAATTGTGGTGTAAGCGACCTCAAGGCAATCGCCAAGGGGAACGAACTTTGTAATGCTTATTCTCTAGACACAATTTCAACCGGGGGTGTCGTTGCTTTTGCTATGGAGTGCTTTGAGAACGGCTTGCTTACCACTAAGGATACCGGTGGTATCAGGTTAGAGTTTGGGAATGCTGAAGCTATGCTTGAACTCATTGAATTGATGGCTAAACGGAAGGGTGTTGGGGACCTCTTGGCGGAAGGGACAGCCCTGGCCGCCCAAAAAATCGGCAAGGGAGCTGGGGAGTTTGCCATGCAGGTTAAAGGGGTGGAAATACCAGCGCATGAACCGCGATTAAAAGCAGCCATAGGCTTAGGCTACATGGTTATCCCGAATGGGGCTGACCATAATGCCAACCTCCATGATACTTTTCTCAGCCAACCGGGAGCGTTTTTTGATAGGTTTCAGCCTTTGGGGTTGCTGGAACCTCTTCCGGCTGATGAACTTAAGCCGCGTAAGGTATCTCTCTTCCGAGATGTACATCTGTTTCGAATTGCTCAGGACAATCTGGGGATATGTATGTTTGTCCCTTATTTCGTGAACCAAACTGCTGATATCTTATCCGCAGTTACCGGCTGGAGGACTAGCACCACTGAACTATTAAGAGTGGCAGAGAGAACTATGACCATGGCCAGGTTATTCAATATCAGGGAAGGACTTACTGTTGCTGACGATAAGTTGCCCAATCGTTTCTTCAAACCCAAGAGGAACGGAGTCCTATCTACCAAGTTCTATGACCCCAAACAACTGGAGAAGGCTAAGAGATATTACTATACTCTGATGGGCTGGGATGCAAAAACGGGCATACCCACAACGGAAAAGTTGCAGGAACTGGGTATTTAGTAGTTATCTGCGGCCTCTATTTTCTTAGGAGGAAGAATCATGGATGCAACAGAAAAGTTGTTAAAGGAACTGACAGAGGCGAACGGCGTACCAGGGTACGAAGCGGAGGTACGCAGTGTTATCCGACGGTACTTTGAGCCGCTGGGCGAGGTTACTCAGGATAAGATAGGCAGTCTGATTTGCCAGAAGATGGGGGACGCAGTTGAGCCAAGGGTACTCCTAGCCGGACATATGGATGAGATTGGCTTTATGGTAAAGCATGTTACCAAAGAGGGCTTCATCAAGTTTACTCCTCTGGGGGGCTGGTGGGACCAGGTTTTGCTCGCCCAGCGAGTGCTGATCAAGACCAGTAAGAGCGATGTCGTTGGCATCATCGGTGCCAAGCCTCCTCATCTTTTATCAGCGGAAGAGCGCAAGAAGCTCGTTGAGAAAAAGGATATGTATATCGACATTGGTGCCACCTCACAAGAAGAGGTTGAAGCGGCTGGGGTGCGTGTGGGCGATCCTATTGTGCCTGTCAGTGAATTTACTATTCTGGCCAATCCTAAGACATATTTGGCTAAAGCATTTGATGACCGTGTCGGCTGTGCTTTGGTGATAACGGCAATGCAGAAGTTGGCTATGAAGAGCCATCCTAATACGCTTTTCGGTGTGGCTACAGTTCAGGAGGAGGTTGGAGTAAGGGGGGCGACCACCAGTGTCGAAGTGGTCAATCCCGATGTTGCTATCATTCTGGAAGTAGACATCGCCGGTGATGTACCCGGAATTAAGCCTGAAGAATCGTCAATCAAGCTTGGCGGTGGGCCAGTAGTACTGGTTTATGACGCACGCATGATTCCCAACCTTAAGCTTCGTGATCTGGTCATCGATGTCGCCAAGAAGGCTAATATCCCACTTCAGATGTCGGCTATCGAGGGTGGTGCTACCGATGGCGGTGCCGTTCAACTGCATAAGAGCGGGGTCCCGACAGTGGTTCTGGCAGTACCAACGCGGCATATCCATAGCCACAATACGATTTTCCACCGGGACGACTTTGACCAAGCGGTTACACTGCTGACTGGGGTAATCCAAGCATTGGACAAGCCGACGGTAGCTAATCTAACTTCATGGTGAATCTTGCTCTTTCTCTGGCTAAGAGGTAGGCAAGGGGGTAAATTATGAAGATTAAATGGCTGGGACATGCATCTTTTATGGTTACTTCAGAGGCTGGAACAAGAATAATCACTGACCCCTATGCAATACGTGAGACCCTAACCTATGGTGAAATAAAGGAATCAGCGGATATTGTTACTGTAAGCCATGAGCATACCGACCATAATAATGTGGCTGCAGTTAGGGGTAATCCTGAGATAGTTAGAGGGACAGCGAAGGTTAAAGGGATAGAGTTTAAGGGTATCTCTTGTTACCATGATGGCAGTAAAGGGCAGCAGAGAGGTAGCAATACCATACTCTGTTTTGAAGTGGATGGAATAAGGGTTTGTCATCTTGGCGACCTGGGTCACCAACTTAATGATAAGCAGGTTGCTGAGTTAGGCAGTGTGGATATACTGCTAATTCCGGTGGGGGGATTTTTTACCATTGATGCTAAAGTGGCCAGTCAGGTTTGTGATAGGCTCAAGCCCAAGGTGATTATACCTATGCACTTCAGAAACGATAAGTGTGCTTTTACTATAGCTGGTGTGGATGAATTCCTTAAAGGGAAAAGGGATGTAAGCCGATTGGGTGCTAGTGAAGTGGAGTTTAAACAGGGAGGGCTTCCAGCAGCCACTAAAACTGTAGTCCTGAGGCCTTACTTGTGATATACCTTTTTGCCCCAAGCCTAAGCATTTGAGCTTTTGCAATGTTAGCACTAAAACTGATTTGGAGGCGGTAAGGAAATAACAAGAGGAAGTATGGGCTAATGATAAGTGTTGAACAGGCTCTAGAGAAAATTCTGGCTCATGTAGATATTCTAGAGGGGGAAGAGAAACCAATTCTAGATTGTCTGGGACAAGTTCTGGCTGAGGATGTATATTCTACTATAGATGTTCCTCCACTGGATAATGCGGCTATGGATGGCTATGCGGTTCAGTCTAAAGATACCCGTAATGCTAGTAGAGAATCTCCTCGCTTTCTATCTGTTATCGGCATGGTTGCTGCTGGCTCCGCTTCTAAGCATAGTGTAAGACCAGGCACGGCTATTCGCATTATGACCGGAGCACCAGTACCCAAGGGTGCTGATAGTGTAGTGAGATTTGAAGATACAGACGAGCTCTGGCGAAGGGAATCTGCTAGCGGTCAGCAGCTCCCCACTGAAATAGGTATTTTGTCTGAAGCCGAGGTCAGTTTGAATATTCGGCGGGCAGGCGAGGATATTACGAAAGGGTCAAAAGTGTTAAGTAAAGGGATAGTAATCAGACCCGCAGAAGTCGGTGTTTTGGCTTCGCTAGGACATAGTAAGGTGATGGTTATCCGCCGCCCGGTGGTGGCTATTCTAGCCACCGGGGATGAGCTGGTAGATATTAATCAACCTCTGCCCCTAGGCAAGATATATAATAGTAATACTTATAGTGTGGCTGCCTTGGTTCGGCGCTACGGTGGCAAACCTAGAATACTGGGGATAGCCTTAGATAGCGAAGATTCAGTAGTGAGCAGGCTTCGTCAAGGGTTGGATGCTGATATGTTGATAACTACCGGTGGCGTCTCGGCTGGGGACTACGATGTGGTGAAAGACATTTTGGCTAAGGAGGGAGAGATTGCTTTTTGGACGGTTCGCATGAAACCGGGGAAACCCCTAGCCTTTGGCACGATTAGGGGGCGTGGTAAGGGAGGGATAGTCAAGAACATACCCCATCTTGGTTTACCGGGTAATCCGGTTAGCTCCATGGTTACCTTTGAACTATTTGTTCGCCCGGCTATTCTTAAAATGATGGGAAAGAAAAATTTAGCTAAGCCGACTGTAGAAGCGGTGCTTGAGGACTCTATTGTAAATAATGATGGACGCCGTATCTTGGCTCGAGCTGTGATTAAGGAGCGCGGTGGTAGATATTTGGCTCGGCTGACCGGTCCTCAGGGTTCGGGGATTTTAACCTCAATGAGCTTGGCTAACGGGTTAGTAATTATTCCTGAGGATAAGGCAAGGATGGAGGCAGGGGACGTCGTTCAGGTAATGATGCTGGATTGGAGTGAGGAGCAAAAGCTTTGATATTTGAGGCTTCAGAGTTTGTTTTTAAAGCACCACCGGTGTTATCCACGGTGCGGCGCGTTTTAATTAAACCCAGCGCTGGCTATCCAGCATTATACCCGGTGACTACCAGCCGGGATATGCTGTCGGGGATAATAGAAGGTATCAGGCAGGTCACTGATGCTGATATTCTTCTACTTGAAGGCACCCCTGGAGGGAGTCCAATCTATCCAGTATATCAGGCCTTAGGTTACAATTTCCCACGGGTATTAATGCTGGATGTAAAGGATTGTATCTGGGTAGAGGTAGATAATCCTCTACCCAAACCGCTGGCTGTGCCCACCTTCTGGGTGCCTAATGTTATCTTGTCTAGCGACTACTTGATAACTGTGGCTCCATTGAAGGTTTTTAATGGCGTTGGTAGCTTTAGCCTAACGAATCTGCTAACTGTGCTGCCGAGCCGCAAGTATGATGGTGGGGCACTAGGAGGCTGGGGGGATTTATATCGCCTGGGGATAGACAAGGTGATAGCCGACCTCTATTTTACCCTGTCTTTTGACCTAGGGATTATAGAAGGTCACCAGAAGTTCATTAGCCGGGACGACCCCATTCAGGGTAAGATCGAAGAGTATGGCAAGGTGTTTATTGGGGAGCCTTATGAGGTAGATTGCGAAGCCTCGGCAGCACTGGGGCTTAAAGCTGGGTATCTTGACTTAATTAAAGAAGCCAAAATAGAGTTTGGAATTTAAAATTTTTAAAGGTAGGTAATTTTGTGGGTAATAATGAAGATACAAGCACTGGCCGAGTTAGTCCGCGCTGGTTTATCGATTTAGATTGGCATGAGCAGAATAATCGCTCATTCCTGGCTCTGGCTCAGGGTTACTTATGCCCAAGGTGCCAAAAGCGGCAGAAAGGAGAGATTTCGGCGACTGACCTTCTAGCAACCATTAAAGATTGCTGCTCCAAGACCCCGGATTTTATTACCGGTAAGTTGCCTATTTTAGAGAGCATATTTCGCCTTTTTCTGACTAATGGTAACCAACTCCTTGATTTAGAGGAACTGGGGAGGCAGTTGAGTGAAAGGCGTGGGGGGGATACCTATCGCACTTCGGCAGAGATTCTCTTTCGCCTCTTGGCTAATGACCAATACTATGGTTTACGCCGAGCCTTAGAATCCTGACTGGGGGAAATATCCCCCTATTAATTGGTGAGGTAAAACTACAATAGAAATTATTCCAGCTATAGATCTCAGACAGGGTAAATGCGTTCGCCTGTATCAGGGTGACTATGACCGGGAAACGGTATTCTCTAATGAACCGGTAGAGGTAGCTCTGGAGTGGCAATCAGTGGGAGCGCCCAGACTGCATATTGTTGACCTCGATGGTGCCGCCAGTGGTGAGCTCTATAATCTGGACATTATCAAGGAGATAGCCAGTGCCGTATTAATTCCTATCCAGGTGGGTGGTGGCATCCGCCGGTTGGAAACGGTGGAGCAACTGCTTAAGGGTGGAATAGGCCGTGTTATCTTGGGCACCGCCGCTGTGGAAGACCCAAAGCTGATTGAAGAAGCGTGCCGCAAGTTTAGCGAATCTATCATTGTTGGTGTTGATGCCAAAGAAGGGTATGTTGCTATACATGGCTGGCGACAGGAAACAGGGCTAAAGGCAATAGAATTTATTAAATCTATAATGCAACTTGGGGTAAAGCGTTTTATTTACACTGATATTAGCCGTGATGGTACCCTCACCGAGCCGAATTTTACCACTATTTTTGAGTTGGTGACTAAAATTGGATTACCTATCATTGCTGCTGGTGGTATTTCATCGCTAGTCCACCTTACAATACTGAAACAGCTTGGTGTGGAGGGTGCAATAGTCGGTAAGGCACTTTATACTGGAGACATCAATCTGAAACAAGCGTTAGCCACTATTAACCGATGAGGAGAAAAAACAGCCGGTAATATTACTAAGGAGGTAGGGTTGGTAAATAATCTAAAGTTTAACGAAAAGGGGCTTATCCCAGCTATAGTTCAGGATGCTGATACCGGTGAGGTGTTAATGTTAGGCTATATGAATGAGGAATCACTACGCCTGACCTTGTCCGGTGGCGAGGTCTGGTTTTACAGCCGTAGTCGACAGGAGCTATGGCACAAGGGAGAAACCTCAGGCAACCGCCTCATAGTGCGTGAGATGTGGCAGGATTGCGATAGTGATGCCATTCTAGTCAAAGCTAAACCACTCGGTCCGGTGTGTCATACCGGTAATAAGACCTGCTTCTTTCAGAAGCTAACCAAACCGGATATAGAGACAAATCATCAGGAGGAAGCCTGAGCCGCTTCCTCAAGCTGCTCAATTTCCACTACCTTCCTTAATGCCGATATGGCAACCTCTAGCTGACTATCATCAGGTTCCCGGGTAGTCAACTTTTGTAGTAACAATCCAGGATATAGGATAGCTCTGACTAAACCATTTTTGGCATGTCTGCCACCGAAGTGAGTAACCTCATAGCTGAGGGCAGCAATCACCGGGATGAGGATAATCCGTGACAATATCATTAGCCATAATGACGATGGTCGACCAACGAGAGCAAAAACCAGGATGGCTATAATTAGAACGGCAAACAGAAAGCTGGTGCCGCAACGCACATGAGCCGTGCTGTATCTCTTAATTGCTTCCACCTCCAGTGGAACACCGTCCTCATAGGCATTCACTGTCTTGTGTTCAGCACCATGATAAGCAAATACCCGCTTGATGTCAGGTACCAGTATCATTAACTTAAGATAGATAACGAATATAGCCAATCGAATCAAGCCCTCTATCAGGTGAAAGGCCAGTAATGAGTGGATATAAGGGTCAAGTAACTTGGTGAGGAAGAGGGGAGCCATAAAGAATAGGCTAACGGCCAGAACTAGCGAGAAGATTACCATAGACCAAACTAGGCCTCCAGAAATCTTTTCCTCTTCTTCCTCTAGTGACACATTAGCTGAGTAAAGTAGATTCTTAATACCTAGAACCAAGGCTTCAATCAGAACAATAATGCCTCGTATTAAGGGGGCCCTTCTCATCCAACCAGTATAGATAGTAGCTAGCGGTTGGGTATTCATGAGCAGCTCCCCATTAGGACGACGCACCGCCGTTACCATAATCTTTTGTCCTCGCATCATCACCCCCTCAATAACCGCTTGCCCTCCATAATAAAATCTCTTGGCCACAATATAAACCTTATTTATCCTTCATTGGTTATGGTTTTCTAGAGGAACCATTGATATGCCGCTGAGTCAGTGTTCTAAGTTGAATCCCTTAATAAACAAAAAGAAGCGGCTTAACCATCCCGCTCCTGCTTCTAGAGGTATATTAGTTTAGCCTTCCACCTTGTAGCGCCGCTTAAACCGCTCCACTCGTCCCTTAGTATCTATCATTCTACGCTCCCCGGTGAAAAACGGATGACACTTACTGCACAGCTCAACCTTCAGGAGCTTCTTGGTAGAACCAGTAGTAAAGGTATTGCCGCAGGAACAAACTACCTTGGCGTCGGGATAATACTGGGGATGAATCTTATCCTTCATACTATTTAGCTGGCGTAAACGCTGACCTTTCTTTTATTATTGCTGGTAGGCTCGAATTTAACAGTGCCATCAATAAGGGCAAAAAGGGTAAAATCCTTGCCTACACCTACATTGTCACCCGGGTGAATGCGCGTGCCCCGCTGCCGCACTAGAATAGTCCCGGCATTAACCCTCTGCCCGGCGTATCTCTTTACCCCAAGCCGCTTAGATTGGCTGTCTCGGCCGTTCCGGCTGGCACCAGCCCCCTTTTTATGCGCCATCTTGAACCACCTCTTTCTTGCGCCGACGGACCTTCTTTTCCGGCTTCTCCTCTGTTGCCCCAGGCCCGATTATCTTATCAATAGTGAGACTGGTATAAGGCTGACGATGCCCCGTCTTCTTGTGATAACGCACCTTTGACTTATATTTAAGGATAATAACCTTCTTGGCTTTGCCCTCTCCCTTTGAGGTGGCAATCACCTTTGCCCCGTCAATAGTAGGCGTGCCTACAGTTACCTTGTTGTCATTGGCAATAAGCAAGACCTTATCCAGTTCAACAGTATTACCCTCAGCCACATCTAGACGTTCTACACCTATAGTCTGGCCAGGGGTTACCTTGTACTGCTTGCCACCAGTTTCAATAATAGCGTAAATCTTTCCACCTCGTAGAAAGATATTCTACCAGCTACGGTGGCAGAGTGTCAAGCCTCCCCACGCATTTAGTTGGGTTGTTTTTTAAAGAAGCCTCTGGTAGATTTACATAGCCAGACTAGAAAGAGCATAAATGGCACCTCGGTCAGAACGCCAACGACAGTAGCTAAAGCTGCTCCTGACTGGACGCCAAACAGGGTGGTGGCTACGGCGATAGCTATCTCAAAGTGGTTGCTGCCGGCTATAATGGCCGCTGGTGCGGCATCCTTGTAGGTCATTTTTATCCCTTTAGCAGCAACATAGGTAATGATAAAGACAACCAGTATATTGATAAAGATGGGGACGGCTATCATGCCGATGATAGCTGGCAGTTCAATAATTAAATGTCCCTGATAACTGAAGAGGATGACCAGTGTTACCAGGAGGGCGATGATGGACATTTTGCTCAATATGGGCAACAAGTTGGCTTCAAATTTATCCGCTCCCATCTTCTTGGTAGCCTGTCTCCGTGTGAAATAACCAGCAATCAAGGGAGTGACGATATATATCGCTACTGAAAGGGCGATGGTCTCCCATGGAACCCTGATACCCGAGATGCCAAGTAACAGCACAGCTAGAGGAGCGTAGAGAAAGACCATGGATAGTGAGTTGATAGCGGTCATGACCAGAGTATGCCCCATATTACCCTCGGCTAGGTAGCTCCAAACCAGCACCATGGCGGTACAGGGAGCGACTCCAAGAAGGATGATGCCTGCCCGGTATTGCTGAATCTGTTCCGGGGTAAGGAATATGGGAAATATGACAGCGAGGAATAGCCAGCCAAGAAATGCCATGGTAAATGGCTTAATTGCCCAGTTGGAGAAGAGGGTGAGGGCGATGGGTTTAGGAGAACGTAATGACTGCCTTATCTCCTCCCAGCTTATCTGCACCATGATGGGGTAAATCATGGCAAACAGGCAGATAGCAATTGGTATTGATATATGGAAGACTTCTAGCTTTCCCAGTAACCCCGAAAGCTGTGGGAAAAGCCGGCCTAATCCTATGCCAGCTAGGATGCACAGGGCAACCCACAACGTCAGGTACTTTGTCCAGATACCTAGTTTTCTTTCTTTATCGGCCATATCGACTCCCTGTTTGCCTATTCGCACACCTGATTACACGTATGGATACACTAACAAAAATTTTTACTTGTGCTGTGCTCTTAGCCCAACTCGTATAGCATGGCTTAATCTCTCCCTATCTTGGGCTAGTATCTCATTGCTGATAGGGGATTCTCTTAGTAGCCTAGCCAAGGACGCGGCGTAGCGGTTGGTTGTCTGCCAGTCCACGGAGTAAAGTACCCAGGTTCCCTCTCGCCTTACCTTTAAGAAACCGGCATTTTGAAGGATGCCAAGATTGCGAGAAGCCCGCGACTGGGATATATCCAGGGCTTGCATAATCTCGCAGACGCAGCATTCTCTATCCAGTAGAAC
>Ga0172365_10003264_pt1 | contig 12073 bp, 8 predicted proteins | sample LakKivSesite48cm_FD_114535 | JGI IMG/M metagenome (GOLD analysis project Ga0172365, IMG submission 114535) | Sediment microbial communities from Lake Kivu, Rwanda - Sediment site 48cm | ecosystem: Environmental > Aquatic > Freshwater > Lake > Sediment | place: Rwanda: Western Province, Lake Kivu...
CATTCTGCAGATAAGCCGGGCTCGTCCTCTCGGCCAAGGCGGCTGCTCAGAGGTCAGCCGTTCAAGCCTCCCAAGTCGCAGCCCTTTTCTCATCATGTGACGGGCATGATGCTGAGGGCTTTTGCTGAATCGCCAACCTGGAGAAACAGCCAGGAAGCCCAGCAGGCCGGGGAGATCCTCCTGGGGTGTTTTTTCCAAGACGAGGTGTATAAAGAAAGAACCTACCCTTCAGATTGGGAAAAAATATGTTATCCCTTTTGGAATACGGATATCCTGGGTAGCCTTGATGCCCTTTCCAAGATCGGTTTTAGCGTCGAAGAGGACATGATCCAAAAGGGGCTGAATTGGCTGATCAAGAGACAGAACAGCCACGGCTTCTGGGAATGCGGGAACAAAAAGGCCACTCTGGAAGACCATCTTTGGGTTACGCTGGCGGCTCTCAGAGTCATAAAAAGATTCGGCCTGTTCAAGGCCTGACCCTTAATTCTGGAACTTAGCTATTTTTTTCTTGGCGTATTGGCATGCCACGAAGAAATGAGCCTTAATCCTGACGATTTCTTCATGGAAGTATCTCCAATTCCGTGATAGCCCTATGCTAACGAGGGGGAGAGTGGCGCGGTTCGGGGGTGAACCGCGACAGGACCCGCCCCGTCACGGAGACGGAGATGCTTTCTTTCTTCATCAAGATCTTTGAAATAGGTAGTCGAGGATGCTATCATTAGTGCCTTCATAATTGTGCCAAAAATGCGGTATTTCCTAAGTCTCGGTAGCAACCTTGGCGACAGAAGGAAGAATTTATTTAGTGCTCTGCGCGCGCTGGAGGAGGGGGGCGTCGCCGTCCTGAAGGCTTCTTCCCTCTACCAGACAGAGCCTGTTGGTGATAAGGAGCAACCGTGGTTTTTCAACCTTGTAGCGGAGGTCAGCGCCTCGCTCGACCCAGAAGGAATGCTGAGTTTGATCCGGACGATCGAGCGGAAATTAGGCCGGAGACGCGGTAAACGCGGCGGACCCCGACCTATCGATATCGACATCCTCCTGGCCGAGGACCGGATCATCAAGTCGGAGCAGCTAAGTATTCCGCATCCGCGGCTTCATCAGAGGAATTTTGTGCTTCAGCCGCTTGAAGAAATATCTGCTCAAGCCGTCCATCCTCTTCTGGGGATGAAAATCGAAGACCTCAGGACACTGTCAGCCGACCTCTCGGTCGTGAAGAAATTGCGGCATTCCTTAAAATACGGAAGATTTGGCCGGAAAAACTAGGGGAAAAGGTGTTTGAACAGAAATAAGGTGGGAAGTCCGATCAATCTCGAGGAGGAAACATGACCAAGAGACCCGCCGTTTTTTTTATGCTCTTTTCGCTTTTTCTGTTGGGGATTTCTCCCCTGGCCTGGGGGCAAAACCTGGAAATTAAAGGCCGGGTGGTGAGCGCCGAGGGGAAATTCGTGGCTGAAGCTTTAATCCTCCACCGCGTTAGCGGCAAAAAAACCCTTACGGATGAAAAAGGTCAATTCTCCCTCTTTGTCCCCAAATCCGAGAGGATTAAACTCGAAATCATCCATCCTGAGTACTTAGAGGAAGAAGTCACCCTCGCTGCAAAAAGCCTGGTGCGGCCGGTCGTGATTACGCTCACACCTTACATTCGCCAGCGAGAAGAGGTCGTGGTCACGGCCATGAGATACCCAGAACCCCAGGCCAAGGTTCCGGCTGCAGCAACTGTGCTCTCCGCCGAGACGCTCGAGGCCAGGATGTCCGCCAACGTGGTTGAAGGGCTGTCCGAGCTACCGGGAGTGTCCAAGCTCGGCTCGGGCGGGTTCTCCCTTGTTCCTTCCGTGCGGGGCCTGTCGCGGCGGCGGGTCCTGCTCTTGGTTGACAACGCTCGCCTGGCGAGCGACCGCCGCACCGGGCCCAGCGCCTCGTTCATCAACCCCGAGGATATCGCCAGGATTGAGGTCCTGCGGAGCCCGTCTTCAGTTTTCTATGGGTCTGACGCCATCGGCGGTGTTGTCCATATTCTGACCCGCGAGGCGGGCGGCGATGAAGCATTCAGGGGAAAAATCAACGCCAAGTATGGGACGGTGAATCAGGAGAAAGGGCTCGGGCTTTCCCTGACCGGGTCGAAGTCTAACCTGGGCTATTATTTTTCTTTCCAGGGTCTTGACGCCGAGAACTACCGTTCTCCGGCCGGGGAAGTCCTCCAGTCCCGGTTCACCCAGTCGAGCTTTTTCGGGAAAGTCTCCTACCGAACGGAAAAAAGAGAGGTGGAGGGAAGCTTTCTCCTGGCGAGGGGAAAGAATATCGGGAAGCCGAACCGGGACAGCCTCACTAAGCCCACCTGGTACCCGAGGGAAAACCAGAACCTGGCCCAGCTCCTCTGGCGGGAGAAGGGCATCTGGAGCGATGGCGAGCTTTCGCTCCATCTTTACGCCAACCCTAATTTCTTGGAGACGCGCTCGGACAAAATAGGCGCCTTCAAGGAGAAGGAATCTTTCGGCAAAACCGAGGGTGCTGATTATGGTGCCCAGCTTTCTCTTAATAAAAATATATTTTCGTCCTTCCGCCTGACGGCTGGCGCCGACCTCTTCGGTCGGACGGGCGTTAAAGCTTTAGACAGGGACATTAATTATGACAGCCAGGGCAGCATTACGAGCACTTTTGAAGAAACTCCTTACACGGATGGGAGAAGGACGGATTTTGGCGTTTTTGTTTCTGGCGATTATAACGGCCTGAAAGGTCTCGACCTCGTGGGAGGAGTTCGCCTGGACTTTCTTTCCAGCCGGGCCAACCCCGGGGGAGGAGACGAAACCTCGCAGGCCAGCCGCAAATCTTTGACCGGGTTCCTGGCGGGCTCGGCTAAATTATCGGAAAACATCGTCCTTTTTGCCAACCTTTCGCGGGCTTATCGTGCGCCGGACCTAAGTGAGCTGTATTATTCGGGCATCACGGGGAGAGGATTTATCATTGCCAACCCTGGTCTTAAGCCGGAATCAAGCTTCAGCTTTGATACCGGCTTTAAATTCATCGGCCAACGGCTTTTTGCTGGCCTCTACGGCTTTTCCTATGAGATTAAGGACTTGATCGAGCGTTACCTCATCGCCGAGAAGCTTTATACCTACGCAAACATCGACAAGGGCAGGATCCGGGGACTCGAGCTGGAATGGGAGGTTTTCCCTCTTTCAGGCTGGAGCGTTTTCGGCAACGTCTCACTCTTCAAGGGGAAAAGTCTGGAGACGGATGCGCCGCTCAACGACATCACGCCGTATCGTCTTTTCGCCGGGACGCGGGCCTGGGTGGGCCGCTTCTCTGTCGAGGTCAACGGAACCATCCAGCAGGAAAAAGACGACCCCGGGCCGGCTGAAATATCGATTCCCGGAGCCCAAACGGCCAACCTGAAGGCGTCGTACTTCCTGGCTCCTTCCCTGAACTTTTATTTTGTCCTGTCTAACCTCTTGGATAAGTCTTATTTGGGGAGACCCGACCCGGAAGCCATGGAGGAACCGGGAAGGAGCTTTGTCTTCGGCATCGCCTATAATTTTTAGCTTTTTTTTCTCAGGTGGACGCCCCGTAGAAAATAGCGTTAAAAAGGAGCTTGAAGGTCCCCTGAGACTGGCCTCGAAACTGAACCGGAAAGCCGAACAGGATAACCCGACCTTTTCCGAGGGGAACTTCGAGGGCGGCTGATTTCTGCTGGATCATCTTCTCTCCATGGATCCAGCCGCTCAAGAGCAGGTTTTCTGAAGCATACCGGGCGATGCTTTTTGGCTCCTGTCTGGTCTCGAAAGCGGGGAGGATGTCGAAGCCGCGGCTCTCCGCAAAAACAGCCGGTGCTTCTTTCGGCATGCCGTAGGCCAGGGGGTGAGTAGGGTCGAACTCAAGGCGCAGGATAGAGCCGCTGCAGAGGAATTCTTCCAGCTTGACATCCTTAAGGACGTTCCTCACCGGGAGGCCGAAGTTTTCAACCGCCAGATCGCAGCTCGAGTTGAGGAAAATGAGGCAGCCACCCGCTTCGACAAAAAGTTTGAGGTTTCTGACGCCGTTGGAGGTCATTCCCCCGACATAGGCCGGCGGCATCGTGCCTTTGGCGTGACCTTCGAGGAGGATCTTGGCGGAATAGTGGTCTGGTATGATGAGGATGTCCAGGGAATCGGTCAACGCTCCAGACCGGATGTCAGCGTCGTGGATGAGAGAATAGGGGAACCCATGCTCTTCCAGGACAAACCGGGTCCAGCCTTCGTCGGCACTCGGCACCCAAGACTCATAGATTCCCACTCTCGGCTGCTTTAAGGTCAGCGTCTCAATCCCGGGGCTATCTTCGAGACCTTTGACGTCCAGCTGGAGCTCCTTGGCTATGTTTTCCATGAAGGCGTGCTCAACGCTCGACGCCGGGATGATCAGAGTTCCTGCGGGCTGGGTCTGACCGGCCAGGGTGAAAGGTTTTTTGGCCCAGTTTACCTTCCCTCCCTTACCCAGAATCCTGTTTGCAGCCGTGAAACTGGCGTTGCTCTCATGGCTGAGGAGATAGGCAAACTTGGCCTCGCCGGTGATCCTTCCTTTCCGCAGAATAACTTCCCGCTCCTGGGTCATGGCGACATCGAACGGTGTGTTGGCGGCATAGACCTTTACTCCGAACTGGTAAGGGAGAGTCCAGCCCATCATGTCGTAGGCTTCAAACGGCGCACCCTCAAATTTTTGGGACTCGACCAAGCCTTGCCAAAGGTCAGGGTATTTTCTGAGGTCGGGGTAGCGCTGCTCTTCGAAACAGTTCTTGATGAAGAGAGCGTTGGCCTGTGTCATGGGGATGATCAGGGTTTCGGCCGGGAAGCGGAGCCCATCGCAGCTAAAAGGCTCGCGGCTCCTGAAGACATCAATTCCGAGGAGGATCATCCGGTTGAGGAGAAGAGATGCTGCTCCGGGATCGGCCTGCTTCTCGGGGATGATCCAGGCATAGGGAGGCTCTTTCTCAAACCGCTTGATGACATCCTGCCCCATTTTATACTTGTTGAAAAGCACTTCCTGGCGGTATTTAGAGGCAACTTCGAGGACCGCTTTGGAGGCCGTCAGACAGTAATCGACAGCATCCTTAAACCGCCACCAGCCTCCTTTCCAGGGGCTCGGATAGAAGGCAGACATGGTCAGGTCCTGGTATTCCTCGGGGAAATCGTGAAGGGTGTAGAAATGGGGCGTGGCATAGCGGTAAAGAGCTGTCTCCGTCATGATGGAGATGATGTTATGGGAATCGACGACCTGGGAGACATAGCCTGGATACCAAGTGTCGAAGATGATCCGGGAGATAGCTCCCTCCTTGCCTTCAGTGTCGAAAGCGGCTCCCATGGCGGAACCGATCAAATTCTGCCAGCGCACGATGAGCGGGTGGACATTGGGATTAGTCGGCTCGGAGTTCGGCGGAATCCAGATTCGGGCCGGGAAGGGAGCCGTCTGGTGATGGTTGTAGAGGATGACCGGATACCATTCCTGGTTGACCAGGCGAGTGATATGCTGAGTCTCGATGAGGTTGGCGATGTAGGAGTCGCGGTTGTTGTCATGGCCGGCGTACTTGTGGTACAGCCGGGGCATCGGCGAGACCTCGTATGGCGTGCCGACGTTGGGGTGGTACCATTCGGCCAGCATGTTCATGCCGTCGGGGTTGGCAAAAACCAGCACCAGGATGACATCCTGGAGAAGTCGAAGGGTTTTCGGATCTTCGGTTGAGACCAGGTCATAAGCGAGCTGGATGTTATGCTGGGCCGGCGCGCACTCGCTAGCGTGGAGCCCGCCATCAATGTAGACGATGGCCCGGCCTTCTGAGGCGAGCTTGGAGGCTTCTTCGGCAGAGAGGCCTTGAGCCAGGGAAAGCTGCTTGGCGATCGATTTGAATGTCTCGAGCTTAGCCATATTTTCCGGGGCTGAGATGACCGCGTAGGACATGACCTGCCCCATTGACGTTTTGCCGAGGTCAAAAATCTTGATGCGGTCGGAGCTCTGCTCGAGCTTCTTGAAATAAGCGATTGCCTGGCTGTAAGTGGCCAAATGATAGTCCTCACCGACTTTGAAGCCAAGGATCTCTTCAGGCCTGGGCACAACCGCCGGGAAAGCCGTGGAGGCGATGAAAACCAAGATTAAGAACAACCCAATCCAGTTCCTTAAGAGGCGTCGATTCATTTTGTCTCCTTTCTCTGGCGCTCCTTCAAAAGGCATTTTCAAGATGGCTGATTTTGTAGCCTTCTTTTTCATCATAAGAGACGGACAGGATGTCAAACCGGCAGGGCACGTGGCCAAGGTTATTCACCATGAGATAAGCCTCAGCCACTCGCCTGAGCTGGGTCTGTTTGGCCAGCGTGACCGCTTCCTCGGGAAGGCCGAAAATCTTGTCTCGTCGCGTTTTGACCTCGATAAACACAAGGGTATCGCGGTCGTAGGCAATGATGTCGATTTCGCCCCTGTGGAAACGAAATCCTCGCTCGACGACCGAGAACTTTTTCCGCTTAAGATAAGCGACTGCGGCACTTTCGCCTGACCTGCCGAGGGCATGACTGCGGCTCACTCTGGCTGTTTTTTGGCCGGAATTATCTTCCAACGCACTCCCTCCCGCGTGTCCTCTAAGACAATTCCCTGCTTGAGGAGATGCCGGCGGATCTTGTCGGCCAGCCGGAAGTCCCTCTCAGTCCGCGCCCTGTGCCGGAGGGCGATTTTTTGGAGCATCTCATCGGTCAAAGGGGTATCCTTCGCTAGGCTTGGCTCTTTGCCAGCGGCGAGGCTTCCCAGGACAGCTTCTTCGATCATTCCTCCCTCAGGCGGCGGGAGCACGGCCAGGACATGGTCCAGGGAATAAAGCAGATTAAGAGTTGCTGCGGCGTCGCCCTGGAGGAGTTTATTCTGGCTCATGAGAATGTTCGCTTTCTTGATCAGATCAAAAAGTGCTGTCAGGCTGACAGAGATGTTCAGGTCATCACTCAGCCCCTGGATAAATCTCTGTTTTGTCTGCTTTAGCAGCTTGGCCCCGGCTTGACTTTCCCCTTCCTTAAAGGTGCGTGTCCTCAGCTCAAAATCGAAATCTTTTATCCTTTGGAGCGAACTCTCTGCTTGGCCCAGAGCCTCAAAAGTGAAATTGAGCGTTTTCCGGTAGTGACTGGCCAGGAGGAGGAAGCGGAGAACAAGCGGGTTCACATTCCTGCTCAGCAGGTCCCGCAGGGTATACTGGTTGCCCTTGGACTTGGACATTTTTTCGCCGTCGACGACGAGGTGATGGCAATGCAGCCAGTAGCGGACAAAGGGTTTCCCGGACAGCGCCTCGGACTGGGCAATTTCGTTCTCGTGGTGAGGAAAAATGTTATCCACGCCGCCGCAGTGGATGTCGAAGGTTTCTCCCAGGTACTTGGAGCTCATGGCCGAACATTCGATGTGCCAGCCGGGCCGGCCCGAGCCGATCTCCGTCTGCCAGAAAGGCTCGCCTTCTTTTTTTGCCTTCCACAAAGCGAAATCGTGGACGCTTTCTTTTTCATATTCATCAGCATCCACTCGTTGGCCCGGCTGAAGCTCCTCGATGTTTATCTTGGACAGCTTGCCGTATTCGGGAAACTTGGCGATGCTGAAGTAGTAGGACCCGTCTCTTTTGTATGCGTAGCCCTTCTGAATTAGGCCCTTCACCATGGCCACCATTTCAGGGATATGCTCGGTTGCCCGCGGGTAGTGGTCGGCGGGAGCGATTCGCAACGTCCGGATGTCCTCAAAAAAGGCCTTAGTGTATGTCTTGGTGAAGGCGGCAAGGCTGATTCCCTGAGCCGCGGCTCCTCGAATTGTCTTATCATCGACATCGGTGATATTCATGACATGAGTAACTTTATATCCCAGGAAGGACAAAAATCTTTTTAGCAGATCCTCAAAGATATAGGCGCGGAAATTTCCGATGTGAGCGTAGTCGTAGACAGTCGGACCGCAGGTATAGAGCTTGACTTCACCCGGCAAGAGCGGCTGTAATTCCTCTTTCTGGCCGCTCAGGGTGTTGAAAAATTTGATCACAGCCAAATAATATAAAGGGAATAGAGGACTGAGTCAACAATCGCTACGGCTTGAGGCGGATGATCCTGATCCCGGGCTGTAACAGTAGCCACACTTTTCGTCATTGAGGCCCCAGCGGTGGCGGGCGGCGATTGACGCTCCTCCCTGTTTGTGACATAATTTTAGGCCTGAAAGAACGGCAAAAAGATGGTTAAGACCTTAATCGGAATCCGCCGGGAGGACAAAAACCCCTGGGAGAGGCGCGCTCCTCTAATTCCAGCTCATGCCGGAGAGCTGATGCGAGAGTATCCGATCGAAGTCTGGGTTCAACCTTCTGCCATTCGTGTCTTCCAGGATGAGGATTACCGGAGGGAAGGAGTCATCGTTTCCGAAGATCTCTCCGCCTGTCCGATCGTCCTGGCGGTGAAGGAAATTCCCCTCGAATTCTTCCGCGAAGAAAGAGTCTGTGTTTTTTTCTCTCACACGATCAAGGGCCAGCCGCACAATATGCCTATGCTCAAGCGGATGATGGATCTTCGTTGCACGTTGATCGATTACGAGCGGATTGCCGACGAGCAGGGCCGCCGCCTAGTCTTTTTCGGCCGGCAGGCCGGACAGGCGGGGATGATCGATACGCTCTGGGCTTTGGGTCAGCGTCTTCAAGCTGAGGGGATAGAAAGCCCGTTTGTGTCCATCCGCAAAACAATTGATTATGCCAGTCTTGTTGAAGCCAAGGAATCAATCCAGAAAGCCGGATGGGAAATTCATCATCATGGTTTGGACTCTTCCCTCATTCCTCTTGTTTTCGGGTTTGCCGGCTATGGCCACGTCTCCCAGGGAGCCCAGGAGATTTTCGACCTCTTGCCGTTTGAAGAGGTCGCGCCAGCCCGACTTAAAGAGATATTTAGCCAGAAAAGCTTCTTCGGGAACCGCGTTTACAAGGCTGTTTTTAAAGAAGAAGACATGGCCGAACCCAAGACACGCGGGCATCGATTCAGCCTTCAGGAGTATTATGACCATCCGGAAAGATACAGGCCCGTGCTGGAAAAATATATCCCTTTTCTGACAGTGTTAATCAACGCGATCTTTTGGTCGCCCCGGTATCCGCGGTTTGTCACCAAGAAATTCCTTAAAACTCTTTATCTCGGCTCCAAGCGTCCCCGCTTCCGCGTCATCGGAGATATCTCCTGTGACGTCAACGGTGGAGTCGAGTGCACGGTCAAATGCACAACTCCCTCAGACCCCGTCTTCACCTATGATCTGAAAAAAGATGAAGCCCAAGATGGGGTCAAGGGAAGAGGTCCTGTTATCATGGCCGTGGATAACCTTCCGGCCGAGATTTCCCTTGAATCCTCCGTCTTTTTCAGCCAGACGCTCAGGCCTTTTATACCGGCCATCGCAGCGGCGGATTACAGCAGGAACTTTGACCAGTGCCTGCTACCCCCGGCGCTCAAGAAGGCAGTCATCCTTTTCCGGGGAGACCTGACCCCGGACTATGAATACATGCGCGAATTCATCTCTGCTTGAAAAGGGAGTTATTCATGAAGAAAGTGCTTATTCTTGGTGCTGGGCTTGTGGCCAGGCCGTTGGTCCGGTACCTCCTTGATCAGCCTGACCTTCAGGTTGAAGTGGCCAGCCGGACAGTCAGCAAAGCCGAAAAACTCATCGACGGTCATCCCCGCGGTGTGGCCAAAGAGTTGAACCTGAAGAGTGAAGAGGCTCTGAAAGAGGAAGTCAGACGGGCCGACCTGGTCATCAGCATGGTGCCGTACTCCTTCCATCCCAAGGTGGCCGAATTTTGCATCACTCATAAGAAACATATGGTCACCACTTCCTATGTCAGCGAAGCCATGAAGAAGCTTGATGTCGAGGCCAGGAAAGCGGGCATTGTTATCCTCAACGAGCTTGGCCTCGACCCCGGCATCGACCACATGGAGGCGATGCGGGTCATTGATGAGGTCAAGGAAAAGGGCGGTGAGATCCGGAGTTTTATTTCTTTCTGCGGTGGCCTGCCAGCACCCGAGGCCAACACCAACCCCTTCGGCTACAAATTCTCCTGGAGCCCGGTCGGCGTGCTGCTGGCCGGCAAGAATTCGGCTCAATACCTCAAGGACGGCCAGGAAGTCTTCATCCCCTCGGAGAACCTGTTCGAGAACTACAGCTTTATCGCCATCGAAGGGCTGGGCGATTTTGAGGCCTACCCGAACCGGAATTCCCTTCCTTATATCGACCTCTACGGCATCCCCGAGACAAAGACCATGCTCCGCGGAACTCTCCGGAACGTCGGTTGGTGCGAGACAATCAGGAAGATGGTTCAGCTCGGGGTGCTCGATCAGGAAGAAAAAGACTGGACGGGCCTGACCTACCGGGATTTCCTGCGCCGGCTCATCGGCAGTCAGGCCGAAAAAGACTTAAGGAAAGCCCTCTGTGAATACCTGCGGATCGAGCCTGGCCTGGCTGTTGTCCGGCGTTTGGAATGGCTGGGCTTACTGAGTGACGAACCGCTTCCGCTGCAGAAAGGCTCAGCTCTCGATATCGTGGCTGCCCGGATGATCGAGAAGCTTCAGTACGGAGAAGGGGAGAGGGACATGATCGTCCTCCAGCATGAGTTCATCGCCGGCTATCCGGGCGGAGACAGGGAGAAAATCATTTCCACGCTTATCGATTTCGGCATTCCTGGCGGGGATTCGTCCATGGCCAGAACCGTCGGCTTGCCCGCCGCCATCGGGGCCAAGCTCATCCTCGAGGGCAAGATAAAGGAGAGGGGAGTCCATATCCCGGTTCTTCCGGATATCTACAGACCGATTCTCCAGGAGTTGCGGGAATTAGGCATCGCCTTCAAGGAAAAAAGAGAAAAGTTGTGATTTAGGCCGGATTTATGGGCCTTAAGGAGGCCAGCATGATCAGAAAGCCCGCGGTCGCTGGCTATTTTTATCCAGAAAGGACCGGGAAATTGAGGGCGATGATTGAAACCATGGTCGATCCCCGGGCTAAGAAGGAAAAAGCTATAACCGTTGTCTCTCCCCACGCTGGCTATGCCTACTCCGGCCCCGTGGCCGGAGCTGTCTTTTCGTCAGTCATCCTGCCCGATCTGTTTGTCATTCTCGGGCCCAGCCATCGCGGGACGCGGTCGCTTTTTGCCATCGCCGCCAAGGGGACCTGGCAGACTCCGCTCGGCGACGTCCCGGTCCACGCCGAATTAGCCGGAAGGATCATGAACCATTCGCCTCTAATCGAGGAGGAGGAAGGCGCCCACGCTCTCGAGCACTCCTTAGAGGTCCAGCTCCCGTTCATTCAATACTTCAAAAAGGATTTTGCCATCGTCCCGGTCTGCATCTCTCACCAGGCGAGCTTCGAGGATTTGAATGAACTGGCCGGAGCGATAGTGGCCGGCCTCAAAGAAATCGGGCAGGAGCCCCTTATCGTGGCCAGCACCGACATGAGCCATTATGTCAGCCAAGAGACAGCGAGACAGAAGGATTTTCTAGCGATCGAGAGGATCCTCGCCCTTGATGCGAGAGGGCTTTATGCCATTGTGCGAGAGGAAGATATCTCCATGTGCGGCTACCAGCCGACCGCAGCGGCGATCGTGGCCGCCAAATCTCTGGGGGCTAAAAAGGCCGAGCTCATCCGTTACCAGACGTCCGGCGAAACCACGGGAGACTATGATGAAGTAGTCGGCTACGCCGGCCTCCGCATCATCTGAGCTTCGAGCCAGGTCCTTCGAGGTAACCCAACCGACCCAAGATTGCCGATAGGGACTTCTTATCAAGCGAAATAGCTTGCGCTTCCACAAAATTGGCACGATAAGCCAACACCCGATGGGTGGCTTGCTTTGGGGGGCGCCGGGGAAAAAGGCGAGGGTGTTGGGTGAGGAAGTCCGTCGAAGACTGAGCGGGCACGGTCCCGCCAGAGACACCTAAGTATTTGCCCTAATAGTTATTAATCCCCCCGGCCCCCTTGAGCAATCAAGGGGGACGCAGGTTTGTGTCTCCGCCAAGGTCGGAGGCAGGGAGCGGAGCGACCGTTGGAAGGGGGAAAGCGAAGCTTTCTCCCTCCAAGAAGTCGATGCGGGAAACGA
>Ga0172365_10003267_pt1 | contig 12067 bp, 17 predicted proteins | sample LakKivSesite48cm_FD_114535 | JGI IMG/M metagenome (GOLD analysis project Ga0172365, IMG submission 114535) | Sediment microbial communities from Lake Kivu, Rwanda - Sediment site 48cm | ecosystem: Environmental > Aquatic > Freshwater > Lake > Sediment | place: Rwanda: Western Province, Lake...
TCGGGGACAGGTATGTAGGCTTTCTTCTGCTCTTTAATTAGTGGCTTTAAGAAAATATGAGCGTTGGGCTCCTCAACGTCACAATCAAGAAATTGCACATTATCAATAGATAAAGCCAAGTTAACTGCTACCGTCGTCTTGCCTGTGCCACCTTTTCCGCTGGCAATTGAAATAATCATATTAATTGATGATACGCTATTAAAAGTCCCTGAAATTTACTGCTTGCTTTATCAATGCTAAAACCTTTTTCTACTAAATATCTCCCTATATCAGCCAAACTAGTTTTACTGGTCGTGTGTTCTCTTCCTTCACTGGCATGAATTTTATCCACTAATGCCATCCCCTCCTGAGTAAAATCACTCAAAACAAGTTTTCCTTCAAAGCAAAGCAGACGGATTAGTTCATCAAGCACTTTTATGGGATTTGCCAGGTGGTGGAAGGTATTTATTGAGAAAATGATATCGAAACTCTTATCTTTAAAACTTAAATGTTCGCCATTCTCAATACGAAAATCTACCAGATGGTCAAGCCCAAAAAATTTAAGATTTAACTTTGCAAACTTCTGCTCTTGCTCTGAAATATCAAATGTGGTAAACCGATATCCTTCTTTAGCCAAAGCGAGCGTAAAATGACCCTTGCCGGTTCCGGCTTCCAATATATCGCCATAAAGAGGCTGGGCTTTCTCTAAAATAAATTTTCTTTCTTTATCTATATCGCAGCCGAAACTTTTATATAATGCCTTACGCTCTAAATATTTCTGGTGGTTATCTAAAACCTCTTTATCCACTTCATCCACGAACCATTCGCGAGCCGCACTTCGGGCAGGTCAAATTATAACAAGGGCTGCCAGCTTGATGGGGGACTTTTTCGCCGCATGAAGGGCATATACAATAACCGCCCGGCCCTGCGCCGGGACGATTCCCTCCCATCCTGCCTCTACCGCCGCCTCCGCCGCCCATGCCTCTTCCTGTTCCGGGGCCTCCTCCAAAAGGTCCTGGGAATTGTTCATTTAATTTATATTTCTCAAGAAGTGCTGGGGTTTTGTTTTCCTCTACTATTCCTTCTAATTTATTCTTCATTTCCGCAACTTTATTTTTAATAATGTTCAAATTTGGGTCTGTATGGATTGCCCCCATTTTAGCTAAAATATTACTAATCTCATCTATATCTATTTGTAATTCCTCTATAATTTCTTCATATTCTTCTCTTGTACCATAACCACCTCGAGGTCTTCTTTCTAAGATTTTTGATTCACTTAAAATTTCTGTAATTTCTTCTTCATCCCAACATCCCATACTAAAATATCTATCTATTATGTTTTGAGCAAATCTTCTTGCTAATTCCTCTAAATCAATATCTATACCTTTTTCTTTAGCTATATTACTCAATGTTTTAATGGCAAAAGGATCTACTTCTACATTTACATTTAAATTTTCATTTAATTTGTATTTTTCAAGTAGTGCTTGAATTGATTCTTTTTTAGTTGCATCTGTTGGGTCTTTAGGTACTTTACCTTCTTGAATTTTTTTTACACCTAAAACCCCAATTATTATTTCTTTTCCATTATCTAATTTAACAATTACAGCTTTATCCCCAATAGTTGTTTTAATTATATCATCAATTATTCCTTTATCTCCTACATTAGGTTTATAACCTTCTTCAAAATTTTTCAAATCAAATATTTCAGCAGCTTTTTTATCCCTATTATAAATAAATTCAGGATCAATTATTTCTATTTTATCTCCCAAATTTATTTTTTCTAATTGAAAATCTTCTATAGTTTTACCATGGTAATCTTTCTTTTCCTCCCCTTCTTTTACAGAACTCATTTTTTCACCTTTATGGGGGCCTTTACGGAATTTGTAACCTTTTTTTCTCATACTCCAGGCTATTTTATAAGGTAAAGCTTCTTCTTCTTCAGTTTTTTCTATAAGTTCTTTTTTCTTAGATTCCTTTATAGGTCCTAATTGTCTTTCTATTTCTGCAAATGCCTCTCCATATGATCCACCTATATCATTTGAAATAGCATCTGCCATATAGTCATATAAATCTTCCTTACTAGGAGTAAAATTAATAAGTTTAAAATATCTTTCTGCTTCTTTTCTATATATATTTAAATTTAAATCTCTTAATTCTTGTAATTTTTTTTCAGTAGTCTTTTTCTTTTTTCTTCTAAGTCCTTTTTTTATTCCTTTAACAACATATTCAGCGCCGGGAGGAGTTTTTTCCATTAATTCTTTTTCTGTTAATTTTTCTGCTTCTTCTACTTCTTGTTCAAATTCTTCCTTTTCCTCTGGGGTTTTAAATTGAAATTCATCCTCTAAACCTTCTGGAGTTACAATAATTAAAACATGTTCATTAATTGATTCTTTCTTTTCTATTATTTCATAACCTTCTTTTTGTAATTTTTCTATGTCTTTATTTAAATCTGCTCTAATAACTCCTTCTGCAAATTTTTTACCTCCAGAATCTATAATTTTCCAAGAATCCTCTTTTGTAAGTGGTTTATCTATAAATAGGATTTTTGGGTTTTTAGATTCATTTTGTTTTAAAAAATCTTCTGCTTTATTTAATAATTCTTTTTCTTTATCAGATAAATCTTTTAATTTTTCTTTATCTTTATTTATTTCTTCTTCTCCAGAAATTTTTTCTTCTTGTTTTAATTTTAAACCTGATTCTAACCCTCTTTTTATAACTTCATCAATAGTAAGACAAGTATTTGCAAGTAATTCTGCATATTTAGGGTCAATTTTAACAAATAAATCTTTTACTTGTTGAACAGTAACTTTTTCTTCTATTTTAGATTCATTTTCTGAAGGTAAATGTCCATGTTTTTCAATGTAGGTTTTTAACATATCTACACTGGCTCTTTGGTCAGGAGTTAAATTAAAATCTTTAGTATAATCTTTTTTATCCCTAATTTCCATATAAGCTATATCACCTAATTTTATTTCATTTATTTTTGGTAACACTTCTTTTCTAATATTTTCTGCTATTATACGAGTATCTACATTAATATATTCTTTTATTTTTTTCTTTTCTGTTTCTTCATGTTTTTTTATGCTAGTTTGTAAATTTTTTTCTGCATTTTCTTTATCTGCTGGTTGTTTAGAATATTCAGTTTGAATAATTTGTATGTTTTCAGCAGCTTTTTCTTTTGATTCCTCCAATACTTCTGGTTCTATTTCATATAAAGCTATTTTAATGGGTTTGTTTGCTTTGTAGGCTTTAAGTAAGTCTTTTCTACCATTTTCTTTAAACATTTCTAACATATTTTCTTGTTGTTCTTCAGATAAATCTGTCAAATATAGAATATTTGATTCTTTAAGTTTCTTTTCTGTCACCTTTTCTTGTTTAATTGGTTCAGTTATTGATTCTTTTATTATTGGTTTACCAATATTATCTGCATATTTTTTCATTGCTTCTATTGAAGCACTATCAGAAGCTCCTAAAACATTATACCTACTGGCTATTGATTCTAATTCTTGTAAAGTAGTACCTCTTTCTATACTACCTTTAATTTCTTTTTCAGCTTCTTTAAATAATTTTTTTTCTTCTTCAGTTTCTGGAGTATATAAAGCAAAAATACCCGCTTCATTTAATCTTTTCTTAGTTTCTGCTACTTTTTCCTGTTTGATTGGTTCAGTATCTTGTTTTTCTTCTTTCTCAGGTTCTACTGCAGTTTCACTTTTAATTATTTCTTCTGGTTTTTCTTGAGTAAGAAGGTTAGGGTTTTTTTCATCAAATTTAGTTGTATCTTCTACTTTTTCTCCTTGCTCTACTTCCGACCCTTGCGGCTGTTCTTGCTTGGGACTCTCTGTCTGAGGAACTTCTGCTGGGGTTGTTTCTGTATGTTCTTCATCTTTTTTCTCCCCTTCTTCAGTTATTTTAGACTCTCCTATTTCTACTTTTCCATCCTCATTATAAGCTGTTTTTATTATTTCATCATTATGTCTTAATGTCAAACTAATATCATCATCTGTTGTTTCTACTTCTTTTGTAAAATCAGACAATTGTTTTTCAAATTCCTCCCTTGCTTCTTGTTCAATATCAAAATGTGTAACTTCTTCTTTATACCCCCAATTAGTGGGGTATTTATATATTACAGACCATACATCTGTTAATTGTTTTTCAGTTATTATATTTTCTGTATCTTTTTTGATTCCTTCCCAGAGTTTCTTTATATTTATTTCTTTAGGTTGTTTAATCATATTTAACTCCTTAATATATCCCTTCTTCTTGAGAACCAGGTATTTTAGGTTGTTCTGTTTGGGGTGGAACTGGTTGAGTTCCCACTCCTGCTACTTCCATTCTTTCTTTAGCAGCTTCTTCTTCTGATTTTTTTACACCTAAAAGATCGTAAGCAGAAACAATATCCATACTTATCATATCCATATCTGTTTGTCTAATTGCTTCTTTAACAAAACTTAATTCATCTTCTATACTTAAATTATTTTCTTTTGCAGAAAATTTAAGAATATCATTACTATCTACTATCTGTAAATCTATTATACTTTTTCCATCCTCACTTTTTACTCTTACTAAATAATAAAAAATATCAGCACCTTTTGACCCAAAAAATTGTTTTTCAGGTTTTTCAATTTCAGGTGTTAGTTTTGGTTCTTCTTCTTTAGGAGAAGGAACAGAAATAGTAGGTTGGGGTTCAGTTGCTGGAACTTTATCTGATTCGGGTGTTGCTTCATGAGTAGGTATTACAGGAGGTTCTTGTTCATATATTTTATCTAAAGGTACTTCTTTTTTAATTTCTTCCATAAGTTTAATATTATTTATATTTGTTTTCATATTAACCCCACTGATTTAAGAGCAGCTTCCCATTTTTTGTATATTTCAAGAGCTTTTTTATATGCTTCTTCTGGAGTATTTTCTATTATTCCACCTACTTTATTATAAATATCCCTTATACCATATAATGTAGAACCCCCAAAATTAGCTATAAATTTATTTGGATCTATATGATCTTTCTTTATCCAAATATCACTGGCTACATTTGGATTTTCTGTTTTCATTATAGTAGAACCTTCCCAAGCTACTTTTCCACCTTTGATTAAAGGTTCTTTGTCTTTACCTATATCTTCTTTTATTCCATTTAAAATTAATTTTTTATAATCCATTTTTTACTCCTTCCTTAAATAAATAATAATACTAAAGTTGAACTAATTAAAAATCCTCTTATTATTTCCTCCCTTACTGCTTTAGTTTCAAGTGCTGAATATGTTGCTACAATTAAAGGTGCTATAAATAAAGTAATAAAAAATCTTGACCAAGGAAAAGTATTTACATAAGTAAGAATAAAAATAATATTTTTTATAAATATTATTTTACAAATAAAGGAACTAACAATTACATAAGGTAAAGTTGCTAAAACTACTCCAAAATCGTGTAAGTAATAATTCAACCACCATTCTGTATCTGGTTTAGGTTTATTTGGAGGGTGTATACTTACTATTGTCCAATAACTTGAAATTGCCCCCATCATTAAAGGGATAGAAAATAATAACCCCCAATTAAAATGTAATATTCCTAACATACAACCAATTGCTAAGGGTGTCCATATAATTCTTGTTTGACGAGGATAATTTCCTGAACCCCCCATTCTATATAAAATTCCTGCTATAATAGACATTACAATTGTTACAAAAATAGTCTTAATTATCATTATTATTGTCTTTTAATTGTTTTAATATTTTATTGTCTTCTTCTATTATTTTTTTTACTAATTTATTAAAATTCACATAATAACTAATTAAATTTTTTTATAATTTTATTAGTATCTTTTGTTATACTCTCTACTAAATTTTTATATTTGTCCCAAGATTTCCAAGATTCAAATAAGTATTTTAAGTCATCCCCATTATTATCTATTACTTGAGTTATTGGTTCATTTATACTACGTGAAGCTAAATCAAATAAATCATTAAGAAAATTTACATTAATTATTTTTTTGCCAAAAATATATAACATCAAATAAATTTCAGTTCTAAATTTAAATATTCTACCTCTTATCCATAAAGGCAATTCTTCAGAAGTTAGAAGTATGTTATCATCACTATGACTTGCATCTGGGTTTTTTGTTTTACGAAATTCTCCAGTAAAAGGGTTATACCACCAAATTAACAAACAATTTTCCGGACTATGTGCTGCTTTTAAAAACCCACTTGGATCTGGATGGTCTTTCCAAGCCTCTCTTAATTCTTTATTATAATCCATACAATAATTGGTTTAATCTTTCTAACAATATTGGCAATAATATTCTATATTCTTTATTTTCTTCTATTTCTATTAATGTATGAGTAATTAATGAAGATATTCCTTTAGCTTCTTCTATTTTATCCCCTTTATCTTCTGTAATGCTTTTTAATGTTTTAAATACTGATTTTCCTTCTAATTTTTTGATTAATTCTTCAAATAATTGTTCTTCTGTAGGGAATTTAGAAAGAATTTCATCTAATCCTACATAATTATTTTTATTGTAAAATTCTAAAGTTTGGTTAACTAAATCATCATACTTTGTATTTCTAAAATATTTTTCTATTATATACACTTTTTGTAAATAATTATCCATTGAAATTTTCCTTTTCTTGAGTAGTTGGTTCTCTTTTTTCTCCACATTTAGTACAAACTAATTTAAAATTTTCTACTTTCATTTCCCCACCACATTTAAAACATTTAAAGAAGGAATCTCTCTCCATTTTTTTCCTAAATTTAATTCTATAGTATATTGATGACAATTAGGACATATACAAATTTCATTTATATTTTCATTCACTCCTACTTCATCCTTAAATTCATAATTACAATTATAACATCTTAAAGAAACTTGTTCTTTAAAATAGTTAGAATAGTCTGTTTTTTCCTTTTTCATTTTTATTGAGTCGATGTGGTAAGAAAAAGAAATATTATAATAATTAAATATAATTTATAAAAGACAGACTTTAAATTTTCTGATTCCATAACAACAACAACAAATTATATAAAATCTTTTATCAGAAAATTAAAGTTTAGTCTGGACAACTAATCTGTCAGATTAGTTTATAATCTGATAAGTTGTATTTCCCTCCCTTACCCAAAACTTCCTTCTATCTTAATAAAAACAAGGAATTAAGAAGGTCGTTTCCATCGACTTGTAAAAGAACTATTATTGAATTGGTGCTAATAACTTATCTAAATCTATTTCTATATTTATTTTTGATATTGCATTTGCTTTTTTTATTGCTGCATCTAGTTTGTATAATGCTGTTTCTATTTCAGTTATTTTTGCATCTACTACTTTTGGATCGTAGTGGGCAGTTATTTCAGTTCTTTCCTTTTCTTGACCACTTTGTAAGATATCCCACCTACGAGTATCTACTAGATTTGCATCTCTAACTCTTTGAAGGTCGTTTTTTCTTTGATTTAAAGTTTTTTGTAATACCATTCCCTCACTTATTGTTAACATTTTTTCTCCTTTTGATTTGGGTTACAACCAAAAGTGTTGGTTGTGACTTTATTTTTTTATTGTATTAAATTTTTTTATCTTCTTGTATAAGATATTTACTTAATTCTTCTTCAAAATTTATATTGTAAGTTTTTTCTATTTCTTTAGCTACATTTTCATCATATTGAACTATAAATTTTTTGTCTTCAGCAGAAATTATAGTTTTTTTTATCATTTTTTGATATACCCACAAGTTATTACACTTTTACTGTAATCTACATTTCCATTTATATCTAAAAATAAATCTATATTATAAACTGTATAAATTCCTTCTATATATTCTACTTGAAGATTACTTAAATCTATTTGAACTTCTTTATTTTCCGTTAACCCACTTTCTATATTTTCTTCTACATAAGGAACATTAATTATATCTGAAAAATATAAATAAATTGATTTTATTCCATAACTCCTTGTTTCTATTGAAATATTAAAAGAAATATTAACAACAACACTGTCTATTCTATTAGTTGGATCTGTAGGATAAAAATTTACTTTAACATTTGTATTATATCCTTCTTGTTGTTCTTTAAGTATTCCTTCTGTTATTTTTCTATAACCCATATTTAAATCCCCAATTTTCTAATTCTTCTTTTGTAATTTCTATGTTTTTACAAACAGGACATATGTGTTTAATTATTCCTATAGAGTTTAAATTATTTAATTTAATTATAATAGTAACAACTTCTAATTCTTTTCCACAACTACAATATTCTATTGTTTGTATCGTTTCTGTTTCATTCCTTCAAATGCACTTGTTACTAATCTATTAATGTCTTTAATATCTTTAACAGATTCATTTACAACTTTTCTATCTTCTTTTTCAAATTTTTGTAAAACTTCATTTCTATGACGAAGTGCACTTTCAACTAAACTTTCTTCTTTAGGAATAATTTCAATTTGTTGGTTGTTTTTCTGAATATATTCTAAAATTTTAGTTCTAGTTTCTTTATTAAGTCCTATATTATCTATAAGAAATTGTTCAAATAGTTGTAAATTCATTTTTTTATTTTTTCTCTTTTATAAATTCCTCTTTTACTTTTGCTTTACCATAAAGATCAAACCAAGGACCTTTATTTTCACTTAATATTTTACCATTAATTTTCATTCCTTTAAATTGATGCCCAAAAGGAATCATTGCTTTAACATCACTATTCATTATTATTGGTTTTATTTTTCTAGGACCATTAAAGTTTTTATCTATATACTCAAATATTTCTTTCAATTTATTTTCTTCTATTTTCTTTTCTGTAAGGAATTTTTTAAGTGTTTCTTTATTTACACTTTCTTTAGTTACAATAACATGTTCTTGTGGGTTTTGTAAAAGTTTATTTACTTCAAAATCATTAAGCTTAAAAAACTTATCATTTAAAAAGTTAATAAGGTATAATCTGTCTATTCTGTCCCCTAAAAGACCAGTAATGTATTCTGTAAATTCTTGAACTGTTTCAGTAGTTTCTTTTAAAGCTTTTACTGCTTCTGATTCTTCAGCAGTAGAAGTACTTGACATATTTACATCAAATAAATTTAAATTAGGGTCCATGCCCTGAAAAGCTAAATGAAGTTGACATATTCTACGTATTCCTTCAATTACTGATCTTTGTAATCCTCTTGCTTTTCTTGCAAATCTAATATCTGTAGTTTCTGCTGCTGCAGCACTCAATGCTGAAGGAGTTTCTGGAGTATATCCTCCTAACATATGAAGAGGAACATCAAGAGCAGTTGCTAATTGTTCACGTAAATCATCTAAATCTGCTAACCATTTTATATCAACTTCCCCACCTATTTTTTCCACTTCAAGATTGTTTACATTATCCCATACTGGTAAAATTATATCAGTAACTACATCAGTATAATCTAAATTATCTGTATAATTAGGTTTAGAAGTATCAAGAGCAACATTACGTTTTAAAATTGTTTCATATTGTTTTAAAATTTCTTGAACTGCTTCAATATTACTGCCACTGACTCCAATTTTTATAATATTTCTTAGTATTCCTTTACTTAATCTTGCTAACATAATACTATCTTCTACTAACCTCATTCTTTTATAAACTGGAATGGCATCATTAAGTACTCCAGAACCATATTTTGCAGATAATCTTCTTATATCAGGAGAAAGTAAAGAAATAGTTCTAAATTCATTAGATTGAAATTCACCAAAAACAGGTCTTCTAACTTTCGTACCAAACATCCTGAACTGCACATACTGCCAGGGTGGAAGGAGTTGTTGAGTCTGAGTTACTGTTCCAAGGGGTGTACGATAAAAACCTATAAGAACCCCATCTTTATCAATCCTACTTAAATTTATCTGATTTTCATCATCATTTACACTTATTATTCCTACTCCTGGTACTGCAATAGGTTCAATAAAGTGATTACCAAATTGGGCTATATTAAATGTCCAATCATATATTCTCTCTTCTATATTTATATCATTTAAAAGTTGTTCAAGAGTATTTCTATATTTACTATTTTCTGAAGTTATCCAAACAGTAGCATTATTTACTCTGTCAAAATTTGTAGCAGTAGCAGTATATAACTTTACTGCTGCACTCATCATGGGGTGGTTAATACAGCGTTCACAGTTATGAACATATACTCCTACTGATAAAGCAAAATTATGGTTTCTTTCAGTTTGTAAATCATATACATCCCTTAATTCTTGTAATTCTTCTATTTTTAATACTTTATGATTTAAGATTAGTCGTTTATTTTCATAATAAATTTGTTTTCCTAATTCTATTTCACATTTAGTAGAACAAGTTTTTCTAGAATAATTAGCAGTTGTAATTATAAATGGTTGTTTACAATTTGGTTTTTTACCATAGATAAAATGTGTTACTATAAAATGTAAAGAATTCCATCTATTTTTACCTGGGTTATATATTTTATTATATAGTTCCATAGATTTACCCATAGGTTTAATGTATAAAGGCATTAAACTATCTATATTAGGTTGTAAGTCTTTTGCTTCTTTATATTTTCCATCCCTCATCATAAATAAATGGTTAGAAGTACAATCTATGTATTGGTTATTATCTAACCAAACTCTAACTACTTTTGAATATTTTTTAGTTAACCAACAATCTATTATTTTATCAGGCTCAAATTCTAAAGTATTAGGATTTATACTATAAACATATTTTCCAGAATAATCTAATATGTTGTTTGCAATTTTTTCTATTTCTATTTCTTCACCATTTAATAATTCTATTTTTGTTTCTCCTACAAGACATTCTCTGGTAATACTCAATCTATCTTGATTGACCATTAAAGTTTGACTAATCAATCTTGATAGATTATTTACAAATACCCCTAAACCTGTTAGTATTTTCTTTTCTGCATCCCCTAAATGAACTGTACCTTTAACTGCTTGGACAGGAATAGGTTGGGGTTTTAGTCCTAATACTTTAGCTAATAAGGATTTTATACCGGATGGCTTATTTATTGTATATAATCCTTCCGCCATATTTCTCCTTTTCTATTTTTACAGATATACTTTCTCTATTCGTAAAAATGACCAATAATTCTGTTTTTATATTTTTCTTATTTGACAAATATTAATTAAATTATACCCATTTTCTTTTATTCCACTATGTAAAATTTGTTTTAAATGTCTTTTTTTATTTCTTTTTCCGTTAAAGTATAAAATATCTCATCCCCAAAAATATCATTTTTAAATGTATATTTAAATTTTATATTATTTTTCATACCATTTTAATTTCTCTTGTAATTTGTTTATTATTTTTTTAAGATGGAAATGAATTGTTGAAACTACACATTTTTCTTTTTTAGCTATTTCTTTTAATTCTAAATTATTTAAATATCTTTCTTTTAATTCCTCCTTTTCTTTTTCATTTAAAAGATTAGAAGACATTAACATATTAACTGATAATTCATCTAATTCTTTTAAATAATTTTTATCAGAAATTTTTTGTAATTCACCCATCAATTCTGAAGTTTTTCCTATATCTATTTCATTAATTTTATATTTATAAACTTGTTTTAATTCCCCCATTATATAACTATGAATTCTTTTGGGTAATAATTCTGCATAAAAATTTTCTGGAAAAGATATAATGGCTTTAGTAAAACCAATTATGCTTGTATGATATAATTCTTGAAGAGGTTCATTTCTTAAATATCTGATTTTTTTCTTACACTCTGTTATAGTTTTAACTAAAGTTCCTTCAAATCTGGCTAATAAAGTACTAAATATTTTTGGATCTTTAGTTTTTTGATATTCTAAAACTAAATTTTTACATTCTGCCAAACCTAAATTATAAAGAGTAGGATCTTCTAGGATTAATTTTTCAATATCTTTTCTCATTTAAATTTTATATTATTTGGTTAGAAAAAAGGTAGGAATATTTATGAAGACAATTTACTAATTATTTTTTTATTTTACCTTTTTTCTCAATTTTTATTCCTCTACACAAAGAACATTTATATGATGTTCCTTCTGGACAAAAATAACCACTTATTTTTACTTCTTTACCACAACTACAAACCACTATTCTTTCTTTTCTTTTGTCCATATTTTTAAATTTTTATTTCTTCTTCAATAAA
>Ga0172365_10003269_pt1 | contig 12062 bp, 11 predicted proteins | sample LakKivSesite48cm_FD_114535 | JGI IMG/M metagenome (GOLD analysis project Ga0172365, IMG submission 114535) | Sediment microbial communities from Lake Kivu, Rwanda - Sediment site 48cm | ecosystem: Environmental > Aquatic > Freshwater > Lake > Sediment | place: Rwanda: Western Province, Lake...
ATTACTAATCAATAATAATTAATTATTCTTGCCCCGTAGTGAGTTTTGCTCTACTACTGAGGGTTCGACCTTTATTTTTTATTTGACATTAACACCACAACAATCTTCATTACAGGGGGCGGTGTTAGGAGTACAACTAAATGTAGTGGTGGCTTTCTTCATCACCCCTTTATTTGAGGCGCAAACCCAGGTATCGGTTTCGGCTTCTAATTTAGAATAAACACAGTAGTAGTTGTAAGGCGAGGCATTGGCTGTCCAAGTGTAACCAACATTGCAACCTAAGGGATCGCAAGGTACTTTGGGCATAAAGGTTCCAATTGAATTAAGAGTATTTGTACCAGCGGTCGTAGTAACATATCTGTCTTGCCCGGCACAAGTTGGGTCACCGTAGCATAATTCCATGGACGAACTGATCTGTCTGAAATCAGTCATTCTTTTCGTATCTTTGGCTTTTTTTTTGGCTGGACCAATTGAAACCAAAATGATACTGGAGAGCAATCCAATCACGGCGATAACCACCAATAACTCAATCAGAGTAAACCCTTTTTTATTTTTTCTAAAAATTTGTAGCATATAATACTAAATGATTATTAATTATTTTTCCGACCTCATTTGTTAATTATACCATATTTAAGAATGTCAAGCTGTGGATAACTCCGAGCGAAGCGAGAACCCCGCCCTCTAAGCTATAATTCTTTTCTTAAGCTCTCGCCAAGCGCTACCATAATATTTTAATCTTCTTTCCCTTCTCCTTGCTATCTCTTCAGATTGATACGCTTCATAATAGATTAGGTTGAAATTACTTTCTTTTCGGTGTTGGTTAAGTCTTCTTTTCAGGTTCTCGGTATAACCTATATAGAATTTATTATTCCTGTTCCATTTTAAAAGATAAACATAATACATATGGCATAGAGGGCGGGGTAAAGTCTCGTCGCTAACGCGCCGAGCCTTTAAATTCCGGACGTTTGGTAAAGAGGAAGCAAAACCGAGGCCATTAATCCTCCAACAATCAATCCTAAAAAAATAATTAGGGCCGGCTCTAAAATACTTAAAAGATTATCAACAGTTCCATCTACCTCCTTTTGATAAAAGGAAACTATATTCAGAAGAGTTTTATCAAGGGTGCCAGTTTTTTCACCAACCAGAGTCATTTGAGTAAAGACCGGTGGGAAAACTTCTGGAAAACGGCTGAGGATTGAAGAAATTGATTCCCCTCTTCTGACTTCATCTCTGGTCTGAAAAATAATTTCCCGATAAACATAATTGCCAACAATCTCCCCGGAAATTTCCAGAGCACTGGCGATTGGTAGACCTCCGGAAATTAAGGTAGAAAGATTTTCAGCAAATCTGGAAAGACAAATCATTTTTAATAAATCAGAAACTAAAGGTAGGCGAAGGGAAATCTGGTCAAAAAATTTCTTTCCCTCCCTCGACCGGGAATATCTGATGGCAAAAATTATTAAACCAAGAAGGGTTAAAATTAAAAAGATGCCCCATTTTTTTAAAAAAATAGAGAGGGAAATTGCTCCTTTAGTAATAAGCGGGAGCTCGCCACCTGATGACAATAAAACTTCGGTTAATTGAGGAATGATATAAAACATCATTAAAGCAAAAACTATCATAGCCACAAAAATGACCATTGCTGGATAAATCATTGCTCCCCTAAGTTTACTGGCTAAATGATATCCTCTTTCCAGGTGCTCGGCTAAATAACTCAAAGATTCTGACAATTTCCCTGAGGCTTCACCGGCCCGAACCATGGCAATATAAAATGGGGAGAAAATTTTTGGATACTTTGAGAGGGCTCCGGAAAGCGTAGTTCCCCCCTCTATTTCTTTTGAAATCTTGAAAATTTTTTCTTTTAAATCGAGATTTCTGGCCTGAACGGCTAAAACCTCCAGAGATTCCACCAGCGGAACTCTTGATTTAAACATAATCGCCAGTTGCCGAGAAAACAAAACAATATCTTTTTGAGAGGTTCTTTCAAGAATTTTTATTATTTTAGCATAAAAGGGTGGGGCGGCTATTTCTTCCAGAAAGGTAATGTATAATCCATGTCTTTGTAAAAGTGTGATTGCCGCTTCTCTGGAAGAAGCCTCCACCTGACCCGATTGAACTTCTCCTTTTTGATCTCTCGCTTGATAATTAAACTTCATTCTGTTGGATTGTTAGAATGTTAGATTGTCAGAATGTTCATTCCAACATTCCAACAAAGCAAAGCGATCCAACAATCTAACATCACCTGATAAGTATTCTGAGTTCGGCTGGATTGAGGGAATAATTAAAAGCGTTTTCTAAAGAGATTTCTTTTCTTTTAACCAAAATGGCCAGGTGCCGATTTAGGGATATCATTCCTGCTTCAGCCGAGGTTTCAATAACTAAAGGTATTTCATGGATTTTATTTTCTCGAATTAAATTAGAAATGGCTGGAGTAGAAAGCATTACCTCACAAGCAGGTATTAAACCTCCCTTAATACTGGGAATTAATCTCTGAGAAACTACCCCCAAAAGAGAACCTGATAATTGAGCCCTAATTTGGTCTTGTTGGGCCGGAGGGAAGGAATCGACAATCCGATGGATGGTCTGAGCAGCCGAATTAGTATGTAAGGTGGCAAAAACAAGATGGCCGGTTTCGGCGGCAGTAATGGCCGTAGCCATGGTTTCGGGATCTCTCATTTCGCCAACCATAATCACATCGGGGTCCTGGCGAAAAGTAGATCTCAAAGCCATAGAAAAAGAAAGGGTATCTTGGTAAACCTCTCTTTGGTCAATGATTGCTCTATCATCTTCAAAAACATATTCAATAGGGTCTTCAATGGTGATAACGTGATCAGTTCGGCTGTGATTTATTTCATCAATCAGGGCAGCCAAAGTTGTTGATTTTCCATGACTGGAGGGACCGGTAATTAAGATAAATCCTTGAGTGGGTTTAGTAAATTCATGCAAAATTGGAGGTAGATTTAATTCCTCAATTGTTCTAATTTTAGCTGGAATCAGGCGAAGGACTGAAGCCAATTCTCCCATTTGAAAAAAAACATTTACTCTAAATCTGGCTCTCTTTTCTTCGAAATTGTAAGAAAAATCAACTTCTTTTCTTTCGAAAAATCTCTGTCTTTGTTCTTCACTCATCAAGGCAGTAGATAAACCCTGGCAGTCTTGGGAAGTTAATTTTTTCATTTTGACCAAAGGCACCAATCTCCCAGCTAATCTTAAGATTGGCGGATGGCCAACCGATAAATGAAGGTCAGAAGCCTGCTCTTGGACTGTTATTGACAAGAGTTCTTTTAGTTGTTTTATATAGTCATTCATATTTTGAATTTATTTTAAAACTTCCTTCATCTCCTCCACTACCTCACTCGGTGTATAGTGAGCCTTAATTAAATATTTTGCCGCTCCCAGTTTCATTCCCTTTTCCACCTCTTCTTTTTGGCCGAGGTTAGAAAGAATAACTGTGGGTATCTTTATTTTTAAATCCTCTTTAATTTTTTTTAGAATCTCCCAACCATCAATCTGGGGAAGAACAATATCTAAAACTAAGAGGTCAAATTTTTTTCCCCTTAATTTTCTTATACCTCCTTCGCCATCAGTCGCCACCTCAACCGAAAAACCCGACTCTTTCAATTTGGTAGTATAGATATCAATTAAAAATGGATCATCTTCAACCAATAAAATTTGTTTCATCTTTCTTCGGCTACTCTTAATACTTCCTCAATGGTAGTAATTCCATCTAAAACTTTCAGAATACCATCTTGCTTCATAGTAACCATTCCCTGTCTTTTTGCTTCTCCGATCAGAAGTTCTACTGAGGGTATTTTTAAAGTTAGATCGGCAAGAGTATCGGTCATTTCAAGGACCTCAAAAAGAGCAATCCGACCAGAAAATCCCTCCCTATTACATTTTTTGCAACCTACGGCTTGAAAAATCTTAAAGGGTTTTTTAATAGTTATCCCCTTTTTAATCTGAGGAGGTAAATTCTCTACCTCTTTTAAAATTATTTCTGCAATTTCTTTTTTTGGTAATATCTCCGCTTTACAATTATCACACAATCTACTAACTAATCTTTGAGCCGTAACGCAGGTTAAAGTCGGGGGAATTAAATAGGGCCGAACCCCCAAATCTATTAAACGAGGAATTGCTCCTAAAGCATTATTAGTGTGAATCGTCGACAAGACAATGTGGCCAGTTAAAGCAGCGTGGGTAGCTAAAGCGGCAGTTTCTTCATCTCTGATTTCTCCAACCATAATAATATCTGGGTCTTGCCTTACAACATGTCTTAATCCTCGAGCAAAATCATAGCCAATTTCCGGTCTAACCTGAGATTGGTTAATCCCATCAATGAAATATTCTACCGGGTCTTCCAAAGTGATAATATTTACACCCTCTTTGTTCAAAATTTGCAAAAAAGCATATAAAGTGGTGGTTTTTCCGCAGCCAGTTGGCCCGGTAGTTAAAATTAACCCAAAAGGTTTCTCAATCGCCTTTTTGACTGCTTCAAAATTTCTACTTCCCAATCCTAATTCTTCAAACTTCTTTAAACCAGTAGTTGGGTCTAAAACCCTAATTGCTGCTTTCTCTCCCATGGTGGTGGGGAAAGTGGAAACTCGAAAATCGATATCTTTATTGTCAATTTTAGTAGAAAATCTTCCATCTTGAGGAATCCTTGTTTCATCAATTTTTAAGTCAGCAAGGATTTTAATTCTCGAAATAACTGCCGGATGAATTCTTATTGGTAAAATAATCGAGGAGTGCAAAGTTCCTAACAATCTAAACCTGACCCTTAGTTTTTCTCTGATGGGCTCAATATGAATATCGGAGGCTCCTCCATCCACCGCATGTCTTAAGATGACGGCCACAATCTTGGTAATTGGAGCCTCTTCAGCTAATCTTTCAAGTTCAGCCGTGGTCTTTGGGGCCCTTTCTACCTTTAATTCAGTTTTTAATTCTTCCAGGGCCATTCCAACTTCTCCTTTTAAGGTTCGATACCGTTTCAAAAGTTCATTAAAATCACTGGGTGTAATTAAAAAAACTTCATAGTCAAATTTTCCTTGCCTGGCCAAAAATTTTATGGCTTCTTGAACTTTTAAATCTTCGGGATAAACCATTCCTATTTGCAAAATATTTTCCTTTTTGGCCAAGGGAATCATCTTATAGTATTTAGCGGTTTCTTCAGGGATTAACTCTAAAATCTCCAGGGGGACTTCTTCTGATGTAATTTTTTTTAAATTGATTTTTAAATTTTCACTTTTTAAATTAAATAAAAAATTTTCACTGCAAATTCGCTTTTCCAAGATTACCTCTTCCTCTGGCAGGCCTTTTTCTTTAATTTCAAATTCTAAAGAGGTAGCCTTTTCCTTATCCAATATTCCCTGTTTTAGTAATTGTTGTATTAAACTTGGCATAGGCCAATATTAGAATGTTAGACCGCTTCGCTATGTTGGATTGTTAGAATGTTCATTCTAACAAAGGCCGAAGGCCAATCCAACAATCTAACCTTCCAACATTTAATAGGGTATAAAGGGGTTTTCTCTTCCGATTTCTCCTTCATAAAGAGGAGTCTTTTCAAAAAGTTGGAGCTCCTCTAACTCGAGACTTTTTAGAGTTTCAAAATCTATTTCTATTTTTTTAACCAGGGAAGGTTTTACCCCCTCTTCAATCAATTCTGGCCTTTCTTTAGCAAAGAAACCTTTCCACAATACAAAAACAGTGATTAAAATTAACACCCCTAAAATCGGAAATAAATATTGCAATCTTTTTCTTTTTTCTAAGAAAGTAATAGCCATATTAGTAGGAATGGACTTTTATTTGTAGGTCGAATTTAATTGATTTTTCTTCGGGAGCAGTCGAAAAAGAAAGGGATTCTATCTCAATTAATCGAGCCGATTTTTCTAAAATAGAAAGAAAATTTTTAAAAGAAGAGTAGGGGCCAGAGACGGTTAATTTGAGCTCGGTCTCTTTAATCTCCGAAGGGTATTCCTCTGTTTTGACGGAAGAAGTTAAAGTCAAGCAGTTAACATCTGTCAAAACCAGACCAGATTGAGAGCTTGAGCGTTGAAGAAAATCAAAAAGAAGAGGTAACTCAGGATCTTCAGGAAGGGCAAAATCAATTTTTGAAAGATTTAAGGTATAATTTTTAAGCTCTTCTGATATTTTAGAAAGATTTAAGAAATATTCTTCATTGTTCTGGATTTCAGCCATTTTTTCTTCCACTTTTTTTTGAGAGAGATTTAAGGCCTCCTTTTTAGGTGACACCAAAGTAAATATCAGAATAAAGGTAATCAGAAGGCAAATTATGGTAACAATTGTTCGATTCATTTTTTAAAAATATTAGGGTCAAGTAAAAGATTCAAGGTGAAATCGGCTTTTCCTTTTTTTCCAATCGAGATATTTGATAAATTGAGATTTTTTATTTCCTTTTTTGATTTTAAAATTGAAATTTGCTGCCCAAGGACAGGGAAATTTTCAGCCTGACCAGAAAGGATGACTTCGCTATTCATTGGTTTTAATTCAACTTTAGAAAAGTAAACTTCCGGATGGCAACTCTTTTCTAAAAAAATAAAAAAATTTGAGGCAAGGGTATGCTCTTTAATTAATTTTGAGAAATCCCCAATTTTTTTCTGCCAAGATAAAACTTCTTTTTCTAAAGATATTTCCTCTGCTGTCTCTCCCTGGGCTAGCCTCAATTCTAAATCTTGAAGGTTTTTTTCTGAATTTTTTAGAAAATGATCTAAAATAAAATAGCCTGAAATAGTAATTAATAACAAAGCTATTGAAAAATAAAATAGAATATTTTGCCACAAAGGCAATTTTTTAGCTGGTTTGGGAATAATCTCCATCATATTTTAAAGCTGATTAAGAGATTAAGCTGATTTTTTCCTTTTTTCTTAATCGCTTAATCGCTTTTATTCAAGTCCTCTTAGGGCCATGCCTACGGTGATGGCATAAGAAGGCCCCATTTTTTTTAAAGTTTCTTCTAAAATAGGGGGATAAAAAATTTTAGAAAAAGGGTTGGCAATTTCTATTTCTTTTTTAAAACAATCTTCGAAATATTCTTTTAATCCAGGTAAAAGGGCGGTTCCGCCAGCAATGATAAATTTTTGAATTTCTTTTCCTTCAATTTGGTAAAAGTTTTTTGCAATTTTTTCAATCTCTTTTAGGATGAGATCAATTAAAGGTAGGATAACTTGGCGAATATTTTTTTCAGCCCCTAATCCCGGTTCTAGACCCGAAAGTAATCCATATTTTGCTTTAAGATTTTCGGCCGTTTTATAATCAATGGATAAACTTTTGGCTATCTGTTCGGTTAATTGATTTCCTCCCACATCAAAACTATGGGATTTTACTAAAACTCCTTTTTCAATAATACTGCAGGTTGTGCTCCGGGCTCCAATATCTATTAAACCTATTATTCTTTTTTCATCCTCAGGAATTAGGGATCTTAAAAGTCCAAAAACTTCAGCTTCCAGAGCAAATAGTTCAAGTTGGGAAAGTTGGGCGATCCCTCGATATTGGTAAATCACTTCATTAGGAACGGCGACTAAAAGAATTTTTAATTTTGTTTTTTTCTTATTAATTTCTCCTTTAAGTACTTCCCAATCAATGGTTACCTCTCCCAGGGGAAGAGGAATGTGGCGCTTAGCTTCAAAAGTTACAGCCTGAGAAAGCTCTTCTTTTGTCATTGGCGGAAGTTCAAAATTGGTAAAAAAACTGGAAAAATCGGGAATGGAAAAAATGCATTTTCTGGTTTTAATTTGAGCTTCCATCATCACCGCTTTAATTGATCTAGCAATATCCTTATTGGAAAGTAAAAGAGTACTTTTTTCAAATGTTCTAAAGGGTTTTTGATAGAGGACTTTGGATAATATTTCTCCATAATTTTCCAATTTGATTCTTTCTCTCCAACGAGATAACTCAACTATTTTAATCGCTGATGTCCCGATATCTATTCCCAAAAATCTTTTTGGAAACAATTTTTGAAAAGCCATATTTTAGTGCTCGTCTTTTATTCAATTATAACATAAAATAAAATAATGCTAAACAAGGTCAAAAATTTTTTCCTTAATTTATTTTATCCAAAATATTGCTTTCTTTGTCAAAGAGAGGGAACATATCTTTGCCAGGATTGCTTATCCACCCTGGAAATTTCTGGATTTCATCAAAAGTTTTCCACAGAAAACCTCAGCGATTTATATTTTGCTACTTCCTATCAAAAACCTTTGATTAAAAATTTAATTCAATCTTTCAAATATAAACCTTTTGTTAAAGAGCTGGCGGATAGCTTATCTTCTTTAATAATAGAACACTTTCAACTACTTGAAAAGCCGCCGGACTTTGCTGACTTTATTTTAATTCCAGTGCCCATGGAAAAAAAGAAATTAAAATGGCGGGGATTTAATCAGGCAGAAGAAATTGGAAAGGAACTTTCGAAATTTTTCCGAATTTCACTATTAAATAACGTTTTAGCAAAAATAAAGGAAACCCCAGCTCAGGTTGAGTTGTCCGACGAAGAAAGAAAAGAAAATATAAGGAATGCTTTTTCAATAAAAAATGGGGGTCAAATTTTAGGTCGAAAAATTCTTTTAGTCGATGATATTTACACCACTGGCTCAACTCTGACTGAGTGCGCCGAAGTTTTAAAGGAAGCTGGCGCCAAAGAAATTATTGGAATTGTCATAGCTCGCGGTTAAAAGTTTTAACTCTGACTTTAAACAAAAAGGGGCTTAGCTTCTTTTTTGATTGCGGAGGGGGTGAGATTCGAACTCACGAGGGCCTTTCAGCCCTAGCGGTTTTCAAAACCGCTTGGGATAACCGCTCCCTACCCCTCCAGAAATAATTTCAAGCGTTCTTTATGGTGCAGGTTATTTGTACCTATTAAGTGAAAATATCTTATAACGTCTTTCCTGCTTTCTAATTGTACATTTCTTTTATTACGAATTTTTGGTACGAATCCTAGTTTTTCGAATATTTTGAATACGGAGAAGCAAAGTTTTTTTGAATAACTTGTAAACGATAATTTTGGATAGCAATATTTTTTTTCTTTAATTCTATGGCATTCATTAAATACGCAGCCATCGGTATCAATCAAACCCTTTATACAAGAAATTTCGAAATTTTTATCTCCCTTAATCCATTCTGGGATGTCTAAATTCTGTTCTAATTTATTACCAATTTTTAAACCTATAGATTTACAGAACGACACTAAACGTGTTCGTGAGACAACAATACTAATCACCGATTCATCTTTTCTAATATAAATACTCGGTTTTACTTTAAAAAGTTTTCTGATAAGATTCCCCACAAAAATACTATAGAGTTTGTCGGTCTTACAATTAAGCGTCACCGTTATCTGCCTTTTAGAAATACCGCCATCACCAATAACGATACCGACAAACTCTGCAAGGTTTTTAGATTTTCTTGGTTTTTTAACGGGGAGACAAACATTAATAATTGGGTGCTGTTTATATTTTCCTTCACGTTCCCACCATTCATACCATTTCTTTTTTCGATATTCTGGATCGCCACCAATTCTCCCATATTTTTTATATACAGCAAAACCACCAATCTTAGCGCTTTTAGAAACATACCAAAAAGGGTCTTTGATTTTTATACCAAGGGGTGTTTTTGATTTCGTGATTATACAAATTTTTTTAAGAACACCGAGGGGCAACGAATATTTTTCCCTTCTCCAATCATTGAGGGTTCTTTTATGCGCTCCGATCTTGTCCGCAAATTCCAACCACGAAAGTTTTGATTTTTTTCTTGTATTTAATAAAAATCGGTGCTGTTTGCCAGGAGGAAATACGACTCTCTTTTTAAATTTATGTATTAACGACTCAGCCATTATTCCATTTTAACGCATCGAGAGCATAAAAACAAGTCCACCTTTTTTATTCCCCCAGAAAATAAAGTAGCGGAGGGGGTGGGATTCGAACCCACGAAGGGATACTACTCCCTTACCTCATTAGCAGTGAGGCGCAATAGACCAACTATGCGACCCCTCCCATAGCCCTATTTTACCTTTTAAGAGACTTTTCGTCAATTGATTTTAAGCAAAATTTATGATAAATTTAAACAGTATCGAATGCGCCCGTAGTTTAGTGGATAAAGCGCGGGGTTGCGGACCCCGAGATCGTAGGTTCGACTCCTACCGGGCGCACATGAATCTCTCTACTCCTATTGAAGAAATCCCTCGAATTGGTCCTCAATATCAAAAAAGGCTAAAAAAATTGGGGATTGAAACTGTCCGCGATCTTTTGTTTCATTTTCCTCACCGCTATGAGGATTTTTCTGATATAATTCCGATTTCTCAGGCAACGCCTGGAAAAATTATCTGCATCCAGGGAGAAATTACTGAAATAAAAAACTTCAGAACTTTCAGGAAAAGAATGTACATAACCGAATCAAAAGTAAGTGATGAATCCGGGGAAATCCGTGTTACCTGGTTTAACCAACCATATCTGATAAACACCTTAAAAAAGGGTGATTTTGTTTTTCTGGCAGGTAAAATGGTTTCAAAAAACGGAAAAAAATATTTATCCAGCCCGACTTATGAAAAAATTCCCGCCTTCGCCCTCCGAAGCCTTGGCGAAGGAGGGCTTCGTCTGGCTACGGCGGGCAAGCCCGCCCAAAATTTCGAAGATTTAAATTTTGATCCAACCCATACCGGAAGAATTATTCCTGTTTATCCAGAAACAGAAGGGGTGTCCTCGCGCTGGCTAAGATTTATTATTAAACCCCTTTTAACAAAAATAAAAGACAAAATTCCCGAAACTCTACCCGAAGAAATAAGAAAAGAGCAAGACCTTCTTCCGATTAAAACAGCTGTCTGGCAAATTCATTTCCCCGACACTTTAGAAAAAGCTGAGCTATCAAAAAAAAGATTTGTCTTTGAAGAGCTTTTTGACCTCGCCTTGGCGATTCTCCGTGAAAAAATAAAATTAGCGAAAGAAAAAGCAACTGTTATTCCTATTAATCTTGAACTAATCAAAAAATTCATACAAAAACTTCCTTTTAAATTGACTCTCGACCAGAAAAAATCCGCCTGGCAGATTCTAAAAGACTTGGAAAAACAAAAACCCATGAACCGGCTTCTGGACGGCGATGTTGGTTCTGGGAAAACAGTGGTGGCTACAATTGCGGTTTTAAACGCGGTCAAGGCCGGCTTTCAGACAGCTTTTATGGCACCGACCGAAATTCTGGCAAAGCAGCATTTTAAGACGATAAAGGGTTTATTAAAAGGATTTAAGGTAAAAATCGGATTAATAACAGGGAAAGAGAATTTCTTTGACAGTAACCCCGAAGGAAAGTCTTCGACTTCCAACGGGGCAAGAAAAATCAAAAGAAAAGAGATGACAGACAAAACAAAAAATGGAGAAGTTGACATTTTAATCGGAACTCACGCTTTGGTGCAGGAAAAAGTGGAATTTAAAAAACTGGGGCTGGTGATTATTGACGAACAGCACCGCTTTGGGATAGAGCAGAGGGCCCGCCTCTGCCATAAAGGCTACGGCGGGCAAGCAAAACTTATTCCTCATTTTCTTTCAATGAGTGCTACTCCAATTCCCCGAACGCTGGCTTTGACAATCTACGGCGACCTGGATTTGTCTTTGATTAAAGAAATGCCCAAAGGAAGAAAAAAGATAATCACCAGAATCATTCCGCCTGAAAAAAGGCAGGAGGCCTATAATTTCATCAGAAGCGAAGTTCAATCTGGCAGGCAGGTGTTTGTAATTTGCCCGAGAATCGAACCCGTCTCTGCTGAGAGCTTCTACGAGAAAATCCTCAATACTCAAGAAACTTTAGTCGAAAGAGAATTTCATTCTCTTTCTCACCATCGCTTCCTTCGGGAGCTCGGTGATAAAAGAAATTTTCTTTGGGCTGATGTGAAAGCGGTAAAGCAGGAATACGAAAAATTAAGAAGAGACGTTTTCCCTGATTTAAACGTCGGAATGCTTCACGGCAAAATGAAAACCGAAGAAAAAGAAAAAGCGCTTACAAATTTCAGGGAAAGAAAAACCGATATACTGGTTTCAACATCGGTCATAGAGGTAGGCATTGATTTTCCA
>Ga0172365_10003270_pt1 | contig 12062 bp, 10 predicted proteins | sample LakKivSesite48cm_FD_114535 | JGI IMG/M metagenome (GOLD analysis project Ga0172365, IMG submission 114535) | Sediment microbial communities from Lake Kivu, Rwanda - Sediment site 48cm | ecosystem: Environmental > Aquatic > Freshwater > Lake > Sediment | place: Rwanda: Western Province, Lake...
ACGCGGCATTAAGAATCTGTTAAGTGAATCTGGAATCGGATTATGGCTTGTCGATATGAAAAATAGGCTACGTCAAAGAGAGGATTAAAGCATCTCACCCAAAATCTCCAAGAATACACGTGCGCGAAATCGTGCTGGTTGATCACGGTAAAGGGCGGATAGCAGACGGCGCCTATCATATGAAGGAGCGCCTGAGAGACGGCGAACAGTTGACACCCGACTCCGCTATTGTTAAGCCGAAAGTTGCTCAGAAACCCTTCATACGCACCGTAAACATTGGAGACATGATGAGGCTAGCCATCAGAAGCGCTGGTCTTCCTTGGCGACCGTACGTTTTACGGTGTTATTTTGATACGATGCTGATGCTTGCTGAGTCAAAGGGCTTGGTCCTTCGGGATTACAGGCAGTTCTGGATGGGCCACAAAGGCGACATTGAAAACCGGTACACTACGAACAAACACAAGCTTCCAGATGATGTGATCGACGACATGAGAGAGGCTTACAGAAGGAGCCAAGAATACTTGCAGACCACGAAGGTTCCGGAAACAAGCGAGGAAAATTTAGCACAAGCCTTCAGAAAGCAGCTTCTTCTAGTTACTGGCTTCAAACAGGATGAGGTTGACAAGATAGATCTATCTGCAATGAGTGACGAGATGCTTCAAGAAATTGTGCGAAAGAGGCTTCTGGGCAATCCTGCTGAAGACTGTCCAAAACAGAAAGCAGTCAACATAACCGAGGTTGAGAGTTACCTATCTCAAGGCTGGGAATACGTCGCAAACCTTCCAAACAAAAAAGTCATCATCAAATTGAAAGAATGACAGATGAGGTCTCATTTTTAAATCGCGCAAAGCGGTCCAGAAACGTTTGAGGGCTCAATTAATATAGCTGCTCCCTTCGTAGAGGAAATGAAGAACGCAAGCGTATTTTCTTATTGAGGCAACTGCGAGGGAGGATCGAAGGAAATTGGGGAAATACAACGACGCGGATCGGCGGAGTTGGTGTTTGAGCCCATTGAAAATCGTTTGACCTATGCAGGCTACTGCCAGAAGACCAACACGATCTCGCTTGATCTTAAGAAACTCTCTAAGCTTGTGGAAGAGAGGTTAATGCAAGCACGATCTGAGGGCGTGAACTTTGAGGATCCGACGTCGATTTGGATAGCCAAGTTCTCAAGCTTGGTCTCTCATGAAACGATACATGAAACTCTGGCTCGTTTGGAAGGCATCGACACGTGCAAAACGTTCGACAAGTTGAACTTCCGCAGGCTAATGGGCAAAACCTTGAACAACAATTTCTACCTGGTTTTGTGGTCCGACGCTCTGGAAAGCTGCCCCTGCCATGACACTTGGTTCAACACAATAGGGCATTTCTTATGTGCTGTCGACTCAACAGGAATCATTGGACTCGTGTGTATCGTTAAATGAAGGTAGCGCGAGTCCAAGCGCTAGGCTACTGATAAGTCGATGATTCAATCTCAGAGGCTACATTCGCAGGGTGCTTATGTCCAACGTCTTGACAATTGCTTCGTAAATTATGAACCTTTCTAACGTGAATTTAAAAGGCAAGTTTTAAGACGACTACTTCGCTAATAGACTAGACGGTGCAGAAAATGAAATTCGGAACCTTACTCTCAAGCAGAGAGAAAGACTATTTCTATATTATGCATCTCAGCTATAACGGGGACAAAAGAGAAGAGCTATGGGATTATGCCAAGAAAAATAACTTGATAGGACTTGATGCTCCCAGAATAGTAAAGGGAGACTGGGTTAAGGTTCGAGAAACGGCTAGAAAGTCACTTCGCAAGGGATGGATTAGACAATTCGACACCTTCTGCAGTAGAATGCAAAAAGGTGACCTGGTAATGGTCTTGAGCGGTATGGATTCGGTTCTGGGTGTCGCGGAGATAGCTGAATCAAGACACAGATATGACCGAAGCCTCTCTGATAGTGAGGCATTCTTCGACCATATAAGACAGATCAATTGGATCAGAAGACGAGAATATCGTAATCGTCTAATGCTCAGCAGACCTCTCTACGGTTTCAGTCACACATTATCAATAGTCACTCGAAACTCTCCAAGATGGCCAATTCTCACGGACATAGATATTTAGCCACGATCCAAAACCGCCCGGAACGAATTCATCATCATAGGATTCAATCGAAGATTCTTTCAAAAGGTTAAAAACTAAGGCAACAGACAACCATATTGGTAAGCTTTGAGCAAAAGAAATGCGTTGTTAATCATCGTTTTATTTATGTTTCTTGTCGTTTTGTTACCTTGGTGGTTTTCCTACTACCGTCCACCTGGATATCCTTGGGAATGGGGACAGCTACAAGATGAAAGATGGGACTACCTGTGGCTTTTTGGAGTGTGCATCCAAGTAGGAAGAAGCCCAGGGGCCGTTGTATGTTTCATGTTTTCAAATTTTTTCTGGGTAAGACCCACCGGTGACATTCCTTCATGGGCTGATCTGTGGGGTAGAAGTTTATTTCTTCCTTATGTTCGGTTATTTCCAGGGCTCTATTTTATCCTAGGTCTTGTCTTTCTGTCTTTTATCTTTATGATCAAAGGAGAACAGTCAAAATCAATTGCTAAGTTGAATGAGAAAGAATCAGAAAGATGCTACATATGTTTTACCCACGACCCTCGAATAAAGGCTTCACCCTTTCCATGGTCTTTTTATTACATTTCAAATCCACAAGCGATGGCAGAAATGATCTTTAACCTCAACTTTGGTCAAGCTTCAATGTACTTCGCATAAACACTAAATGTTTGTACTTAAACGCGAAAACCAGTACTAAGCTCTCAGTCAGCTGATTCTTAAGAATCCCCGATTTAACTATCTTTGTGCACGCAAAGAAAAAAGAACGTAGTTAGATTAGATGTTTTCTTTTGTAGAATATGAATACGAATAGTGTTACTGTCATGAACAGCAGTAGAATTACGAGTGGATACTCTGGAACTATGTATGGCTTCATAAGCGGGAAGCGGTCTCGGTTATTTGAATCGATTATGTAGGAGGTGTCGCCTATGCCGTCATGATTCGAGTCGACACCAGTGTAATCACTCCAATAGTTGCCGCCAGAAGGGTAGCCATTGTCCCAATAGTTAACACCTTCATATATGTCAATCCGCACATTTTGAGTATTTCCTCTAAAGTTATTATGGAAAATCTTATTATCCGAAGAGTCGGGACCAGGATTCACTGTTCTTGAAACAATAATGCCATAATCGTTATTTGTTATGTTGTTCGCTATAATCGTGTTATTCATCGATGACCAAAGAAAAATAGCCCGCTCGCTACCGCTTATGTTGTTTCCAACTATACTGTTGTAGTTTCCCAAAATATCGATGCCGCCAGCATTGTTTATAATTTCATTATCTGATATGTCAATGTATGAAGAGTCAGACAGTGAAATACCGTAACTGCTATCTGCTATTATGTTCTGATTAATGGTATTGTAAGAGGATTCATAAAGGTAGATGTTATTTTTAAAACTCCCTTCTATGGTACTTGCCGAAATTATGATATTTGAGGAACACTAGACATAAATGTCATACTCATAAAAGTCCTCTATTTTGATATTCTTAATAGTTATGTTCTTTCTTTCTGACAAAAATATTCCATAGTCAGGCCAGTTTCCGGGTCCTTGAATCTTATATCCAGCCCCATCGATAACAATAAGTGAGTACTCAACTCTTGGAGGTATTTCAGCGAAAAATTCTCTTTTAATTAAGCCTTCTGCCTCCAGCTCTTTATTGCAGGCAATCACGCCGTTAACTGTGAATGTGAGGAATGCAAGAGTATATTTAAATCACAAACTAAGGATCATACAAAAATGCCCGCATCTAAAATTTAGCGGTCTTGGTAGCCCGGGATAGGTTCAAATATCGGTTTAAAATATCGGGGTTAAGGCAAGATTTTCCACTCTTTTTGGAAAGTAGACCTAAAATTATCTTAAAATGCGATTTCAATTTCCAAGAAGCGTTGAGAACATGAGAATTCAGTATTCTTTGCTGCAAAAAGAAAAAGGGGGTGTTTGAGTTCTGATCTATTTCATCGTTATTGTGATGGTTGTATCGCTTGAAATCGTTACGCTTATGCTTGTGTCCTTGTAACCGCATTTCTTAGCGGTCACGGTGTACGTGCCTGCCGGTATGTTGGTGATTGCCAGTTTTCCGCTTGCGTCCGTTTTGCCTTTGAAGCAACCGTTGATGTAGATGCTGACGCCTGAAATGGGTTTTCCGTTTTTGTCTTGGCAGTATACGGTTAACGTGTAGCTCGGAGGGTGTTCGATTAACAGGTAGGTTTTGCAGGTTTGTTTATCCCGTGCGATAGCTGCACAGTTTTTGTTATCGACCGCAGTCGCTGCTAGGCACATTTGTTTGTCCGCGTAGCAAATGATTATGACTTGCTTGCATTGAATCATTTTTAGAGCATACTTAACCCCGAAATCCTTGTCAGGAGCGATGAACTGGAAGAACTTGTATGCTGTGCATATCTTGAGTGTGGTTCCTCTGCCGTCTGAGTCTTTGAACACGTAGTTCCAAGAGAACAGTGTCACATCCATTCTGTGAGTGGCTTCGACGTTTCCGACGTTGTCTGTGCTGTTGAAAGTGATCGTATAGTTTCCATCGCCTAGCGACGATAGGCTGAATGGGTTTGAGTAGGTTAACCATCCACTGTCGTAGCTGGTGGAGTTGATTCTGTAGGTGACCAGTTTGACTCCTGAGCCAGCATCTGTTGCTGTTAGTGTGAAAGGTGTGTCCGGAGTTACATAGGTTAGACCTGAAATGTATTTTGGATCACCGATAGTTGGAATAGTTGTTGGTGGCGTGTTGTCGAGAGTGACATTTTGAGTGATTGTAGCCTCGATGTTGCCTATGTTGTCAACACTATAGAAGTCTATGGAATATTCACCGTCATTAACTCCTGTCAAGTAAAACTCTATCGGAGGAGTGGCAGTTTGCATTCCAGTATCATAACCACTCGTGTTGTACACTCGGTAGTGAGTAGAAGCAACTCCGGTGCCACCCACGTTATCTTCTGCTGTCAAAGTTAGCGGTGTGGCTGAAGTTACGTATTTTTTGCCCGCGCCATCGGTGTACTGCGGGTTTCCAATAGTAAGAGTTGTCTTCGGTGGAATGTTGTCGATAATCTTTTCGAATTCTGGTGGATTTGCATAAATGTCTATTGGCCCAACGATTGCGGTTACTGTTACCTGTGAGCCCTGTAGTTCGGCTGGACTGATCTCACTCGTGTACTCAAATGTCTTCGTCACTTCCTCTCCATAGTTTCCTCGGATAGTCAATGTGTACGGGCCTTCTGAAACGCCTACGAGTTCGAGCTTGTAGGTGCCTGGCTTAGGATTGACTATGACAACGTACTGTGGTTCTGAGAATGGCCCTGAATAGATGGCTGTTGGAATGTTGTTTTCTCCTGTGCCTGTCATGTAATTGTATCCGACGAGATTGCCATCAGGATCGATTATTCTGATGAGACAGTTTGATCTCAATATAAAGGTGAGGTAAGATAAGCGCTGAACTGGCGGCGGAATAGCTCTTGTTTGAAGCGACAGAATAGCATAGACGGTTGTTAGGACTGGACCGTAGTCTTCGGCTGACGATGACCAGTATCCCCCGCCTGAGCCTGCATCTATTTGCATCCCAACTATCTTGTTGTACAGGTCTTGATACCAATCATGCCCATTGATAATAGGTTCCCCGTACATTGTAAGTGCTTTTGACATGGACAGATAGTAGTAGTATGGTCGCGACCCATAGATTGGATTAGTGTCCCATGTGTAGTGACTTACAACCCAGTTAATAGCTGCAGTTACCCTTCCGTCGGTTTTCGAAACGCCAGACAGGAGTAATCCCCAAATGCCTGCGCCTGTCATGCTGCCATAAGATAGAGTTCCGCCGGCTAGGCTCCATCCCCAAGGTCTGTAAATGAATCCTCCGTCGTTATATGAGGGTTGAGAGCTAGCCTGTGCCCAAGGTTGGTCATTAGATGCTGGTCTGTTCTGGCATCGTTGAAGGAATATTGTTGCCTTACTCCAAGTAGGATCAGTTTTAGGCAGACCAGCTGCATCCAGAGCAAGTAAGGCAAATTGGCTGTTCGAAAGATCAGGATCGCCTTGCGTTGACCAATAGGTCCAACCACCATATTGATAATTGGTTGTTGTGTAGCCAAAGCTTTCGTCTTGTTGAGCATTCACGAGCCAATTCTTCGCGTTTTGTACTGTAGTGGCATAATTACTGTTATGAGTTGCAATTAATGCCAGTATCGCAAGGGACGTTTCATAGGTTGGATATGAAGCGTAGATTGACCCGTCACTATGGACCCTGCTAAGAATATAGTTGATTGCTTTGCTAACCGTAGTATCTGTTTCGTCATGACCAGCGTTCAGAAACGCAAGTGCCGTCAGAGAAGTGACGCCCACATTGCTGTACCAAGAACCGTCAGTGTACTGCTGTGTGCGAAGCCAAGCTAACCCCTTCTGGATAGGCTCCACTGGGGGACTGGCAGTGTACTCTATTGCATTAGGCATTATGTCCGAATCCATTAGCTCTCCAAGTGTGGACTTTATTTCCAAGTTGTAAAGTCCGGGGCCAGGTTGTGTCGGAGGGGTGACTTTTAGCTCGTAGAGTCCAAAAGCCCATCTGTTCCAGATTTTCAGAGGGCTGTCAAGGGATTGAAGCCAGTTGGTCGGTTGAAGCTCACATGTAGCAGGTTGACCGCCGATCATGACTGAAAAAGTAGTGTCTTCATGAAGAAGCTGGCTGAGCGCTGTAGGAATCCACTTCAGACTAACGATTACGGGTGTGGGGTTTCCTGGGTCTCCTGCTGAAGCGGCCGGAGAACCGTTTGGCGTAATGATGTGCAGTTTGTAAACGTAGAAAACGTCTGCCCATTCAATATTATCTACGTATTTCTGTGTGTAGGTGTTGTCTTTCCAGCAGTTTAGGGCGATTTGGTACGGAGCGGTTCCGTCGAATGGCGCGTCCAAAGGTATGGTCCATGTGACTGTGAAAGTGGTGCTTTGGCCCGGGTCAAGTGTGGCGAATTTAGGCGTCCTAGATATCTGCGTGTCATACTTTTCGACTTCGCCTGCAGTGTCTTTGAAACTGGCTCCTAGCCAGAAAGTCGTGCTGACGCTGCGCAAGTTCTTTATGGACACTGTTGTCTTTGTGGTTTCACCAGGCTTGTACCAGGTTTTCTCAGGGCTGAAACTAATGTAGAAGTCTATGGGCGAAATCTTAACTTTGGTTTCAAAGACGTTGTTTGTTGTGTAATCGTTTCCATCACTTTCCTCAGCAGGGTTGATGTTCAGTAGCTCCGCCTTGATCGTATGACTTCCAGCTGGGACATCTTTCGTGTTCCAAACGAAGCCTACGGTCTTCTCAGATCCTTCTGTCAAACCTGAAACGGGTTTCGTGTCAATCTCGGTGCCATCATACGAAACTCTTACGTCGAAGTTCTCCGTATCGTGGCTCATCGTGAAGCCTTGATTTTGCGTAGTTACTGAAATATCAACAATGTCGCCAGGGTAAATGCTGGTTTTTGAGACTTCAACATTAGTGATACCCACATCATGATGAGTTGTCCAAATGTATGGTCCTAGCAGTATGAAAGGTGAATGTGGTATTTCAACCATATCGTACTGCTTTATGCGTAGAAGCTTCGCAAGGTTGTCGTCAAAAAGAAAGCCGACTTTTATATGAAGACCTATAGTGACTTGTACCTGAATATTGTCGTTTATCAAGTCTAATTGCGCGTCGACGTAGGGTTCGATCTCAGCTTTGGGTCCTGCCACCAAATAAAACCTCGCCCACAGGCCTAAAACTAGGCTCGGGATGATTTCAACATGCAGTGTGGGTGTTACTGTTGGTGGAGTGAACCGACTTGTCATCCCCTTTTCACTAAATGGTTGAAGTTGACCGGTGCTTTTGTCATATTCCACGCCACATTCGAGCCAGCCATTGGCAACGTATCCTGTGCTAACTGTCAGTGATACTCCAAAGTTGACTATCAGTCGCGCTTTGGCGCTGAAAATCAAGTCTACGTCCACTGGAACTGGACCAATGAAGAACTTAATTGGGAGATCGATATCCTGAGGTAGTATAGGCACTTCCCATGGATTTTCCTCATTAGAGTATGCCTTTGTTATCCCAGCTTCAACTTTCAATTCAAGCTCGGCTTCAGTTTTTATCGATGATCTAAATGAGTCCAGCCCGAAAAAAGGATATGTTGGTTCCCATTGGATTGAGAATGTAGCGACAAGCTTGAGGTGACCAGTGTATTTGGCATAAGCATCTACTCCCAGTTGCTGCTTAGCGAGAGGTGGTAGCGGAATGTCTCCTTCAAGTGGCATGTCAATAATCGTCCATGGTTGAGACCAGCTGAAGTCGCTGTCAGGAGCAGCCGAACCAAGGCTCCCGCTGATCTCACCTTCGCCAGTCTGAGGCAGAGAATACTCAATTCTGAAACTCTTGTAGCCTTGAAATGCGGTGCAAAGGTCCGTCATCGGGATGGTTGTATTTTGTTCGGTCACGGTCATTGTTTCATTTAAGACCAATGAATTGTCAACTGATAATGAAGCCGCTAACCCGTTTCCTCCCCCAAGATCTACGAGCCAACTTAGGCCCGAGATTTCATTAGATTTCAGAAGTGTAGCGCCGTCTGGAAGACTAATTCGGATTGAATAAGAGCTTTTGTATACTTGTTCACCAGGCAGTTCTTGCAGTAGCATTTTCAGAAAAGTTATCTGTGTGAATACATACCCTGCAAACCTCGCAGAATCAGTTGGTCCGATTCCAAGAGTCCATGTATCGCCTGCTTCGCCCGGAATGGTGGTCAAAACTCGTGGAAATGCCATTGCATCTGCGTAGATTCTGCATTCGCCGGAGTCACCTTGTGGTATCATGCTGGAGTTGACTATTAATGTGTCCAGTCCTAACGAATTATCGTATTCTTGGGACAATGCTTCATAGAATTGTTTGCGAATCGGCAGGGAGTTTTGGGAAGTGTTTCCGAGGTTTTCTCCTACTGCAATCAGTGGACTTACTGTCACGTTTTCTGGTATTGGCATCTCTTCTCCAATACTATAGTTCGAAGCACCAAGGGCCTCCCTGTATATGTCTGCGAGGGGCGATGCGGGTATGGTTACGTTATGCTTCAAGTTCATTTGGATTGTGTCCTCGCCTTGTTGGATTTCCAAATTGTCAAGTGTATTGAATTCGAGCAGAGAGACGGCGTTTGAATCCGCATTAGCTTTGGATGAAGCGAATGATAAGAATGTGAATGTCGACGAAATAATCAATATAATAAGGATTGCTGATTGCAATTTCTTCATTTTTCTTTTTCTCCTTTTCCTCTCCGTTGAGAGTTTGTGAAATCAGTTTATGCTTATTAAGTGTTTAAATGCTTTATGGAACCGTCTTCTATAACATCAAAAGACAATGTGTTCACGTATAGAAATGTATCAAATGCAACATTCGTGCATAAAGACGTAGATAGTTAACTGTTCACTTTTGCAACATATCAGCGAAAGCCACCGAGATGTGTTCTCTTTGATTCATTTGGAGAACAACCAAACAGGCACAAATATCGACAATTTAAACCTCAACCTGTCCACCGTAGAATGGTAGCCCGGGAGAGATTCGAACTCTCGCCTTCTATAAGCGTATTCTGGCTGGTAATGTGGGACTTGAACCCTTTTGGGTATGAGTCCCGGCGACCGCACCAAACTGGTAAAAACAATGACAGATCATACCATCATCCTCGGTGATGCCTAGACCCCCTTATAAATAGATTGAGTAGCTCTTGAATGAGCCAAAGAATAAAACCAAAATAACGTGTGGGTCGCTTAGTATTGGATTAGCTACATGGCCTAGCCCAGTAGTATAGATCGATAAATTGTCCATAGGGAACGATTTGAGTTGTATTGTATTCTTTCTGGGACGTTGTTCTTAGAAATTCGATCAGTCCATGTTGCTGCTCCAGATTCTCTTTAAGTTTCACCAGTACTTTCTTCCATGCTTCAAAACTCCAATAGTCGCAAGTTAGTCCTGTCATTCCGAATTTGGGCATTCGTTTCCGTACAACAGAATCAAACGCGGGCGTTTGCCCCCACAAAAACATTAAGGGTTTAGTTGCGCCCATAACCAAATAGTAGCCACTAGAATTTTTTCCGAAGGTTTTTATGGAGCCAATCTCATGCCAAACGTCCTTTAGCAGATTGTCTGGAATTTCTTCAATTTCGAGCAAGCTGTATTGTCTGAGTTGATTGTAGGTTTTCTGAATGTTTGTGAGAGAACGTCGTAGTCCTGAAGCCAACTTTTCTATTCCAAAAGGGCGAGTCCATTGCCATTTTTGCATTGTTACACTTAGCTTGTTGTATGCGGTGTCTATGTTTTCTAGAGAAAGAATATGGCTAGTTTTGTTTTCAGCCGCGAGTTTCCATCTCCAAAACTCGCCAAAAGAAAATGGAAAAGTCATTTTGTCGAGTTTCTTGAAAATTTCGAATCTGATTTTGAACTCATCTGTAGGAAACAACAATGACTCTCAACCCATCTTTTCATTTTGAAGAATGGCAAGCTTGTTAACTAGGAATTTCCTGTTTTGCGGGTAGTCCCCCCATTGTTTCTGATACGCTCTCAAATCTTGAGCTGAAATCTTGTTATTCCTTCTTAGTTCATTAAGCATATTCATGAAATCGCTGAACTGCTGCTGTTTTTCCATTACTGCTTTAGCTGCAAGTTTCTTTCTCTCGCTTGATGGAATTATTAAGGGTGGTGGATAGGTTTCATATAAGAATCTGCAGAAATATGTGATTTCCCAAGATTCAGTTATTGGAGAATCTTCCTTAGCTTTGAGGAGTTCATCGGTCAAGAATTCGTACTTTTCACCACGGCTCATGTTCTCATACTGCAAAGGGAACTTTGATCTTTCTAGAATTGTTTTAAGGAAATACTCAAGGTGACTGGTGCTGAAAATTGGCACTACACTCTCAATTTCATAGTTGAAGCAAAAGATGATCTTCTTGGCGATATGCCGGTCTCTCCCCAAGCCTTTTATCTCATTCCATTGCGCGTCCACTTTTTTGGCAAGAGATTTTTCTTTGTCAACCACAACGTAAAGCAATTCCTTGAAAGTATCAAAGTCACTTCTGATTCTACGGTAGACATTTGAATACAAAGTCAGATGCCCAAGGGGTTTAAGGCGATATTCTATCCAATGGAAAAAGTCTCCGATTTCGCCTGTTTCCTTCTTGAAAACATCATCTGGTTTCAGAGCCTCTATCGACTTGGGGTTCTCAACAAATGGATATTTTTCTCTAAAATTCCTAAGCAAGCTAATAGCAGTTTCTACCTCTCTTTTTATTGTTCCATCTTTGTCAAAAATTTTGGCTTTCTCTATCACAGAAGCCCTCATTTGGCACGCCCTTCTTTAAACATTAGAACTGATTTCTCTAATAAAATTTAGTATAGATTTGACATTAGGTTTGCACCCGTGAATCTCGTTCTAATGATTGCTTCCAATAATCGGACAGTTAATAAAAGATGGAATAGCACAATGTGAGAATTCTTTGACCTATGAGCTTTCCCAGTTTTTGGTTTATGCTTCTTCGTAGAATTCTTGGGCTCTTGGCGGTGTTGGACTTAATCCTCTGCGTTCGCGAATCTGCTTTATCACTTCAGCTTGCATAGACTCCGGAACCGGAGCCCACCGGCTAAACTGCGTCGCCCAGAAATCAATAAAGGAAAGAGACTACTGGTTTGAATAAAGAAACTTTTCTATTATCTAAATGCATGCAAATATCCTAGACATGCGATCGGACTGCAGAGTTTCTGTCCTATAGCAAGAGTGGTTGCGTGAGAAGTCAACGCGCTAACGCAACCCAGATAGTCGGACTTGCTTTCTACGTCGATAATCCCGGCGACCGCACCAGCCACCGTTCGAGTGCCCCCTTGCATGTTTGACCCTCTCTGATTTGTCCTGACAGAGAAATTTTCTTTTGTCGAGACAAATAGGCATCGGAAATCTGTAGGTGCTA
>Ga0172365_10003273_pt1 | contig 12057 bp, 15 predicted proteins | sample LakKivSesite48cm_FD_114535 | JGI IMG/M metagenome (GOLD analysis project Ga0172365, IMG submission 114535) | Sediment microbial communities from Lake Kivu, Rwanda - Sediment site 48cm | ecosystem: Environmental > Aquatic > Freshwater > Lake > Sediment | place: Rwanda: Western Province, Lake...
AATAAGGAGTAAACGCACAAGAAATCTCGAGAGTGCTTGCAGAGCTAAAACGGTTTTAATATCTAACTTTTTTAAGAAAAAAAGGAATTTGCGGGAGATATCTCCACTGAGTCCTGGGTTCAAATCCCTGCGACCCCACCAAACCCTTATTGCGCTAAATAAAGCTGAATTTATCGAATATTCATGGAAATAGTGCTAGAGTAGCCAGTTTTTGCCTCTTTGTCTTGCACATGATAAGGCTGCCCGTCCCCATACCCAAATAGGTTCAGGTCCAGACACTTCGGTGCCCATCTTCTATTCTAACAGCCCTAACCTTGCAGCTAGTAGTGTGCTTTCTGACTCAACAGTGCGGGATGGGGTTTGAATCCGTAGCCCGATGGAGATGTCTCCACAGTTTCCCGTAACTCCCATTTTCTTTGTCAAGAATCTGAGGATGGAGAGTTGCTTGGGAAAAGTATAATTTCAGCAGGAATCACTAAGTAGATGTGGTTTGATTTGTCGAAAATTGGTTTTGTTGGTCCAAAGATTGTTATCGTCGGTGCGGGATCAGTCGGAACAGCATTTGCGTATTCTCTCCTAATTCAGGGGTTGGTCTCTCAAATTGTAGTCATCGATGTGAACAAGGAAAGGGCGGAGGGAGAGGTTATGGATCTGGATCATGGAATACCCTTTGCTTACCCTGTTGAAATCTGGTCAGGCGATTACTACGACTGCAAAGACGCTGATATTGTTGTCATAGCAGTAGACAAGGGGCAGAAAATCGAGCAGTCAAGGCTAGACTTGGCCCAAGGCAACTTCGAAATAATGAAACAAATAGTCCCAAACATCACCAAGTACAACAAGGAGTGTACTCTGATCGTGGTAACCAATCCCTTGGATGTCATGACCTATGCAGCTTTGAAACTCTCAGGTTTCCCAAAAAATAGGGTCATAGGGTCGGGAACAAGTCTGGATACTGCTCGGCTCAGGTTTCTGCTTGCTAAACATCTCCAGATTGATCCCAGAAACGTCCACGCCTACATTATTGGTGAGCATGGAGACAGTGAAGTACCTGTATGGAGCTTGGCGAATGTTGCGGGAATTAAACTGAGAGACTATTGTCTTGCCTGCAAGGTGCCGTTTACGGAACGCGAATTTGATGGCATGTTCTTGAAAGTGAGGAATGTAGGTTATGAAATAATAAAGCGGAAAGGGCGAACGAACTATGGTGTTGCTTTAGCTGTTACCAGAATTGTGAGAAGTATCTTGCGAAATGAGAATTCAGTCTTGACTGTTTCAACTTTGCTTGAGGACTATTATGGAGTGAATGACGTCTGTCTGAGTGTTCCAACGATAGTGAACAAAAAGGGAATCAAAGAAATCATCAAACTGCCGTTGGATGAGAACGAAATAGAAGGATTCCAAAAGTCAGCCACAATCATAAAGAATGTCATAGACTCACTTAAACTATAGGACACCTTTTGCACAGCGCTGGATATACCAAGATCTCGCATGCAGTACGGACTCAAACAAAGATGCTGGCGCACGTTCGTGAGACAAATGTTATTAACTTGTCGGTTAGATACCTTTTCATGGTGAATGAGATGAGTTCTGATCAAAAACCCTTGGCCTCGTTTATTCTTTCGCTGCTTTCTGGCGCATTCATAATTTTCGCTGGAGTTATCTGTTCATTCTATTGGGATACAGACATGCCTATGAGCTGGATGGACGGAATGATGCATGGCTGGGAAGAAAACATGCACATGTGGAACATCGGCGGGATGACTTTCGCGATGACAGTATTGGGCATCGTTTTTGGCATGATAATATTGGTCTCTGCAATTATGCTCTATTTGAGCCCGACGCAACACCAGTTATGGGGGGCACTAATCATAGCCTTCTCCGTAATAAGCATACTGAGCTGCATGGGTGGCATGGGAATTGGCCTGATCCTGGGAATAATCGGTGGGATCCTCGGTATTCTATGGAAACCTCAAGAATCAAAGCAGAGCGTGCATGGTTAAGAGTCGTCTTTCACGTTATTGTCAGAGTCTTGCGCTCTCTAGCGCATATCCCCCATGTGTCTTGTCATGTTCATGCGGTCATGCATGTCATCGCACTCATCATACATATTTCCATGCATACGCTGTGTTGCGTTCATGTGAGTCGATACGCTTTCATCGCAGTCCGTCTGGTCATTTTGACCCATGCGATGCATTGATGATCCCATGAATCCAACGTTTTCCCTTATTGCTTGCGCGTGACTTAATCCAACGCTCACCAGAGTCAATGCGGCGATCGCTACTATTGAGGCCACTGTCAGAACCACAAGTGATCTTCTCATCTGCAACTCACACCTCCTTGGGCTCTTCGTGATGTAGTACACGTTCTCCCATGTTTACCGATCGTTCAGCATTCTTTTGGATGCCGTGTAGACCATGCCTAATCAGCGTCAGGTCTCCTATCAAGCCAAGGCCAAAACCCGCAACTGGTGCAATAAATGCCCAAGGCCCACCCAACGCGGCACCAGCCGCAAATCCAGCAACTAATCCTAAACAACAAAGCATTATAATTCCTCCTTTACTGTCACGCGAGCGCGTTTTTCAAGTGAAATCTCTAACCTCTTCAGTTCCTCAAACTGTTTGCTGATTTTCAATTCCAAAGCATGCTTCTTTTGCAAGTTTTCGCCAAGTTCATTTTTTAACAAAAGGCGCTTTTCTTCGAGTAGTATTTGTGTGTTCATGTTTTCCACCTCTTTTCCTGTCAGCATAACCCTTTTCCTCTCGGGTTCTCGCGAAGGTCCAGAACAGCTGAAGGGAGAAAGGAGAGAGGGGAAACGAAAAGTTGACTTCAACTTGTTCTGGATCTTGACGAGCCCTTTCGAAGAGCAGGTTTTGCCGACTTGTTCTCAACCTCCAATTTTAAGCGTTCCTTCCCGGGCTTATAAGAGTCGTCGGACAAGATATGAAAAGGATTAGAACAAAAATTGGATTCGACTAAATCATTAAGGCTTGTTTGTTTCTTTGCGGAACTGTGTTTCCATCCAAGTGCTTAATGCTTTGTCCACAAGCGTATCTAAGAAGCTTGATTTGTATGCTATTAACACTTTTGCAACCTTATCTTCATCTTGAACAGTATAGAGGTTCTCGTAGCCAATTTTGTCTCTCGCAAGGATGCTGTTATCAACTAGGTATTTGAGGTAAAAGGAAAGCGTTGAACGGGGCAATTTGAAATAATCCAGCAAAAACTGATATTTTGCTTTCTTATTTGCCAAGATTATGAGGACTATTTCTCGCATTCTTTTCTGCCTTAAAGCTGACAACACTTTCTTGTCTTCTGGGTCGAGCGGTTTCGTGTAGTATCTTTTGTAATGCCCGACTGTTTCCCCATGAACAATTTTCTTTCGCGCCATGTAGCTTAAATGATACTCTAAAGTTGCCAAAGGTATATTCAAAACTCTTTGAAGCTCCCGTAGATGAATACCCGGATTCGCCTCTATGACAGCGTAAATTTTTCTCCTCCTTTCGTTCTCCAAGATTTCGTCTTTGAACATCAGCCTTTAGTCCTTCAAAATGCCAACCAGTATGAAAATCAACGCTATCAAGTGAATGAGAAGGTGCATGTTTTCGTCTAACGCAATATGATAAGATTCGTTGATTATTTCAGGTATAGTGATAAGTGCATGAGCCAGAAAAATTCCAAAGCCTACAGAGATAAGCATCATTTTACGGTTCTTTAGGCGAAGATAAGCTAGGAATACTATTCCAAATAGAAAAGTTGTGGCTAACGTTAGTCCGACACGCACGATAATATCTAAAATTCCAATAGTCATTGTATCACACATCCTTAAACAGACGAATTAGTTTACTCTTACGTAATAGATTTTCTTCAAGATGCCAAAACAAGCGATAATACATAAAGTCCACTTATTTCCCCTTCTTATAAATCCAAACTACCACTGGAAGCATTATTGCCAGATATGCAATGTGAACTATTAGCCTAGCCCATTCTGGACTTACAGTATAGCCAAACATCACTGCAAAAATAGAGCCAATTATTCCTTTATGATGAAACAGGCTATCACTCTGTATGCCTAACGAGTAAGCTGGTTGAGCTAACCATCCCAGCTGTGCTCCTGTTTCTTCGGCATACTCTATTAGCTCATGTGTTCCGTACCCAGCTAATCCGCCTGCAAGAAGTATCAACAGTATACTAGTGAAGTAGAAGAAGTTACGCAGGTTAATTTTCATGCCTGCCATGAATATGCCATAGGATAGTATGAGCGCAGTTACTATTCCAACAGCCATTCCTGCTATTGTTGCTACTGCATCTTGCAGCAAGAATGGTGTTAGGAAAAGCACAGTTTCAAGTCCTTCTCTGAAAACTACGATGAATGCGATTGATATTAACCCAATGATTGTGCCTTGAGCTGTTGCCGCTTCAACTCGTCGCTCCATTTCTTGTCTAATGTATCTTCCCTTAGTAACCATCCAATATATCATTGAAGACAAAACTGCGATAGCTGCGAAAGCGGCTAAGGCTTCGAACAGTAATTGAGAAGATTCAGCTAGGGCACCATATGCAAGCCTTATGAAGACACCTAAACCCAAACTGGCGATTATGGCTAGAATGACTCCATACCAAACATAGCGTACCAGACACTGCCTATGCGACCTAATCAGATAAGACATTATTATTGCTGTTATAAGCGCCGCTTCGAGAACCTCCCTGAACGTTATTAAATATTGACCTAACAAGCCCAATCACGCCTCTATTCAGCTTTTCAATGCTTCTTCCGAGTTTCTCGCTTGTACGATTCAGCACAGTGCACGCAACAGAAGGTCATTTCTTGTCCTTTGATTGTCTCTCTGTGTCCACCTTCATACACCTTGCAGCCGCAGCTCGCACACACTTCCAAGCTTGGTTCGATGGCAACAGAGACGAGGGCGGAAAAACGCTTGAACAATCTCTTGCAGAGTTCCCTCCCCTTCTCAGTTAATTCGAAAACTTTCTTTTTCTTCTCTCCAACTGGCTTCAGCGAGTGTTTCACTAAGCCCTTCTTCTCAAGTTGGCTGAGAAACGGGTAGACTAGACTTGGACTGATTTCCTTGCCAATCCTCTTCCTAAACTTGCTGATTATGCTATAACCATGATGTGGTCCTTCGTAAAGTATGGTCAGCATGTAGAATCGCGAGAAGTCGGAGACAAACTCATCTAAATCTTGAGCAGACATATTCGCACCAGATTTATCTTCAAGATATATATCTTAAAAAGATATATTTAAATACTTCGGCGACAAACGATTACTTGCGTCATAAGGGAGGAAAAATATCATGCCAAGAGACCCCGTGTGCGGTATGGACGTAGACAAGGACAAGGCAATTAAGAAAAAGATTGGAGACCGCACGTACTATTTCTGCAGTCAATCGTGCGCCAATGTGTACGAGCAGCCCGAACAAGAACTGAAAGCTATGAAACGCAGGGTCGCAATAACTTTGATGGGCGTAGTTGCTGTTGCCGGGTTACGAGTGTTGGCTTTGTTCGGCTTAGTGGCAGTGCTGATGACGACCACACTCATTGGCGGCCTTTCTATCTACAGTCTGGCGCTGTTCATTGTGTCAACTCCAGTTGTGTGGATTGCAGGCTGGAGCATTGTCTATGGAGCCTACAACTCTCTCAGAAATCGCGCAATCAACATGGACGTACTGATCACTGCGGGAGTAGTTGCAGGCTGGGCTTTTGGAGCAGTCAACGCATTCTTACCCAACCTAGCGGGTGGCGGAGAAGGCTACTTAGAAATAGCAGTTGGGATACTAGCCTTCGTCCTGCTTGGAAAATACATTGAAGAAAGCATACGCAGAAGATCAGCTGCTTCCATTCGAAAGCTGCTGGAGCTTCAACCAACAATAGCCAGGGTGCTCAAGGACCGAAAAGAAGTTGAAGTTCCGATCGACGAGGTTCAAGTGAACGATGTATTGATTGTCAAACCAGGGGAGAAAATCCCCACAGACGGCGTCGTCATAGGAGGCTATTCTTCAGTAGATGAAAAAATAATCACTGGCGAGAGTATACCTGTCGAAAAGACCGTGGGAAGCGAGGTCATAGGTGCAACAGTAAACAAAACCGGGCTCTTAAGAGTCAAAGCGACTAAGGTTGGAGAAGAGACGGCGTTGTCGCAAATCGTTCACCTTGTTGAAGAGGCGCAAGCTTCTAGTGCTCCTGTGCAAAAGTTTGCAGATCGGGTCGTTGGAAAGTTTGTTCCCATAGTTTTCTCTGTGGCTGCAGTTTCTTTCGCCTACTGGTATATTGTGAGCGGGTTCTCGACCGCCTTCTTCGTACTACTTGCTGTTTTGCTTATTGCGTGTCCATGCGCTTTGGGTATCGCCACTCCCACAGCCATCTTGGCCGGAGTGGGCAAAGGTGCTGAATATGGAATTCTGCTTCGCAGCGGTGAATATGTCGAGAGAGCTAGGAAACTGAAGACCGTTGTATTTGACAAGACAGGAACATTGACAAAAGGCGAACCCTCAGTCACCGATATCGTGGTTTACAATGGCTACACGGAAAAGGATGTGTGGAAACTTGCTGCGATCGCTGAGAAAGGCTCAGAACACCCATTGGCAGAAGCAATATTGAAAGCAGCCCGGCAAGGCGAGTCCAGCGTTCCAGATGCTGAGTCGTTTGAGGCAGTACCTGGACATGGAGTCAGATGCACTTACGAGAACAAGAGAATACTGCTCGGAAATCGAAGACTCATGCAAGATGAGAAAGTTCCGATCGAACAGTTGGAGCAGGATCTGGAGAGACTGGAAGGACAAGGCAAGACGGTGATGATTCTTGCTGTGGATAGTCAGCTTGCAGGTGTAGTCGCTGCTATGGATACGCCGAAAGAGAATGCCGTTGAGGCGATAAGCAAGTTGAAGAGCATGGGACTGGAGGTAGCTATGTTGACTGGCGACAATGAAAGAACCGCCAAGGCGATTGCAGAGCAACTAGGTATTGACCAAGTGATAGCTAATGTGCTGCCTTGGGAGAAAGTCAACGCAATCAAAAAACTGCAAGGCGTAGGAAAGACGGTGGCGATGGTTGGCGATGGCATAAACGATGCCCCGGCTTTAGCTCAAGCCGACATTGGAATAGCCATAGGAAGCGGAACCGACATCGCGAAAGAAACAGGCGGCATAGTGCTAATCAAAGATGATTTAAGAGACGTCGCGCTTGGCGTCGAACTGAGCAAGAAGACCATGACGAAAATCAACTCTAACCTGTTTTGGGCATTCATTTACAACACAGTCATGATTCCAGTAGCTGCGATTGGATTGATGAATCCGATATTTGCTGCGGGAGCTATGGCCATCAGCTCGCTGACCGTGGTCTCCAACTCTGCGTTGCTGAAATTATCGACGTTCAAATTCGAGAAGTTCAACGATCAAACCAAGAAATGATGGAGGTGAGGATAAGCATGGTTAAGGATCCAGTTTGTGGAATGAATGTAGACGAGAAAACAGCTAACTTCAAGTCTGAATACATGGGCAAAACCTACTACTTCTGTAACGAGTCATGCAAGGTAGTATTTGACAAGAACCCGCAGAGATTCACCAATGAACACGCTGAACACACAGAACACGGTTGCTGTTGTTAACATTACACATAGGACTTGTTTTGATCTTGCCGATGCTCCTACCCATTTGAGAAGGCACTGGGAAAGGCGAATACAACTGCAAATAGAGTGGTGTTATGGACGACAAGAATGACAAGTACATCTCGGCATTTACAGAATGGTCTTTGAGTTGCCTTACCCAGATAACTCATTTGATCGCGTTGTGTCCAGCCTAGTTTTTCACCATCTTACTCGCGAAAACAAGATTCACTCGTTGAAAGAAGTTTTTCGAGTACTTAAGCCACAAGGAGAATTGCATGTCTTGGACTTTGGAAAAGATGGTTCGCAGGATCGGTTTTGACCAAGTTGAGGAGACAGCCAAGTTCATGACGATTTTTGGCACGGTAGCTTTGTATAGAGCACGGAAACCCGCGAATAAACCGAATATGCTTCAAGACATTGCGACACTGGAAAGCTACCATGGAATACCACAAAACCAAAGACATTCTCCACGTAATGCAAGTGCTCGGCCACAAGAACATCAAGAACACCCTCGTCCACACGCATCTGGACGACGAATACGTCTCAAAAGTCGCTTGGAACGTAGAAGAAGCCTGCAAATTGATAGAAGCAGGCTTTGACTACGTGACCGACATAGAAGGCGCGAAACTCTTCAAGAAGCGCAAGTGAACCCGCCTATCATGGGACCGGGGGGTTCATCTAAAACCATGTTAAAGGTGCGGGGGATGGGGTTTGCACCCGCATCCTGATGGCGAAATCTCTCGCTACCTCTCTTTTTTCTCTGATTCAGGTTCAATCGCGATATCTTGGCAAACAGTAACATGCCAGACGTGCGCTAAGGGTCTAAAGATTTTGTTGGCCAATCTTTCCAGTTCTTTCCCTTAGTAGCTTTCTAGCCTCGATCCAAAACGTTGAGACGAGAGCAACAAGTATGATTTCTAACCACACTAGTAGAGAGATTGAGATTGTCTTCAGGTACGGGAAAACTATTTGGATATTTGTCATAACCATTGTTAACGCAATCATGCCAAGAAGCCAAAAAGCTCCAAAACGGTTAGAAAAGATCCCCTGTTTTAGGAGTGGTACCCTTTCCTGTTTTAAATTTAGCGCAAGGAAAATGTGTCCTAGAAGCCATGTGGCGAAAGCAGCGGTTTGTGCTAAAACAAGATCCCCTGTCTGTATGTATAGCCATAGATAGATTGTTAAGATCCCTAATATGAGACCGATTCCGTTTCTGAAAATACCCAGCGCGATAGAATGGCGGAGATAATCATTTGTTTTTTGTGGGAGTCGCTTCAAAACGTCGGGCTCTGCGACCTCGGTGACAAAGATTGTAGAAGATGCCAAATCCATCAATAGTTCCACTAGGATGATGTGAATTGGTGCAAGCGGAAAAGGAATACCCAAAGCCAAAGGAACGATAAAAATGGAGAGAAGAATTGTTTTTGCTGAAAGATAGTATGTCAGTCCTTTGCGGAAATTGTCAATTGCCTTTCTTCCAATCGCAACCGCATCAGGAACATGGGCATAGTTGTCATCGGTCAATACTAAGTCCGCAGTCTCTTTAGCGAGATCGGTGCCGATCTCACCCATTGCCACGCCGACGTTGGCAGATCTGATTGCAGGGGCATCATTGATACCGTCCCCAATAACTGCTACGTTTTCTCCTTGGGATTGAAGAGTCTTTACCAATCGAAGTTTTTGCAGAGGGCCCGTACGAGCAAAAAGATGAAAAGACCGGAGCGCATCATGCAGTGCGTCATCGCTCATTTTTTCCAATTGATCACCAGTAATGATTTCCCCACTCAGTCCGATTTTCTCTGCAACAGCTTGGGTTGTAGCTGGGTGGTCCCCCGTTACAACAAACGTTTTGATACCAGCATTCCGAAGAGTAGTGACTGCCTCTCTCATTCCTTTTCGAACAGGATCTTCAAGCACTGCCAACGCCAATAGCTTTGTTCCATGGAGGTTTTCTAGTTCCTTAGTTTTGGAATCAAATGAAGCAAATGCAACAACCCGATTGCCTTTGTATCCTTCTTTGGTAACAACACCCTCCAGTTTTTCTTTCCCTTCGGTGTGAAGAGTAGAAGATTCAATGAGCAATTCAGGTTTTCCAGCCAAAACGTGAGTATATATGCCATTTTTCCTGTAAGTCAGCGTGCGCCAAGGATGCCCCTCCGAAAACCCTGCAAAGAAGAGTGGAGCTGGTTTTTCACGTGTAAGGTCTTTGCTGAAAACTTCTGCTATGGCTCTGTCAGTAGGGTCGGTGGGATATTCTGGAAGAGCGAGGAAGATTTCTTTGAGTGCCTGGGCCTTTTGAGGTTCTATTTCCTGACCGTCTGGTAAAACAAATCTTTCGACCCGCATCTTGTTTTCAGTTATTGTCCCAGTCTTGTCAGTGAGAATTGCCGTAACTGATCCAAGAGTCTCAGCCCCCCGCAAGCGCTTCACGACGACATGTTTCTTTGCCAGCTCGAAAGATGCAAGAGCGAGCGCCATCGTGATAATGACTGGCGGTTGACCTGGCACCATTAGGAACGTGAGTGCGAGCCATGTCAGCACCATTTGCTGAAAATCGAAGCCGCGTAGGAAACCGATAATCGGAATAATGAAGGATACGACGACTGCAAAGATTGCCAGAATTTTTGTGAGGTTTGTCATTGCTTGCTGCAGTGGGGTTCGCTCTTTCTGGATCGCTTGGACTTCCTTTGCGATCTTTCCGAATTCACTTTGATTGCCAACAGCCATAACCACGGCTTTTCCTTCACCGTCCAATATTGTTGTGCCTGAAAAGACACTGTTGACTCTGTCAGCAGGAGTTGGGGTTTCAGGCACTTCAGCATCAGCATTCTTTCTCACCGGTTGAGACTCACCAGTCAATGGAGCTTCGTTGACCACAAGACCGCTCGATTTTATGAGCCTAGCATCGGCTGGGATGCGAACTCCTGTGGAGAGAATAACTAGATCGGCGACAACCACGTCGGTGGTTGGAATTTCTTGCTCTTCTTCCTCTCGAATGACTTTAGTTGTGGGTTGAGTGAGCTCCCTGAGGTGAGCCATGGTGTGGTCGGCCCGGGATTTATTTATGAATTCGACAGAGACATAGGCGCCAACAACCAAAATCATCACCACGGCTTCTACTGTTTCTCCAAAAATGAACGAAATCGCCGCAATAGACAGCAAAAGAATCATCATCGGCTGTCTGACACCTTCGAACAATAATGCAATATTGCTCGTTCGTTTTAGTTCAATGAGGGCGTTGGCGCCAAAGATGGTTCGATATTCTTTGACTTGTGCCTTCGAGAGGCCCTTCTCAAAATCGACTTTCAAGATTTCTGAAATCTCTTCCTTTTGTAACGTCCACCAGCGATTGATCATGCTCGGATTAGAAGAATCAGTTTGATTTTTCATATCCTTGTCCCCCTCTTCCATTTCCTGACCTCCTTTCACCTATTTATTCAACGCTGTTCATAAAATAGTTCATACTTACGAAAAATAAGACTTTCACAAAACACGATAACCGTTTTGAGCGTGCGCTAGAAGAACAAAAACCCAGTAAACTCTTTATGATACAATGCTTAAAAAGAGAGTCATGCCTTCGGTCAAGAAGATGATCCTAGATCGGCAAGGAAACTATCGTTTCAAAGCGAAAAATGAAAAGGGGCTTTCTGTTGATTTCGATGCTTCCATACCAAATGGTGGAGAAGAGACTGCACTGTCGCCAATGGAGAATGTTCTGGCAAGTTTAGCTGCCAGCAGTTATCATGTTGTGTCAATATTGAGAAAGGAAAGGCAAAATTTTTCAGACTATTCGGTAGAGATGACAGCAGACAGAAGAGATGAACCACCAAGAGTATTTACCAACATTCATATCAAATACATCATTAAAGGAAAAACATTAGTAAAGAGGCTGTTGAAAGCGCCATAAGACTTTCTGAGGAAAAATACTGCTCAGTGGGAGGAATGTTAAAGAGTGCAGTCAAAATAACATCTTCGTATGAGATATTGACAGAATAACAAGCTAATCTTTGTCACACCCTTAACGAGTACTATTCACCGTAGCGCGCGCGCTCTCAGGTTGAGGGTTCAAACGTGGGCTCTAACCTATATGACCCCACCAACAGCTTATTTCATGAAATAAAGCTAAATTGACCGATATTTGTCAAAATAGTGCTGGGGGCGACCAGTTTTGCTCCTGCTTTATACACTATAAGGCTACCCGTATCCATGCCCAAAAGGGTTCAAGTACCGAAATTTCAGTATGCGCAGGCTTACATTTGTACGGGATCACTGTCTACAAGAGATTTCTTGGGTCATTTAGTTGCACTGCAGACTACACATTGTCTGAGTTGCTTCAGAATCGGTAAAGGTTCCCTGCACTATTCCATACAAAAGCTTGGGGCAGTGCTCTGGCGATTGCGAAAGTGCCCCTCCATCCTGTGCAATGTGAAGGTGCA
>Ga0172365_10003276_pt1 | contig 12049 bp, 4 predicted proteins | sample LakKivSesite48cm_FD_114535 | JGI IMG/M metagenome (GOLD analysis project Ga0172365, IMG submission 114535) | Sediment microbial communities from Lake Kivu, Rwanda - Sediment site 48cm | ecosystem: Environmental > Aquatic > Freshwater > Lake > Sediment | place: Rwanda: Western Province, Lake Kivu...
TCCAGACCGCGCCCAGCTTGCGCGCCCGCTCCAGGCGGACCTCAGCCGACACCTCGCGCTTCCGGCCTTCGGAATGCCGCCGGTCCATCTCGGTCTTCACGTCGTAGTGCGCCAGCTTGTTCTCCACCGCGCGCGGCAGCCTGAGTTCCCTGATTTGCTCCTCGACCGCCACGTCGAGCGCGGGCGGTCGAGACGTGTAGGCGTCGAGAAAGTCGAGGATGTCGGCAAAGCCCCGCCTCACCGCCCGCAGATAGTCGGCCACCAGCGCAATGCTCGGAAAAGCGAGCCGTCCCTTCTCAAGGCGCGTCACCAGGGTCCCGGCCTTCTTCCCGCGCCGGCCCATCAAGTGCGCGACCGCGGCCTGGGACAACCCGGCCCGCAAACGCAACTCCCGCAGCCGCATTCCAATCTCCTTCGGGAACACGAACGTATCACGTGTGCGCTTCATGCGTGGCTCATCTCAGCATAGGCCGGTGGCGTCTCAGCGCAAGAGCAGGGGCGGCAGTTGCCGCCCCTGCGTCAGTCTGCGTCTTGCCTACCGCACCAATAGCATCCGCTTCCTGAGCAGCTTTGAGTCGGCGCGGAGGATGTAGTAGTACGTGCCGGCAGGCACGCGCCGGCCCCTTGCGTCCTCGCCCCGCCAGACAGCGGTGTAGTGGCCGGGTTGCTGGTTCTCGCCGACCAGGCGCTTGACCAGCCGGCCGGTCACGTCATACACCGCGAGGTCCAGGAACGATGCTTGCGGCACCGCGTAGCGAATCGCGGTCATCCTCGTGAACGGGTTGGGCCGGTTCTGCTCCAGCGCATACACCAGCGGCAGTGCAGCCGGTTCCTCTATCCCTGAGAACCTGATGTGCGTCTTCACTTTGACGACCTGCTTGTACTTCTTCCTGCCGCCGAACTGCGCATCGGTCGTCCTGGTGTAGGTGATGGTCTGGCAGTCGGGCGACCAGGCGGGCGTCTCTCGGACAGCGTCGGCCGCGGTCAGCGCCACCTCTGAGTTGGCCTGGGCCAGATCAGCATAGCACACCTGGCTGTACTCACTGGAACCGGTCGAATCCACCGGCCACTTGGTGTAGGCGACGTACTGGCCGCTGGGCGAATAGACCGGTGTCTGACACGGACAGGTACCGTCCGTCACCCTGGTTTCGTACTGGTCCGAAAGCCGCATGGTATAGACCTGCCAGTAGCCGGACTCGTCCAGCTTCTCATAGGTCACGTACTGGCCGTTGGGCGAGATACGCGGGTTGACGTTGTTCATGTAGTCAGAGGTCAGCCAGACAAGGCTGTCGCCGGACATCCGGCACAACTGATACACCTCATCCTTGAGGATGACGCAGACGGCATCGTTCGTGCCGGCAATCGGCTGGGGCTGACTGAAGCCGGCGGAGTTCGGGGTCAGGCAGGTCCGCTCGGTACCGTCAGCGCGCACCCGGTACAGCCGGCGGCTTTCCGCTGTAGAGTCCCACGCGGTATAGAATACGCAACTGTCATCCGAGGTCAGCACCGGGTCGGCCACCAGCCCTGAGTCCAGCCGCGTCACTGTGGGCGTTGCGCCGAGCGTGACGCGGTAGATGCCGCTGTCACCGGCAGACACGAGCCAGTTCCCACTTGTCGCTGACCTTGGGTTCTCGTGGGTCGTGCTGTCGGTGGTCAGCGCCTCGGGCGTACCGCTGCTGTTTGCCGAGATGCGGTACAGGCCCATGCAGCCGCGCAGCGAGTCATAGGCGGCATAGACAATCCAGTCCCCGTCCGCGCTGTACTGGGGCGTGAGCTTCTCGGCCGGGCCTGAGGTCAGGGTATTCTCGCCGCTGAACTCGGGCGGCTCGTCCGGCCCGGAGCTGCGGGTCAGGTCTGCCGGAGCCTCGGTCTCGCCGCCGTCGAACCCGCCGACCGGCGGTGAGTAGCGCCAGAAGTCGTCATTCTGGCCCGCCCCGACTCCGCCGAAGACTGAGTAGTCGCAGTAAGTCAGGCATCCGCCATTCCGGACCGCCGCTGGTGTCTGCCGGCGAGAGGACCAAGTGCCGCTAGCGATGCTGTAGCAATAGAAGTAGCGCGTGTTGTCACCGCAGAAGGCGTAGAGCTTGTTGGTGTTCGGGGCGTACGCCAGTGCACCACCGTCACTGACCACAGCAGGTATTGTGGCCATGCTGGTCCAAGTGTTCGTGGAAATCTGGTATCGGTAGAAGCCTGTCGAACCGCGCCCTCTGAGCGCATACAAGTAGTCGCCGCCAGTCCATGCCAACGACCCGCCGCCCTCGACCTTGTCCGGCACGTCAACCAGAAGATGCCAGGTGTTGGTAGAGATTCTGTAGCGCCAGAAGTCGCGCTTGTTCGCGCCCCGCATGGCATAGACATAGTCGCCGCCTGCCCAGGCCAGCGAACCGCCCGCGCCGACCTTCTCCGGCGCGTCCTTCATGATGGCCCAGGCGTTGCCGGAGATCGAGAACCGGCAGAACGTCTTGTGTTGACCGCCGCGAAACGCGAACAGGTAGTTTCCGCCCGCGTAGGCAATCGCTCCTCCGGTTGACGTATTGAACGGAGTTTCATGCCGGGTCTTCCACAGATTCTCCCGCACCAGGTACTTCGCGAAGAAATCGTACTTGCCGGTGACGCAGAAGATCGTATTGCTGTCCGACGCCGACAGACACGCGCCGGTCTTCATTCCCCCACCGCCGTAGACCTCAAACATCTTCACCCAAGTGTCGGCAACAACCTGGAATGTCATTGACGCCGTATCGTTGGCGTGACATTCGTCACTGTCCGAGGACGCAAAGCACACTGCCGTGTATGTTCCGGGCTGGGCGACCCACGGATCGAACTCCAACAGACCCTCCGCGCACGGATCAAGCTTCACCCATCTAGTATCGCTGTAGACGGACCCGATCGTAACGGTGACAAGACAGGAGTCAGCGTGCAAACCATGGTTCCAGACGTATGTTGTCGGCCTGATGGCCGTGCCCTGTGAGACGATTCCTCTGGGCTGCTTCACCTCTGACAGAGACACATCGTGCTGCCGTTCGGGCTTCGCCCAGATCATGACGTTGTCTACGCACCAGTAGCGACTCGCTTGAACATCTCCGCAGTAGATGTAGGCCAGTCTGACATTGCGTTGGTTGGCTGCCCACTGCAGCGAGGCAAACGTTGTCGAGTCGTCGCCCACGTAGTAGGGCCACGTGACGCCGTCGTCAGTGGACCCTCGTATCTCGATGGTCCTGTTTCCCCCGTGCTGAAGTGTTGACAGCACCTCGTGCTGCACGACCACCGACGAACACCCAGCAAGGTTCATCCGCGAGCTGATGAGGCTATCCCACGTAGTCCCCCGTGTTTCCTGCCACTTGAGACAGGCATATGCGGTCGGGTTTTCTACCCACGGCTCCTGGTGGCCCAGCCGCTCGTGCCAGCAGCATATCCAACGGTGCACTGCGCGCCACTCGACCTTGAATGTGCTGTCTTGAGTATAGTAGTAGTATGGACGTCTACACTCCTTCAGCACGTCGGGAACATGGACAATTCGGAGATCATAGCCTGCTGGCACACTGGCGAGCAAGTCTTGGCCTATGCACTCCCTGGAATGTGCCGAGTAGAGAATCTTGTCACCGACTTCGATGATGATCATCGCATGCCCGTAGGAGCGACGCCCATGGTCGGATTTCCACCAGAAGGCAAAGTCGCCCGGGCGGACTTCCGGGATCGTGACTTTGACGTCAGCGGGCGTCTTCGGCATGTTGGCTGAGGTCCATTCGTTTGTCTGATGACACTCGAGTAGGAACACCAGAAAGTCCGCAAAGTTGTACACCAATGGCAGGGTGCCGTCGTAGAACTCCCAGAAAACCTGGTTGTGGCATGGGCTTGTTTTCAGCCCCCGAGCCCTTTCTTCGGGGGAAAGCTGCTTCTTCATCGCCCAGTTCTTGCCTGCGAAGCCCTGTTTGAACGCTGTTCCAGCGAAATGCGAGCAATCGCCCGGGAGGAGGTAATCATAGCCGGTGTATGGAACCTTGGTTCGGCCATGATTGCGTGCATAGTCGGCGCAGGCGCTCGCTGTATAGTGCATCGCTGACACTGACCCAACAAGAACGGCGATAAGACCCATCAGAGTTACCTGTAGCTTCTTCATTGTGAGCCCCTACTTCCAGGACGGACGCAGCTTTCGTAAGTAGGCGGCGTACGTTTCGGTCGTGGGCGAGTGGAATCCCTGTCCGCAGACAACCCAGTCTCCGTTGCCAACGGGGATGATGGCTCGCGCATCATTCGACAGCGGGCCTCCATAGGTCGCTGACCACTGCTGCACTCCCAGCACGTCAACCTTGACTATGTAGGCGTATTCCTCAAAAGTGGTCGAGGACTGCGTGTATCCGCAGACGATGTAGCCTCCGTCCTCGGCGGCCTCAACGCAGTAACCCACATCAAAACCGGCGTACCCGTAGTCGCGACGCCAGACTAGGTTCCCCAGCGAATCAGTTCGCATGAGGCACATGTTGGACCGTCCGAATTCGCTAGTGTCATTCGCGCCCATACCCGTGATGACGAAGCCACGGTCTGGCCCTTGGCGGACCGCAAACGCAGTGTAGGCGTGGGCAGTGGGATATGTGTGCATCCAGGCGGTGGCGCCAGACGGGTCGGTTCTTACAAGCCAAACACCGGAAGTATCTCGGTTACAGCAAATGACGTACCCACCATCATGGCATTGCCTGAGTCCGGCCGGCGATGTTTGGCTGACCTCGCCCTGAAACAGCACACGCCACTGACGGTTGCCAATGGAGTCCAGTTTCGTCAGCACCATTCCTTCTTTGTTTGAGCCGATGCCCTGCAAGTAGTAGGCGCTTATCACAGATACAGCAGCGAAGCCGCCATCATCAGTTGGCACGAAGTCGGAGGAGTAGCCATAGTCGATGCATGTGTCTCCGGCGAACATGTCCTTCTGCCACAGCGTATTTCCGGTGGAGTCCAATCCCAGGACAATAGAGGTGTTCGCACGCCACCCGGCCACCACGAAGCTCCCAGTCGCGGTCTGCAGGATCGCGTATGCCTCTTGCGATTCATCCCCCGTTCCGACAGTACGCTCCCAAGCACAGATACCTTCAGAGTCTGTCTTCACTACGTACATGTCAGGTATCTGCAGCCCGTCGTGGTTCCTCCATCCGCACAAAATGTAGCCTCCATCGCTTGTCCGAGTCAGAGCGCGGGCAGCAGCGCTCTGCCCAGCGCCATAGAGCCGCGTCCACGTATCTGGAGCGGAACCGCCGGGTTCCGTCACTCGTACGTACTTGGCCACAGCACCATTCGAGGTGTCGGTATCCTGTGTGAGCAGCGAGCAGCGGGCGGTGAAGGAGCCGGTCTGGTGCGCCTGCCAGGCTGAGAACGGGACTTCCAGTGTCTCCCCGGCAGGAATGACTGCGACGACCGTATCAGCGTAGGTGGTGCCGATTGTCATCCGTACAAGCGCCGTCTCCGACTGGTTCGCCACGGCCGCCCGGACTAGCGCAGCCGGGGTGAAGAAGGAGTCTACGAGGACTGTGTCCGGCGGCGACGTGATGCTCAGCACCGCGAAGTCGAAGGTCGGGGCCTTGACCGTGACCCATCTGCTACCGGCGTTGTTGGTGGTGTCATTGTCCGGGGTCAGGAGTGAGCATCTGACGCTGAAGCTGCCTGTTTGCTCAGCGTGCCAGACCGGGAACGTCACCTGCTGGCTCTGTCCGGCTTGAATCACGGCTGTAACAGTGTCGTCGTAGGTCGTGCCTATCCGCATCCTGACCAGTGTTGACTCGGCCTGGTTGCCTTCGGCGGCATGAATGAGAGCTACGGGCGCGACGCTGGCGTTCAGCAGTACCGTGTCCTGCGGGGCCGTGATGGACTGGACCGAGAAGTCAGAACCCGGCGGGAGGACTGTCAGCCAAGTTCTGGCCGTATCGTCATACGGCATACTGTCGGTGGCGAGGAGAGCGCACTGGGCTTCCACGTTGCCCAGGATGTCAGCCAGCCATGAATCAAAGGAGAGCGTGGCGCTCTGGCCTGGGTAGAGTGCCACACTGACCGTGTCATTGTACCCGGTGCCGATTCGGAGCCAGACACTGATGGTTTTCGGCTGCGGGTTGAATCCTTGAGCTTGCACGCTGGCGGCCGGATACACGGTCTCGCCCTGGTGAATGACCGGCGGGTTGGTGTAGATGCCATTGACCGAGAAGTCCTCAAGCCTTGCCAGCACCGTGACGTCGAGGCTGAGCGTATCGTTGTCAGGCACGCTATCACTGACGAGCAGCTCACAGCCGAATGTGAAGGTGCCGAGCGAATCAGCCGGCCACGAGTCGAAGCTGACCGTTGAGTATTGTCCCGGCGCGACCCAGATGCTGACCGTATCATCGTAGGCAGGCACTGTCTCCAGCCGTGCAAGGACCTGTTCCGGTCGAGGGTTGCCGGCGTCGGCGTGTACTGTCGCGGTCGGGACGAAGTTGTCACCCTGCCGCAGGATGGACGGCAGGACCAGTGATGAGACCGCAAAGTCCCGGCGGGCGGCGAGAATGGTCACCTGTCTGCTCAGGGTGTCATTCGCCGGGTTGGCGTCCTGAGTGAGCAGCGAGCATCGAGCGACAGCAAGCCCTGCTGAATCCGCAGTCCAAGCCGGCGTGAAGGTCACCGCCAGGCTTTGACCGGGACTGAGCCAGGCGCTGGCTGTGCCTACATAGTTTGGGCCAATGCTCATCCGGGCATAGACCATCTCAGGCCAAGCGTTTTCTGGAGCGGCGTGGAGCATGGCTGACGGCATCCATGTCATCAACTCGCGCACCGTGTCCGGGGGCAGGAATATCGAAGCAACGTCAAAGTCAGGATGCGGGACAACGGTCACCGTACCCCTGAGTGTGTCGTTGGCCGGGACGCTGTCCTGGCCCAAGAGCGCCAGACTTACATCCAGGACGCCAACTGTGTCTGCCTGCCAGGACGGGAAGCTGGAAGTGTAGTACTGACCCGGATTGAGCCAGACGCTAACCGTATCTTCATAGCCGGTCCCAATCCGCAGCCGGACGGCCACTGTTTCAGGCCAGGGGTTGTACTCAAGGGCGTGGATGAGCACAGTGACCGTAGCTTCGTCTCCTATCTCGACCATCGGCGGAGCTACGGTCATGTTCATTGCGGCGAAGTCCTTGGGTCGGGCGAGGACTGCCACGCCCTTGCTCAGAGTATCGTTGGCCGGGTTGCCATCCTGGGTCACGAGCGAGCACCGGGCGACAACCGAGCCGACGGACTCAGCCTGCCAGGGCGGCGTGAAGGTGACAGACTGGTACTGGCCCGGATACAGCACCGTGCTGGCCTGGGCCTGATACGATGGCCCGATGCGCAACTGAACAACGACCGCCTCTGAGCCCGCATTCTCCGCAGCGGCGTGGAGCAGCACGGTCGGCATCCACCAGTCAAGCTGCCGGACCGTGTCCGGCGGAGACTGGATGGAGACGACCTCGATGTCCGGCGGCGGAATAACGGTCACCGCGCCCCTGAGCGTGTCGTTGGCCGGGACGCTGTCCTGGCCAAGCAGAACGAAGCTGACATCCATGACGCCGACCGTATCGGCCTGCCACGGAGGGAAGTTGAGGGTGTAGTACTGGCCCGGGTTGAGCCAGATGCGGGCCGTGTCGTCGTAGCCAGCTCCTATCCTCAGCCACACGGCCACAGTCTCGGGCCAGGGGTTGTACTCAAGGGCATGAATGGTCACCGAGGCCGTCGCTTCTTCACCGATCTCGACGACCGGGGGAGAAACAGTCATGCTGGAGGCGACAAAATCCTTGGGCCGGGCGAGGACCGCAATGACCTCACTCAGCGTGTCGTTGGCCGGGTTCGCATCCTGCGTTACGAGCGAGCACCGGGCGACAACGGAGCCGACGGACTCGGCCTGCCAGGTCGGCGCGAAGGTGACTGACTGGTACTGGCCGGGATACAGCGTCACGGTGACAGTTTGAAAGTAGTTCGCGCCGACGCGCATCTGGGCGCTCACCTGTTCCGGCCCGGCGTTCTCTTGGGCCGCATGCAGCACCACGGTCGGCGACCACCATTCGAGCTGCCGGACCGTGTCCGGCGGAGACTGGATGGAGACGACCTCGATGTCCGGCGGCGGCAGCACGGTCACCCATGCTCTCGCCGTGTCGTTGAGCGCAGAGCTGTCCGGACCGACCAGCGAACAGGTGGCTTCGATTGTACCCAGGGTGTCGGCCTGCCATGCCGGGAAGGCAAACGTGGCGTACTCACCGGGGTCGAGTTCCACTCTGACGGTGTCGTCGTAGCTGGTTCCTATTTGCAGCCGCACCGCCACGGTCTCGGTGGCAGGGTTGTACGCTTGTGCATATGCCACGACAGATACCATGACATCCTCGCCCAACTCGACCGGCGATGGGGCGACGGTCAGTCCTGACACGGCGAAGTCAACCAGTCGGGCGAGGACCAGTACGTTGCGGCTGAGTGTATCGTTGTCGGGTATGCTATCCTGCACCAGTAGCGAACACCGTGCCGGGCTGGTGCCGACCGGACCCGCCACCCAACCGGTCGGGAAAGAAACCTGGTGGTATGTGCCGGGACTGAGCACGGCGCTGGTTTGTTCGAGGTAGGACGAGCCGATGCGCAGTTGGACCTGAACCGTCTCTGCGCCTGCGTTCCCCTCGTCAGCGTGTAAGACGACCCAAGGCGTCCAAGTGGTCAGCTCTCGAACCGTATCGGGCGGCGCTCCTATTGACGAGACGTCGAAGTCGGAGCCGACCGCAGCCGATAGCAGAGCAAGCAGACCAACAGACAGAGTGACAGCCGTTTTCATTACTGCCTCCGGGAGTACAACGAACCCTGGCGAGCTGTCTCGAAGATAGCCACCCCGGGCCTCTTGTCAAGACATGGCGGGCTGTGGTCGGAGTACGCTTCAGAAGCCGGGGCCGGCGAGGTGCGAAATGGACGAGTTTCTGCTGTTTCAGTCGGTGGCGCAGTGAACAACCGACAGTCGAACCGGCAGAAACAGCCCCGAAAGACGCCCCGGAACTGCTGACAACTCTGTCAGCTTTGGGGTTTGGGCCCTAACTCCCGCATCCTCAATCCACTAACCCCATTTCTCAGAGGCCCCCTCCCGCACTCCGGGGGCATATCTCTGAGTGCCTATCTAGGTCGCTCTCAGAGTGGCTCTCCCCGTGACGGTCCGGGTAGCTCTGTCCGTAGCTCTCCGGGTGACTTTCTCTCCGGCTTCCTGAGTAGCCCTGTCCGTCGCTCTCCGAGCACCTCTGCCCGTCGCCTGCCGCGTCGCCCTGACCGTGGCTTCCTTCGTCGCTCTCGGAGTAGCTCTCCCCGTGACTCTCTGAGTTGCTCTCTGAGTAGCCTCCAGAGTCGCCTCCTGAGTGACCTCCTCCGTCGCCGTGCGGGCAGACTTGGAACTCAATCCCGGTGCGGATTCCCCCTCACCCTTGCAGTCCCCCGCAAAGGGGAGAGGGAACAAGGAGCGCTCCGCGTCGCGGGCTGCGGTTTCAGGGCAGACGGATGAGGGTGGTGACGAAGCCTGACGGCTGAAGGCGGCAGAGGTAGGTGCCGGGAGGGACAGGGGTGCCGGATTGGTCGGAGCCGTCCCAGGTTAGGGAATAGGGTTCAGGGGTCAGGGGTCGGGGCAGAACCAAGGACCGGACGAGGCGGCCGGAGGAGGAGAAGATGCGGAGGACAGGGGCGGGGGACGAGGGACGCGGGGCGAGGGTGATGCGGACACCAGTAGCGGACGTGAACGGATTGGGAAAGGCGCTGACGCGGAGGTTGCGGACCGGCGGGGCGGGCGGTTCGGCGATGCCGGTCTGGATTCGGTGTTTGAACCTGAGCGCCGGGTCGCCGAAATAGGTCCAGAGATACGCCGCGCCGTAGTAGTTGTCGTTGGTCGGATACCGGGCCATGACCGTGCATTTGGCCGCGAATACGGCACGGCCGAGCAGCGGTTCGTGTTCCCATAGCAGATGCTTGAGAGTCTCCCTTGCGAGCATCTGGTTCGCGTCCGGAGTTCCGCACGGATTATTGGCCACTCCGGCAATCGTGCCGCCTTTGCCTGATTCTAGCAGGTATTCGTTTATCGCTTCCCAACTGGGATTGTCAAAGTATCCGTCGGTTCAGCCGCGGCCGAGCACGACCGGCAATGCGTCCTTGTTGACCAGCGAGTCCACGTCAATGTAGGACAGGAGCGTCTTTGAGCCGACCCAGGCCGGCGGCTGGGCGCCGTGGCTGGACTGGCACACGAGCGAGGCGCCCTGGTTGAACCCGACCACGGTCTTGTGCCTGAGGAATGCGCTTGAGCCTTCGGTTTCGTAGATGTTGTACACCGAGTCGCCGTTCGGCCTGAGGAACAGGGTCTCAAGCTCGCGCGCGTAGGGCACGCGGTCGGTTGATGCGGGGACGAGCGTCGTGCTGAGCCATTTGCCGGTGTCCGGGCTGGTTTCGTACCGGATGATCTTCGCGACGAGTGACTCAGCACGGGCCAGGGAGTTGACCGGGAGCCGGCCGAGGATGATGTCCGGCGTCGAGTCAGCGCCGGCCAGGGTCGCATACCAGTTGTCCGCGCCATGATTCGTGAGCCCGCCGGCGTAGTCGTAGCTGAACTTGGGTAAGACCTTGGTCGGGATGAAGTCGTCAAGGGTCGAGTCCCGGCACGCATCGCCGACCAGGAGCACGAACTCAGGCCGCGTGTCCCATTGGTCGTAGACCTGCTCAAGGAAAGCGCGGATGCGGTCGGTGCGCGGGCCGGCTGGAAATGCCGAGTAGATGAGGCTGACCTCGGCCATTTTGACCTCAAGTCCAAGGCTGTCGCGCAGGTCGCAGAGCGGGTACAGGGCGCTGGTGAAGTTCGGGTGGGTGATGATGAGGTAGTCCGCGCTGTTGGCCATCAGGGATTCGGGCGTGGTAATCAAGTAAGAGGCGGATGCCGACACGGTCAAACACAGCAGTGTCGCGGCAACGTTCGCGCGGGTCACGGAATCAGACTAAGCCGGCACAGGCCGATGTCAACTTGGTCCACAGGACCCCGGAACCGAAATGGGGCATACCGCCAAGAGCACGAAGTCAAGAAGGACAAGAAGAACGCCAAGAAGGGCATCTCACCTGTCAGGTGCGGGCGTATGTGCCGGTCGTGACCGCAAGCCTCTGACATCTTGGCGCTCTCCTTGACCCGCTCCGGCCTGGCGTGCTTGGCGGTTTATGGCGGTCCTATGTCGGTTCTCTGGATTGGATTGACAGGCGATGCAAAGGGGCTAAGCTGGCGCGTGGCAGAAAGAGCACAAGCGCCGGGCGAGAAGTCACCCTCACCCTTACCCTCTCCCCTCAAGGGAGAGGGAATAACCGGTCAAGCACAAGAGCAAGCACAAGCTCAAGCGCAAGCACAAGCAGAAGCCAGAGCCCAAGCGCGAGCAGAAGCTCAAGCGCAAGCTCAAGCACAAGCCAAAGAAATACTCGCCAAGGCCAAAGCCTTGTTTTCCACGAGGCGGGAGGAGGCGAGTGAGCTGGCAGCGAAGGCGGCTGAGGCGGCGCGCGCTGCGGGCGACGCCGGAACGGAGGCCGGAGCGCTGAACCTTCTGGCCGACGCGGACCGGATGCAAGGCAGGATGGACGCGGCGCTGGCAAGAGCGCAGGAGGCCATGGACCGGGCACGGCTGGCCGGGGACAAGTCAGAGCAGGCTACCGCGCTCAACTGCCTTGGCGCAGTGGCATGGCACCAGGGCAGATACGACGACGCCATCGGTTTCGCCGAGCAGGCGCTGGCCCTGCGCGATGAGATGGGCGACGACGCGGGCGTGGCCGCGGGCTGCAGCAACCTGTCGCTTCTGTACACCGAGAAGGGCGAACTCGAGAAGGCGCTTGATTACCAGGAGAAGGGCCTCGCAATCCGCAAGCGGATGGGCGACGAGACCGGGCTCTCGGTCGCGCACCTGAACCTCGGGCTGATTCACTGCGACCTTGGCGACTGGGACCAGGCGCTGGAGTGTTACTTCCGCGCCCTGGCTGAGCGGGAGCGGGCTAGCGACAAGTGTCACGTTGCCCTGTGCTACAACAACATCGGCGA
>Ga0172365_10003278_pt1 | contig 12040 bp, 16 predicted proteins | sample LakKivSesite48cm_FD_114535 | JGI IMG/M metagenome (GOLD analysis project Ga0172365, IMG submission 114535) | Sediment microbial communities from Lake Kivu, Rwanda - Sediment site 48cm | ecosystem: Environmental > Aquatic > Freshwater > Lake > Sediment | place: Rwanda: Western Province, Lake...
AACCTTCCTTCCACTATCCAGTTGTTAAGGTACTATTTAAGCATCAACATAATATCATAACGCCTTTTCTTTGTCAATATTGCTCAAGCTCCAGGGACCCTATCATACCCACCTTACCGTAGGTATTATCCTATATATTGTTACCCTAGGCTCTTCCGCCAAAATTGCCTCGGCTTCTCGGAGTATCTCTTGCTTTGCCTTTGACGTTTCCCATGACCTCCAGTCTTCAACCTTCTCCCATGTGGTCACCATGGCGACGATAGAGATATCTTGCTCGCTAAGGAGATTCTCAGCACCCACGTAGCCACGATAGGTCATGGCATGCGACCTAAGCTTGAGCAATATAGGCTGTATGTTAGCACTCTTCTTCAGCTTGTATCCGACGATAACCTTTATCATTACCCTCTATTGTAGCATAACAATTCACGGTGTAAAGTACCCCACCCCCGTTTTCAGCATTTCTCTTTCTTCCCACCCACCCCATAGAGGCTCCGCCTTCCCTCCACACCATGCCCCTACCAATGAATACAGAATTTGACACCGCCCCGAAGCCTCTGCTATAATAATTTGTTAGAAGCATCTAACATTCATCGGCTTAGCCGGGGAAGGAAATGGAAACTAAACACAGCTCCAGCATGGAAGACTATTTAGAGTCAATACTCCTGCTCCGTGAAGGCAAGGAAGCAGTCAGGGTAAGCCAAATGAGCAAGGCTCTGAGGGTCAAGATGCCCAGTGTCACCTCTGCCCTGAAGAAGCTTTCCGAGCAGGGGCTGGTAAAACATAAAAGGTATGGGCGGGTGCAGCTCACCCCTGATGGCGAAAAGATAGCCGAGGATATATTTCGCCGTCATGAGGCACTGCGCCGCTTCCTGACCAAGATACTCAATGTTGACCCTGAGATAGCTGCCGACGATGCCTGTAAGATGGAACACTCCATCAGCCCGGTTACCCAGGAGAAGCTGGCAAAGTTTGTCGAAGTGGTGCTCAACCGTCCCGAAGACAACCTGAGTGGTTGAAGCTGAGACGGCTTGGGAGAAGAACGTTATGTCCGATAGAAAGCAAGTAACCCTGGTGCAAATGCAGCGTGGGCAAAGTGGCATAGTGGTTCAAATTCAAGGCGGACATGGTGCGGTTAATCGCCTTGGTGCCCTAGGCATTATTCCAGGTAAGAGGATAACCAAGATTAGCTCTATGCTCATGCGGGGACCGATAACCATTGAAGTGGACAGGGTTCAGGTGGCTATCGGTTTTGGCATGGCGAATAAGGTAATAGTTGAGCTGGACTAGGTTATATGAAGAAGATACTATTGATGGGCAATCCCAATGTGGGCAAGAGTGTCCTCTTCTCCCGCCTGACTGGAGTCCGCGTAATTGTTTCCAACTACCCAGGTACCACAGTAAGCTACACCCAGGGATTTATGAAGCTGGGAGAGGAGAGGGTTGAGGTTATTGATGTCCCCGGCACCTATACCCTGGAGCCAACCACCCAAGCCGAGGAAATTGCCTTACAACTGCTTAACACCGGAGATATAGTGATAAATGTGGTTAATGCCATCAATCTGGAGAGGAACCTTTACCTGACCTTGCAGCTACTGGAGAGAGGTATCCCCGTGGTGGTGGCATTAAACCTGTGGGATGATACCAAGCATCGTGGCATACATATTGATTTGGACAGACTGAGGGAACTTCTCGGTGTGCCGGTCATTCCCACTGTGGCGGTAACTGGTCAAGGAATAAAAGAGCTGGTGGAGAATATTCCCAGGGCTACTTCACCCCACATGCCCGTCAGCAATCGTGACCAGCGCTGGGCTACTATTGGCAGCATTATAGACCAGGTTCAGCATATTACCCACCGCCATCACACCTGGCTTGAGCGTCTGGAGGACGCCAGCGTAAAGCCACTGACCGGAAGTATTATAGCTTTAGTGGTTCTGGCTATTGCTTTTTTTGTCGTCCGTTTCCTTGGCGAAAGCCTGATTGGCTACGTGCTTGACCCCTTATTTAACCACCTATGGGCACCGGTATTATTGAAGCTAAGCAACCTCATGGGGGGTGGTCTTCTCCATGATATTGTGGTCGGTAGATTAGCCAACGGTGAGGTAGACTTCGTTAAGTCCTTTGGACTGCTAACCAGCGGACTTTACGTCCCCTTTGCCATGGTTCTACCCTACGTCATTTCCTTCTATCTGGTGCTGGGTCTGCTTGAGGACATCGGCTACCTGCCGCGACTGGCAGTCTTGATGGATACCATCATGCACCGTGTAGGGTTACACGGATATGCTATCATCCCCACTCTGCTGGGGCTGGGCTGCAATGTTCCGGCTATCTTAGCTACCCGAATTCTGGAAAGTAAAAGGGAGAGGTTTATCGCCGCAACACTAATATCTATTGCCGTACCATGTGCTGCTTTACAGGCGATGATTTTCGGCTTGGTTGGTCAGCAGGGGGGACAGTATGTCGCCATTGTCTACGCGACACTGCTGGCGGTCTGGATTATTTTAGGCATTATACTCAACTTTGCGGTAAAAGGATTTAGCCCCGAGCTACTAATTGAGATGCCACCCTATCGTCTGCCACCATGGCGAAGCGTTCTACAAAGGCTATGGATGAGGGCTTATGGCTTCTTGGCTGAGGCTATCCCTATAATTCTAGGTGCTATCCTGGTAATCAATATCCTTTATGTCTTGGGGGTATTTGCTGCTATCGCTGATTTTACTGCACCGATGGTGACCGGTCTCCTGGGACTACCCAAGGAAGCGGTAATTGCTTTAGTCGTCGGCTTTTTGCGTAAGGATGTGGCTCTGGGGATGCTTGCCCCCTTGGCGCTGAGTGCCAAGCAACTGGTGGTGGGCAGTGTGGTCCTAGCCATGTTCTTCCCCTGTATTGCTACCTTTGTTGTTCTCTTGAGAGAGCTTGGGGTAGTAAATATGCTTAAATCAGCCGGGATAATGGTTTCCGCGGCTCTGATAACCGGGGGGATATTAAACCTGGCCCTGTAGGTTGGCTACAGAGTAAGGTAGTTACTCTTTTTTCTTCTCCTCTTCCTTCTTAGACACACGCTTACTTATCTCATTGGCTTTGGCGAGTAGCCAGATGAAGGCGCCTAAGCAGACAAGAAAAATACCAACGCCAATGGGTCCTGGCCATCCCAGTATCAAAAATAAGTTCTCCATTCTTCCCCCTTTTGTTAAATGGTCATCTAGGTTCGCCAATTATACAGGTCGACTCAGAGTAGAGTCAATAAATGAAAAAGGGGAGCATTGCTGCTCCCCCTCTACTTATAAATACCAGCTACCACTGGACGAACATCGGCATGACCACGTGGATGTAGTTATCAACCCCTACCGGGCGTAAAACGCCGGGGCTTGATGGACTGGTGGTCTCCAGGGCTACCTGCGCCTCATGAAGTACACTCAGGACTTCGGTTAGATATTTGCCATTGAAGGCAATCTTGGCTTCTTCGCCCTCAACCATGGTATCAATCTCACCAACATCATCGCCAATCTCTTCTGACCGGGCTGAGACTATCATCTTGCCCGCGGTTAATTCACCACCAGGGGTTATTATTAAGCGGACAATGCCACTGCCGTCGCGAGCAAAGATAGAGGCTGTCTTGGTGGCTCTCAAGAAATCACTAACACTAACCACTGCTCGGGTATTGTAGCTCTGGGGAATGAGCTGGGCATAATTGGGGAAGGTGCCCTGAATCAACTGAGAGACTAGCTCAACATTCTTCAGCCGAAATAGAGCCTGACCTTTACTCTGGTTTACCGTTATCTCAACCGCCTCTTCCTGCTCAGCCACAAGCCGATTTAGCTCAGCCAGGGTCCGGGCTGGAATAATGACCTCGGTCGTCTGACTAACCGGGTCAATAACCGGTAGCTTATATACGGCTAATCTAAAGCCATCAGCCGCCGCCAGTGTCAGTAAATCACCATCAAACTTAGCATCAACCCCGGTAAGCACGGGGCGGGACTCCTCGGTGGCAGCAGCAAACACAACCTGGGTAATTCCCTGACGCAAGGCTTCTACCTCAACCTTGGTGGTAACCCCTTCCTCAACCTTGGGTATAGGGGGAAAGTCCTTGGCGTCAATCCCGCTGATTCGCGCCTCAAATCGGGCACAGCGCAGTCCTAAGGTCTTGGTCTGAGGGGAAAGGCTAATATCTACCTTCTCGCTGGGCAAGGAACTGATAAATTCGGCAAGCAGCCTCGCCGGGATGGTGATGGCTCCCTCCTCCTCCACCTTAGCCCCAATCCAGCAGCTAATAGCCATTTCCAGATTGGTGGCAGCTAGCTTGAGCCGAGACCGCTCTGTAGCCAGGAGGACATTATTGGTTATAGGCAGGGTGGTTCTGGTAGCTACTGCTCTCCCCACCACACCAAGTCCTCGATTTAGGTTCTCCTGAAGACATGATAACTTCATGGCACACCCCCGAACATGTTACTGATGATAGCGTAGTATATACCAATAATTATTTTTACTCAAGGGTAATTGCCCCGCTTTTACCACCACTTTTCCTGACCAGACGAATATTCTCAATTTTCAGGCTCCGGTCTACCGCCTTACACATATCATAGATGGTTAGAGCGGTAACTGCGGTAGCGGTAAGCGCCTCCATCTCCACCCCCGTCTTACCTGTGCTCTTTACCGTAGTGGTAATCTCCACCGTATTACTTGCCTCATCAAGGCTGAACTCAACCTTAACCTCGGCAATAAGGAGAGGATGGCACAGGGGTATTAGATTCGGCGTCTGCTTGGCTGCCATGATGCCAGCTAGTTGGGCTACAGCCAGAACATCCCCCTTTGCCATCTCACCCTTCCTTAGCCGGTCAAGGGTAGAGGGCTGCATCCTGACCACGCCTTTAGCTACCGCTTCACGCTGGGTGTCAGGCTTAGCCGAAATATCCACCATACGGGGGCGACCCGAGGCATCAATATGGGTTAGCTCTTCCACGATTAACCTCCCACCTGAGAGAAGGGACGCTTTTTAGGCACATAGCCCTCTGCCATGCGATGGCGCAATGGTTTATTAGCTACTGCCTCCTTAATCAGTTCTTTGAGCTCGGCTGAAGATATACCATCACGCAAAGGCTGCTTAACGCCTACTTCATAGTCACTTAACAGACAGGGGCGGAGCTTACCATCAGCCGTAAGCCGCATCCGATTGCACTGGAAGCAAAAATGCTCGCTGATAGGAGTAATAAAGCCGATGGTTCCCCTGGCATGAGGAAAGCGAAAATACTTAGCCGGTCCATTGCCCATACTGGGCAGGCAAGGCTCCAGCTCCCCCAGTAGCTCAACCCGCTGCCTCATCTCGCTGGCTGAGACAAACCGCGGGGCTGTAGCCCCCTCACCGACAAAGGGCATAAGCTCAATAAAGCGAACATGCCACTCCTCAGTGATGGTCTTAGCGGCAAAATCAACGAGCTCATCATCATTAATGCCAGCCATAACCACCATATTAAGCTTAACCGGATTAAGCCCCACCGCCCTAGCCACCTCAATGCCTTCAAGTACTTCTCCAAGACTATTGCCACAGCGGGTAATAAGCTCAAACTTATCCTGCTTAAGGGTATCCAGGCTGATATTAACTCGCCGCAGTCCGGCTTGCTTTAGCTCGGCGGCATAGCGACTGAGCAAGGTCCCGTTTGTGGTCAGAGAAATATCATCTATAGTTTCTATTTGAGCCAGCATCTGTATTAGCTTAGGCAGCCCTGACCTTACCAGAGGTTCGCCACCGGTGAGCCTGAGCTTATCTATCCCTAGCTCGGCGGCAGCCCGGGCTATGGTGTAGACTTCCTCATAGCTGAGGATTTCATCATGAGAGATTAGCCGAACACCCTCAGGTGGCAGGCAATAGACACAGCGCAGATTACAGCGGTCGGTGACCGAGATACGTAGATAATTTATCGGACGCTGAAAGGAGTCAGAAAGTCCGGTCATAGATTATACTTCCTCCTCAGCCACTGGCATGCCTGCCCCCGATGGCTGACCTGGTTTTTTATTTCCAAAGGTAGCTCAGCCATAGTCTTACCCAGCTCAGGAAGATAGAACACCGGGTCATAACCAAAGCCGTGCCTCCCCTTGGGCTCAAAGGTGATAACGCCACGACACTCACCAGAACAGAGCTCCACCTCGCCATCAGGTGTGGCTATGGCAATAACACACCTGAAACGAGCCGAGCGTCTCTCCCACGGCACCCCCTTGAGCCTGGCTAACAAATAGTTGATTCTGCCCCTATCTGAAGCACCCTCGCCGGCGTAACGGGCTGAGAGTGGACCGGGCTCACCACCCAAGGCATCCACCTCCAGCCCGGAGTCATCAGCCAGCGCCATTAACTGGCTCTGAGCAGCCCAGGTGGTTGCCTTTAGCCTGGCATTCTCTTCCAGGCTCCCCCCCACCTCACTAACCACGGTAGCAATACCCTGCTCAGCCAGAGAAACTAGCTCAAACGGCAGGCTATGGAGCAGATGTTTATATTCCCGCATCTTGGCCCGATTACTTGTTGCCAGGAGGAGCTTACCGTACAAATTAAACCATTACCTTAAAGGTTACTGACGAACTCGTCAATAGTCATGGCAGCCATGGTCATAGTCTGAAGCGTACCCCTTGAGCCCAGTTCTATGGCTACCTTGGCTACTGTCTTGTTGTCCCGAGCCTCCAGGATATTTACAAAGTCATACGGACCAAGAACAGTATACTGGGCTAGTATCTTGACTCCCATGGCCTCGACCTCTTTGTTGACCTCTTTAATCCTCTTTGGATTCGCCTTTAAGGTCTTCCTTCCCTCATCAGTTAAAGTCGTCAGCATAACATAGACTGCCACTTTTCACCTCCTCTGAGTATTAACGACCTCAGTCAATTCCTTCATTAGTCCGACCGCTACCTCCAAAAGGTAGCTTTTCCCCTAATCAAGGTCAACAAACCTTGCCTCCAGCTTTTCCGAAACCTGAGGCATGGTGGTGTATTCCATCTCCTCCAGAGGCAGGCGGTGTGGCTCAAAGGGACCATGGCGACGCATAAAATCGGCAACTTCATTGGCCTGCTGGCGGGCTGGGTCAAAGGACTTATCAGCAAACATGTCACGGGGCCCTACCAGCTTGCCTGCCGAGAGTTGGAAGCCAAGGGCTACCACCCGGGGTGGACCATCAAAGCGAGTCGGGGTGCTATCCCCAATAGCTACCGGCATAAGGGGACCATGATGTGAGCCCCGCATCCAGCCCTCCACCAGCAGGGGCAGGGTGAACGGTTCCAGCACCTCGCCTACTGCCGGAAATTGCCCTTGAGAACGCACAATACACACCGGGTCATCCTTGCCCACATACCGACCAGCAATCAAAGCCAGACGCTGGGTGGAAGACACAGCGGCTATCTCCTTGGTTTCCCGATGATAGACTGCCTTGACCATATAGCGTGATGGCGCCCCGATGAAAACAAGCAAATCATAAATCTCCTCCGGGGCATTAAAGGTTACCTTCCTGTGCTCCTTGACATCATGCACTTCAAAGGCAAAACCACTGTGCATATTGGGGGCGATGACCAGCCCAATGGTGTTAAACGGGTCAGCAAACATTTTATATAGCGGCATATTCCATGCTCCAGCCGAGGTCTTGTCAGCCATAAAGATAATAATGGTCTCGGCGGTGCGCTCCTCAAACTCCATTTCAGCTACCCCGGGACCCATCCCCTTGACGTTACCGCTAAAAGCATCAGCCAACAAATCTTGCCCGGCACCATGAAGCTTAAGGTTCTTGGCTAACTGGGTGCAGTCAACAAAGGTATCCCAGGCAAGCTTATGGATTTCTTCATCCTCCTCACCCCGCTGGTGGGTCATAATCAGTTGCAGGTCATCCCCGCACTTGGTTACATGCTGGTCAATTAGCAACCCCTGTTTTTTCGCCCTGCTCAGATGCTCCTTAGCCCTGGCTAAAATATCAGGATGAGATTCAGAATGCCCAACATAACCACCAATATCAGCTTTAATTACGCTCAGCGTAACATTCATGATTCCTCCTTCACCGTCTTTGATTAATACTCAACCCCTTCTCGCGCCGCCACCCCCTCATCGTAGGGGTGCTTAATCTTTAGCATCTCGGTAACTAAGTCAGCCGCTTTGACCAATTTACTATCAGCCCGGCGACCGGTAAGAATAAGCTCAACACCCGGAGGTTTATCCTCAATAAGCTTGAGCACCTCATCCAGCTCAACCAGGTTCCAGGCAGCAGCGAGATTCACCTCATCCAAGACTACCAGGTCATAACTACCGCTGAGCATAGCCTCCCGGGCAGCAGCTAAAGCCCGTTTTGCCTGCTCTTTTTCCTCTGGCTTAATATTTGCCGGGTCAATAAAGCCCCTTGAGCCAAAGCTAGCTATAGTGACATTGGGCAGCTGGGATAGGATACTACGCTCACCATAGGGGTAGTCGCCCTTCATAAAAAAGGCAACATAAACCCTGAGACCGTGACCCAAGGCTCGGATTACCGCCCCTATGGCGGCAGTAGTCTTCCCCTTCCCATCGCCGGTAAAAATCTGAACCAAACCTCGGCGCACTGGCTCCGATGACGAAGGATTAAATGACGTCTTCTCACTCAATGAAGCACCTAAGCAAAAGGCTGACCGCAATGAGATAGTTTAACAACCCCATACAGCAGTGTCAAGGAACAAAAGGAGATTATTTATTAACCTCACCCCCTTAGTCCCCCTCTCCTTCTCAAGGAGAGGGGGAAGAAAAAGAAAAGAGGGGGCTTTCGCCCCTCTTAAACTGCCCTTACTGGTTTGGTCATTTAAGACTTTCTACAACGTCAAGTCATTAAACAATCAGATAAAAAGCTCTTTAAAAAATGGTTCTATGCCCGTAATTAACGCAGCCTGTTTTACTGGGTATATCCTTTCGTTAAAAGAAACTCTGACAAGCCACCAATCATCGTTAAACTCTTGTTTCACATTGGCGTGTTCAAATTGATTATGGCAATTCCCACAGACCGCAAGCACGTTTTTGGGATGATGATCCTTTCCGGGGTCAAGATGATGGACCTCAAAGTATGGTTTCCCGTCTCTTTTGAAGAACCAGAAATCACATACTTGACAATGTCCTTTGTAAATATCACCCAATAAAGCCCTCAAATTGGCTGGGGCACTTTCCCTCGCTCGACTTACGCCCCTCTTAATGTATTGTCTTTCTTCAGAGGGTAAGGTATTGGCTAAGCGATAGTATTCACTAAGCACTACGTTGCTTCTATCCAAGCGAGTCCATTCGGCAAGGGTTGTAATGGTTCCCAAAGCCTCCTGTTCACTTTCAGACTCATCAAAATTGTGCTGCAGTTCTTGAGTCGCTAATATAAAGTTTCGTTCAGGGATAAGCCTATAGATAAAACGCTCCTTGTCTATGAGCTGAATAACTATTTCATCCCCGCTCTTGATGTTGTTTTGTTGGAACCACTGCCTTACGCCCCCAATTCTACATTCACGAGTGCTACTCGCATAGGAAGAGTAACGTTTTGTTTGGGAGACCAGCGAATCATTTAAATAAACTTCAATAGCCTTATTATGAGCAGGGAACCACTCCGCCAAAGCCATAGGAATAGCTATCAAACCTTTGTCTATTCTGCTTTGCGTTATCCTAATCGTTGCATAAGGGTAAGTGATTGTACTTTTGCTTTTAATCACGTTTGATGATGCGTCCTTCACGTTTCTCCACCTCTTTCTCCCGCACTTCCAGCAAATCGGCGAAGCTATGGTGCCTTAAAAAGTCGCTAAGTTCTTCAATCACCTTCTTCCTTGCCTCGTCTTCATTACGAGCTCGAGCCTCTAACTTAATATTCGCCTTTACTACGTAATTCTTCATTGTTCCTCTTTTCGACAGCTTTCTACTCATCTACCCCCATTCTACCACCCCACTTGCTAATATTCTAGGGGAGGAGAAGAAAAAGGGAAAGCAGAATTTGTTAACCCGACAATAATAATGATATAATACGCCCAAGCTTGTTAAGCTTCAAAATGACAATTAACTTGAAAGGAGAGGGGGTTAGCAAAATGGCAACAACCAAGGAGCTAATTGAGGAATACAAGCAGAAGAGAGCCAAAATACTGCAGATGGCATCCCCCGACGTTATTGAAAAGCGGCATAAAGGGGGACAGTGGACAGCCAGGGAAAGAATAGAATACCTTTTTGACCCCGGCACCTTCACCGAGCTGGGATTGTTTGTTAAGCATAGAACGGTGCATTTTGGTATGGATAAGAGGGAGGTGCCGGCTGAGGGGGTGGTAACCGGTTACGGGCTGGTCAACGGCAGACCGGTTGTTGCCTTTGCTGAGGATTATATGGCTATGGCTGGAACCTTCGGCGAATATCACGGCTTGAAAGAAATCCGGGCTATTAACCTCGCCAAGGAGATGGGGTGGCCATTTATCGGTATGAATGACTCCGGAGGCGCCCGACTCCAAGAGGGAATGGATACCCTGGAAGCCTACGGCTGGATATTCCGGGCTCAAATCCTAGCATCAGGCATCATCCCCCAAATTGCGTTGCTCATGGGTCCCTGCCTGGGTGGGCAGGCCTACCACCCCATTATGCAGGATTTCCTCATCCAATGCCGACACACCGGCTTTATGGGAATCGCCGGTCCTGCCTTTGTTAAGACCCAGCTCGGCGAGGAAATCTCGCTTGAAGAACTCTCCGGCTGGAAAGCCCATGCCGTTAAATCAGGGCAGACCCATATCATAGCTGAGGACGATAAAGATGCCATAGACAAAGCCAAGGAACTCCTGTCCTTCTTCCCGTCTAACAATAGGGAAATGCCACCTCGTCTTGAGTGCCACGATGACCCATACCGGACATGCCCTGAACTGGACACCATAATTCCCGACCGACCAACTCAACCCTATGATATGTATAAGGTGCTTCATACCATAGTAGATGATGGTTATTTCTTTGAGATACTGAAGGACCACGCCAAGAGTGTAATCACCGGCTTTGCCCGGTTTAACGGACGCCCGGTGGGAATCTGGACAAACCAACCGATGTGGGCAGCAGGGATTATTGATGTTGACGCCTCAGACAAAGGCGCCAGGTTTGTTAGATTCTGCGACCTGTTCAACATCCCTGTGGTTACCCTTCAGGACTGCCCCGGCTATATGATAGGCTCCGAGCAGGACTGGAAGGGTATCCTGCGCCATGGCGCCAAGTTGCTCTTTGCCTGGGCTGATGCCACCATACCCCTCATCTCAATTATCATGCGCAAGTCCTACGCCGGTGCCCATTACGGCATGCTGGATAAGGGTATTGGTGCTGACCTCGTCTTTGCCTGGCCCACGGCGAGGGTTACCATCGTCGGTGCCGAGACTGCCGCCAGCGTTATCTTCGCCAGGGAGATAAGGGAATCGCCCAAACCGGAAGAGACGCAAGCCAAAAGAATTAAGGAATACGACGACATCTACGAGAACCCGTATAAGGGTGCCGAGCGGGGCTACATTGACGATGTCATAATGCCCAGCGATACCAGAAAGGTGATAAATAAGGCGCTGGATTTTCTGGAAGATAAGAACAAGAATAACAAGGCATTCCTCGCCCGACCGTGGCGAAAGTATTCCAATATCAATCTATAAGGTGGGTTATTATAGAAATCATCCCCGCCATAGACATTAGACACGGTAAGTGCGTTCGCCTGTATCAGGGTGATTACGAGCAGGAAACGGTCTTCTCTGACGACCCGGTAGAGGTAGCCTTGCAGTGGCAATCGCTGGGGGCACCAAGACTGCATATTGTTGACCTTGATGGTGCCATTAGTGGCAAGGTCTATAATCGGGATATTATTACTGAGATAGCAAGGGCGGTGTTGGTTCCGACTCAACTCGGTGGCGGCATCCGCCAACTGGAAACCATTGAGCAAATGCTCAAAGCTGGGATAGAGCGGGCCATTCTGGGCACGGCAGCAGTAGAAGACCCCGGGCTGATTGAACAGGCATGTCAAAAATTCAGGGAATCTATCATCATTGCCATTGATGCCAGAGAAGGATATATTTCTATCCACGGCTGGCG
>Ga0172365_10003279_pt1 | contig 12039 bp, 8 predicted proteins | sample LakKivSesite48cm_FD_114535 | JGI IMG/M metagenome (GOLD analysis project Ga0172365, IMG submission 114535) | Sediment microbial communities from Lake Kivu, Rwanda - Sediment site 48cm | ecosystem: Environmental > Aquatic > Freshwater > Lake > Sediment | place: Rwanda: Western Province, Lake Kivu...
GGGATGAATTATTACCCTGATCTTTTCCGGCACGAGGTCAAAGAGCCATCTGGCTTCAATCACCTCAAGGCCTTTATTCATCATAGTGGCAGAATCAATAGTGATCTTATCGCCCATGCTCCAGTTTGGATGTTTAAGTGCATCACCCGGACTGACACTCTTCAGCTTTGTATGCGACATGTTGAGGAACGGTCCGCCGGATGCAGTCAGCGTAATATTTTCGATACTGTCATGATCCTCTCCTGAAAGACACTGGAATATGGCCGAGTGCTCGGAATCAACCGGTATCAAAGTGGTTTTGTACTGAGCTAACAGCCTGCTGATGATCTCTCCTGCAACAACAAGTGTCTCCTTGTTGGCAAGTGCGATTTTCTTTCCGGCCCTGATTGCAGATACGACCGGCCTGAGGCCTGAATATCCGACTATCGCCGCCAGCTCAGTATCAGATTCCGAACCGGCGATTACCTTCTCCATATCACTTATGCCCGCGTATATCTTTATACCTGTTCCTTTCAGCTCTGTCTTAAGTTTATCCAGATGTGAATCATTGCTGATCACAACATTCGCGGGTTTAAACTGCATGGCCTGCCTGATGAGCAAATTGACATTGCTGCCGGCAGTAATGGTTTCAACTTTGAATTTGTCAGGATACCTGTAAATGATGTCGAGTGTTTGTGTGCCAATTGAGCCGGTTGATCCCAGCAATGAGATTTTCTGAGGCATGATGAAGCTGGAATTAGAATAGGATATGCTTTTCGGGGTCAAGCGGTGTTCCCTTATACCATAATTCGAAATGAAGGTGTGGTCCGGAGGTGTAAAGTTCGCCTGAGTCGCCGATTATTGATATGGGTTCCCCTGCCCGTACCAGATCGCCGGTCTCTTTTAGCAGGCTGGCGTTATGCTTATAGATTGAAACAATATTGTTCGGATGCTGTATCTGGATAACATATCCTGTTTCCATAGTCCACCCGGTCAGAATAACTGTTCCATCGAGCACAGCCGAGACAGTCGATTTCGGTTTTGCTACTATATCGGTACCGTAGTGTTTTGTACGAAGGTCGAAGCTGGCTGAAATGATTCCTTTTACAGGAGGGAAGAAATGCATGCCTGCCAGGCTTGTAACTGATTCATCCGGTGCATAGCCGAGAGTGAGGTTGAATTTTTCTTCTGCCTCAACTTTCTGTCTGAGCTCAGAAACTTCGGGTGTATTACTGAAGTTGATCGAATTGTAGCTTTTTGAAGTGTCCTGAATTGAAAAAAGATCAACAGGTTCATTCCCTGAGATTATGGCATTCAGGTTTGCAAAATACTTATCTCTAAGAATAAGTTCTTTCTCGAGTGAATCGAGTCTTATTGCGCTCATCAGGATGTTCCGCCGCATTATTACGTCGGGGTATCCGGGGATAAATTCGCGAAGGTTGGTAAAGGCTATCAGGCAAGCAGTGGAGGCTATTATAAATACCACTATGGCGCTTGTCAGCAGGAAGGCGTTATATTTTGTCAGCCTTATTTTCCAGGTTTCCTCAAAGGTCGTATCATTCACGACCGTGAACCTGTACTTATCGCGCCAGTTGCGTTTCTTCTTTTCGTTCTTTGCCATTAAACCACTTTTACGGGTTTATCCTCGCTCTGCCATAATCCGTGTTTTGTGCAGACAGCCAGCGCCGACAGGTTCATTGATACTTCGGGGGCGACGATATAAAAGTCGATCTCCACATGAGAGGGAAGTGTCCCGTAGACGCCTGCTGTATACTTTGCTTCAGCAAGCAGGGTTTCCCTGTTCCATAGTTGTATAGTGCTTATGAAATGGTCGTGATCATCAGGGTGAGGATATTCGTCTCCCATCCTTACTTTTACCGCGAACTTTTCACCGTGTTTCACCTGATCGGGACAAATGACATGAGGCATGTGGCGGTCGAGGTAATCGCGTTTGATTTCTTTATCTTCCTTTTCTATTTCGGTTGCTTTGAATAGTCGTGGCATATCCTTTCTGGTTATAATGCATTGTTAAGAAATGCAAAATTAGCATTTTAAATTGAAAGATCGAAGATGTTAGCAAGCAGATGGACTTTGGATCACAGATTCCTTAAATCATCAGTAAAAAAATGAAAAAGGTTCTGACAGGTGCTGCAGTAATATCCTATCCGAAAATATTCAAACGGAATTCATTAGAGAGACTCATATCATCAGGGTAGAAAATTTCTATTGTAGTATTGCCTTTTCAGAATATGACAAATGATACAATCTGGGATGTTTGGCAGGATGGCATACAAAATGAATTAATAACCTCTCTTGCTTTTTCGAAGGGACTAAATATAAGACTTGCAGAATCAATTATCAGGTTTTAAGCCCTTTCAAATTATGAATAATACTTTGGACATATTTTCAATATAATTGCGTATTTGTCCGTTTATTTTTATTTTTGTAACATGATACCACGAGAAACAGCAAAGATAATTGGCAAATTAAGGAAGCAGTTTCCTGTTATTACCCTGACCGGCCCCCGACAAAGCGGCAAGACAACACTTCTTAAATCTATATACACCGATATCCCATACATTAACCTGGAGGATATTGATGTAAGAAATGTTGCATTAAACGATCCACGCGGATTTTTAAGTAATTTTCCTGGAGGTGCTGTTCTGGATGAAATTCAGCGAACGCCTGAGCTTTTTTCATATCTGCAGGGCATTGTCGATAAGAACAAAAAGATACATTTTGTTTTATCCGGTTCACAAAATTTCCTCTTACTTGAAAACATATCTCAAAGTCTTGCAGGCCGGGCAGCTATTTTAAAGCTGCTGCCTTTTAGTATTTCAGAACTACAAAAAAAGAAGCTGGTTCCAGACTCTTATGAAGAGTTAATCTTTACAGGTATGTATCCGGTGATCTATGATCGTGATATTGATCCGGAATTCTTTTACCCATCCTACATAAGCACATATATTGAAAGGGATGTCAGACAGATTAAGAATATAGAGAACCTGAACAGTTTTTCAAATTTTCTTCAGCTCTGCGCGGGCCGTACCGGACAGGTTGTCAACCTGAATTCTTTAGCAATAGATGCGGGAATTTCTCCAAATACTGCAAAGTCATGGTTATCAATACTTGAAGCAAGCTTTATTATCTATTTTTTACAACCATTTTACTCAAACTTCAATAAGCGAATTACTAAATCTCCAAAGTTATATTTCTACGATACAGGTTTGGTTTGCGCTTTACTGGGAATAAACTCCGAAAATCAAGTAAGAACTTATCATTTGAAAGGAGCTCTATTCGAAAACCTGATAATTACTGACCTGGTTAAGAGCCAGCTTCACAAAGGATTGAATCCCAGATTTTATTTCTGGCAAAACAAAACCAAACAGGAAATAGATTTGATAATAGACAACCCTCAGGGTTCGGTTCCTTATGAAATTAAATCCGGAATGACAATGAATGAGAATTATTTTACAAATTTAAAATACTGGCAAAAATTAACCGGAGAAAAGCCTGAAAATCTGAATGTCATTTACGGAGGGGATACCAATTTAAAAACCTCAAGTGGAAATTATATTTCCTGGAAAAAGTTAATTGATCTGGACATTTGATTACTCTCTCCGCCAGAAGGCGGATCGCATGATCTCCTTCAGGGTACATAACAAAAAGAAATTCATCGATATAGATATTCTCGTTTAAAAATCCAATATTTCTGATCAGATAGATTAAGATCATTTTCTCATTTTTGAAAAGCGAGGAGCTGGTTCGATCCCAACGAGGATACATGAATGACAGGCTCATTCAAAATAAGTCGTTTATATTCCTAAGACAGTTTGGTTTAAATTTAAATGACTGACGAGTTTTTTGATCCTAAATTTTAATTTCTGGTTTTAATAATCAATCTCTACTTTTATCCCTCCAGGACTGTTTGGGAATTTTAGTAAGCAGGTCTTTGATAGCTCATCCCAGGCATTTGAGGTATCCTGTACTCTTTCGCCATTATTGTCTGTTATGACAATTTTTATAGGTTTACATGGTAGGTAAACTCGTGAAACATTCATTGTATTTATCGGGCTTTTTACTGTAAAACTATATCTGCTTCCTGAATAATTTTCGCTTGAAACGCGTGATGCCCCGCATAATACAGCAGGTATTTCAGTTTTTACCGTTTTGGATAAATCTAGCAGAAATGACTGTTCACCAGCATTGATGGTTTTCTGATTAATTACCGGGAGCAAAGGATCGAATAAGTCAATAAACAAGCCTTTTAACTCAAGTGGTGCATTATTCTCCGTTTCATCCATAACTGCAGCAATAATATATTGTCCGCGTTCAAGAAAGAAGTTATTTCTTATTACAAATTTTCCTTTTCCGGCCTTCCATTCGTAAGCCTTTTGAATTTCCGCAAGATATTCCCCATCTCCTCCATGGTTCAGTACAAAATCACCAGGTTCTTTCCTTATGACAATAACTTTTCCTTTCTTAAATCTGTATTCTCCACTCTTAGCTTCTTCAGGCATTCCCATGATTGAAAACAGATGCCCTGAAGGTGTCTTGTATTTCTTAGTACCGGTATTCCACCACTCTCTTACTCCCTGAAATGGGTCGCTGTCCGTACTGCAATATATCAGGACACCTCCCGATCCTACCCACTCTGCAATGTAATTATGATATCTATCAGACATTGGTTTCATGTTTGAATATGATAGTACTGCAACCTTTAATCCCATCCATGTTTCCTTTTTATCTGTATTCTCAAGATGTATAATCTCAACAGGGACTCCTCTCTTCACAAGCGGCATTGTCTGGCCAAAAAATGTAGAAAATTTTTTGTCTTCATAATTGTTGTGAGACGGATAACCCTGGAACATAAGTGAGTTTTCCATAAATACACCTATACCTTCGGGTCCGCTTAATTTCCCTTCACCCTCAGGCATATTGTTAAGCGTGTTAATCATTACCTGAACCTGCGTGGCATATTCTGCCGGGATTCTTTCTTTGGTTCCGGTTAATGGGTTTGTATACAGACCCTGGTATATCCTGTCGGGCCAGGGCATCACTTCGTAGTTGTTGACATTCGGAAAAAGCAGCTGAGCCGCAAAAGTAGCCTGATAATTCACTTTATAGTCGCTCCAGTCTTTTGCATTATCCTCAATAGGGTCAGTAAGAAAAATCATTTTACGTCCGGTTGGCTTTACCATCGATTCAAGACAATTGTATTCAAGCCATGCAGTTTCAAAAGTTCTTTCATTCAGAGTACCGTTGAAATAGTTCTCAGTTCTTGCTGTGCCTGTCCAAACCTGACCAATATACCCGTCGACACAATCAAGGGACGCAAGGCTTGCTTCAGGACTTATTATCCTCCAGGTAGAGTAATTAAGAAGTGAGTGAGTCGGTACATAACATTTCACATCCATCCCCCTGGTTTTTCCGTAATCTTTTGCAAAAGTGAAAACCTCCTTCAGGGCTTTGAAGTACAAGTGGTATTTGAGTTTGTTCGAAAGCCAGGTGTTTTCAGGCGATTCATGCTGCGGCTTCCACGGGGTTCCGTAATAGTTTTCCCATTCCCTTCTGAATGACTGGCTGTACCCGCTTCGTGCCCAGAATTCAGGTTCTTCAAGATATATTGAATTAATACCTACGTTTATTGCCCTCTTTACTTGCTGTTCCTTCATATATTTAATATAATCAGGGCTTGGCACAATATATGGCACTCCCTTGTGGTGCCACATCGTATCCAGCCTCACCCCTTCAGAACCAGCATCTCCATCTGCCAGCCGAAGCTGACCATCTTCCCAATGCGTCTTTCCATCCCAATTGCCATTGAAATAGTCACCATAATCTCCCCATGCAATGCCTGTCATAAAATGTGCTGTGTATCCGTGATCCCGCCATGACAATACTCGCTGCTCAAAAGATAGATTCTTCCTGTCATTTGTACCATAAACAATTGCTACATCAGAGCGTACATCAGTTGCCAGTTTCCATTCTCCCGAAGTCTGAAACATAGTTTTTTCAGGAGGAGCATTATTAGTGACCTGGCCGGTGCAAATAGTTGTTATTGATGAAATTATAAGAACGAAAGCAAACCTCATGTGATAATTGCTGATTAAAAGGTTATTTTACTATTTGCGAAATTATTTAGATATCAGCAGGAATTCTGCTGATAACAATATCTTCCTTATTTACACTGTACACAATCCATATCCCGTCGTCCTTTATCGTCCCGTCATTATTCCAGTGCGACAGTCCGCGGTGATAACTTAACCCGATGTTCTTAGCCTTGCCCTCATATCTTTTTTCAGGAAGTTCATCGCTTATTGAACGTGGATTCCTGAAAGTTATTCCATCATTTCCTGAAAGGATTACAAGCGGCCATCTGTTATTACGGTCGGGGTTATAGATAAGAACATATCTGCCCCTGGAAGTCTCCTGTCCCCATACTTTACCATTCCATTTTCTGCTCAGGTTCAAGCAGATTGCCATAATCTTGCTGTGACAGGTACAGGTTGTCATTAAGCAGATCCAAACATGCATTTACAAAACCTATGTCTTTTGAAGATAGGTAGAAATCGGGAATGTTCTGTATTTCTTCCTTAGACTTCCTCAGGGTATAGACTTTCCCTAAAGAATGATCGGGATAGATTTCCCTTACAACAAGACCGTACTTATTCCTTTCTGAAAGTACTTCCAGAGATGTCCTTAATCCGGCAATCATAAGCATCCTACCTTTGGGTGACAAATAGAAATACATTCTCAGCGGTGTCGATACACCCTGAGGAAACATCTCGGCAGGTCTGGTCCATTCCTTACCATTCAGTGATGTGCTATAAACTTCACGCGATGGCCAGGTGTCTTCATCAACCTTGCAGGTATTCCATCCAACATAAATTCTCCCGTGCCATACGGCAATATCCTGATGATGCTGAAAGGTATATCCCAGTCCTTCTGCCTTTGATGGGTTTTCCCTGTTAGCCCGGCATACAGTATAGGTTTTTATTCTGTCAACGACGGGAAGTCCTCCTGTTGGCAATTTAAAATCAAGAGAAAATAATTCCGGTGCAATAATTCTTATGGGATCAAGTAAATATCCTGATGTATCAGCCGGATTATATGGTGCCATGTAATTCTCTCCCAGATACATCCAGTTTTTCTCCTGATCCACAGTGTGCCATAATGCGGATGAAGGAATAATAGTCATTTCTTTCCTTCCGTATTTCCATAATAGTTGCAGATAGGTTGCCCCACCGGCTGATTCATCTCCGGATGACAATTGGATATACCTGATATTTATAGGATAGATCCTGTTCTTTCTTAACCTTACTGATGCAGAATCCGGCTTCCCGGGATCGGACAGATTAATCAGCTCCGTCCCCCCCAAACTGATGATTGCATTTTTATTTGTTGAGGCTTTTAGCGTTACAGTTCCTGTAACCGGGGAAATTAAATAACCTTCCCACTGGGCAGACCAGCTTGTTCCATTAGATGATGTCGCATCCCATTTAAGGTTGATCTCATTTTCCGGACTTGCCATTAGAAAACGTTTAAAACCGGTACTTCCATAAAAGCCTCCGGTAAGTCCGGAAAATACAGCTGATATAGAGTCATTTGCCGGTATGGGTTTCAAAATGAGATAATTATCGTCTCCTCTTTTGCAGCTCGTAACTAGTAAAATGGTTGCAATTACTACATAAAATACTGCTATTGTTTTTGGTAGTTTCATAATGTGCAGATATTTATCTGGTTATTTAATCTTGGCAAGTTCCTGGATCTCTTTTACAAGGGTATTAAAATCATTGTCATTTGTAATCGGATTAAATCCCAGTGCTTTTTCTGATTCTATTAATTTGTTAAACCTTTTCAGAAGAGAATCATACACGTCTGATTCTTGCTCATTGTATAAAATATAGATTGCAGTGGTCTCCACATTATCTGTAATATTGATTTTCCCATCGGTCGTTGAAACCTTCATTTTTAGAACCCCGTCATTGGTTATTTTAGCAACCGTTTTGCAATCATACAGATAATCCGGTATACTGAACTCCATTTCTATTTTACGACGACCTGAGGAAACAAACTGATTTTCCGGTCTGTTCTGCACCTCGACATCTTGGAGCCTGGCGAATTTCTTCACTTCGTACTTTGTAGCCTTGTCAGCCTGTGAAAAGAATCCTGAAGCGTTTCCGTTTACTGTATTGAGATGAAGAAGACTCATGGTCCTGCAAAAAGCATTGCTGCCGGCAAGATCCTTTTCAGCCCAACCCATCCCGAAGGAAAAGTCGATTATAAGAGGCTTGATATTGAATATCTCCTTATATCTGTCACGACCTTTTTTGTAATTGATTTCGACAAGCAATTCCCCGAAGGGGAGTTTCCCGGTCTTTACGTAAGCCCCGTTGAAATCACCGGCAGGCACCACGTTCCTTCTTCCAAACCATTCAGCATCCCCCTCCTCAGGTTGCTCAATCCACCAGTGCTTCCGGGTATCGCCTGATGATTCGAAGAAGTTAATGCCTGTTACTGTAACCATTTCACTTCCCTTGTTTCTCAGGTACACCCTGAACCCGTCGGGATGCTTCGACATGTCTGAAGATGTAAAGAGTATTCTTTCTGCAGCAAGCAGGTGTTCTTCAATCTTCAGATCCTGCCCGAACGATTTGGAGGAGAGCCTGTCATCGATTGTAAGTCTTATCCCTTTGCTGTAGAAATTGCTGTCGGTTACGTTCAGAACATACAGGTCGATGCAGGAGGGAGGGATCTTCGAAGAGAGAGCTGTATTTGATTCTCTTATCTCAGGCGTGTTGCAATATGATACTATGCCCGCTTCAAGAAGTTCTTTTCCTGTTTTCCCGTTGAACCTGACTGTTGGAAGAATAGTGTCAGTTTCACTCCTGTTACTGATAAAGAATTTAATCAGGGCCCCGGGATTATAAGTCGGAGTGAATTTTTCACCTTTGTCGAAACCGGGTATCTCCCCTGATACATGATGTCTTGTTGCAGTTATGCCGTAAACAACAACATCCAGATTGTTTTTTCCCTGGTAATAAGGATGGCAGGTGGCGATTGCATATACAAATGCAACCAGATATACAATGATCAGATTTCCCATCTTATAGTAGCAATTGAATTAGCTCCAAGCGTTCCTGTCGTCGTCATTCCTTCATATGAAATGACATAATCAGCGCTTTCTTTTCCGGTATTGACTATAATCATTACGATTTTACCATCAGGATCCATGAAAGCCACATGCGGTGTTTTTTCACCTCCTTCGCTGGATATTCTGACCGAACCCGGCTTTATGAATTTCATGAAATGGCCATAAATGTAATAGTCAAAATTGATGATTACGTCATTGGTTGCACTATTCCTTTCAATAATCGTCCTGCTTGCTGTGAATGGTCCGTTGTTTGGTTTTTGTTTTTCATCGAGCATCGTCACCCAGGCATTATAACTGGAGGCATAATTTTTAAGAATATCTATGAGTTCCACTGCACCTTTCAGACCAAAAACTGAACCTTCGGTAAATCTGACCGGGACCAATGGAAATTCGTTATGGATCCGGCTCATCCCTTCGGGTTTTCCGACATATCCATGGAAGGCCATGGCATTTACATATGTCGCTGCGGTGGGATCACTCAAAATGGTCCTGGGATAGCCTATCCCAGCGTCACCCGGCTTCTCCTTCATAAAGACCTTAGATCCGTCTGTCACCGGGTTTATATTAAAATTATGATCGTAGCACCAGATCTCTGTTTTAAGACCTGCCTTCCGGAATGCCGGCCCGAGGTGTTTTCCGATGAACTCCTTTTCTTTCTCAGCAGTCCAGAGGCAGGAAGGGTAGTGCCATTTGCTGCTTCCCTGTGCCCTGTCGACTCCCGGTTCGTTCTGAATTGTAACTGCAAATACCGGTATGCCTTCAGCTTCATATGCCCTGACGAACCTGACAAAATAGCTGGCATAAGCATCATAGTATTCCGGTTTAAGCGTTCCGCCTATCAGGCTTCCGGAGGTTTTCATCCATGCAGGAGGGCTCCAGGGGGAGGCAAAATACCTCAGATCAGGGTTTACAAGGAGAGCCTCCTTAAGAACAGGTATAATGTATTTTTTGTCTTTCTCGATTGAGAAATGACTCAACTCCGGATCAGGTCCTGTGGAATCATTGTCACAATATGAATACCAGGGGTCGCCAGTAAAGTCGGGAGTTCCGATGCATATCCTCATCTGGTTCATCCCGATACCTTTTTCCGGATCGAGTAAGGCCACAAGTGTTTCCCTCCTGGTTTCAGGTTTCAGAAGAGATAGATTATAACAAGTTGCAGGTTCAAATGATGAGCCCATGCCGTCAATTGTCTGGAATTTTTTTTCAGGATTGACTTTAATGATGTTGATGTCAGCAACAGTTGCAGCATTGATCTTAAACTGAACAGTTTCTGTTTTTGATAACCTGGACGAACCGTTTTGTTCAGTTATCCATACATCGGCTGGCTTATTTTTCTGCTCTGATTCCCGAAATATCTCTTTTTTTTGATTGGAAATATAAATTAGCACAGAGGCTATTAGGATTAAAAATCTCATATTCTATTAGTTCATAAGGGGATTTTTCCAAATATAATGGAAAAGCGGAAATAATTGACCTCAAAAGCTAATAGTCTTGTTTCCTTAAGATTTGATATTTAGAGTACTTCGGGAGAGGGGGATCTTTTTGCTTTAAGCGCTCACTCGGGCGAGCCCGGCTCGGTGGAGGATTATTTCATGATCCGTTTTGGGGGTGCTTAACAAAGAAAAATCCCTTGTCACTCCTTTGTCGTGACTGAGGTCTTTTTGTTTTAAACCCTCACCCGGGCAAGCCCGGATCGGTCTTAAAACAAAAATCCCTCACTGCTTTCGCAGCAAGGGATTTTTCCTTGTAGCGGAGGCAGGATTCGAACCTGCGACCTTTGGGTTATGAGCCCAACGAGCTACCACTGCTCCACCCCGCAATATATCGTTACAAAAAATCAAATAACCTGAGCCCAACGAGCTATCCCGAGTACTCGGGACTCCACCCCGCAATGTGGGTGCAAAGTTAATACAACTTAATTAATTGGCAATTTTTTTCTTTTAATTTATCGAAATACATCCTAATGATCTTTGAGGGCAGCCAGCTTAAATTTCAAGACCAACTAAAGTTATATCATCAGTTTGTTCATGCTCTGTTCCAAATCCTGTCCTCCACTCCTCTATCTTATTTTCAAGAAGTGATTTCTGTTCAGCCATAGGTTTGTCAGAGATCCCGATTATCAATTCCTTCAGCTGCCTCGACATGAATTTTTTTGATGAAGGACCTCCAAACTGATCTCTGTATCCGTCAGTTGTTAAATAGATCTTATCACCTTTCTCAAGATGGATCCTGATTGTCTGGAAACGATCCATCAGGTGATGTATTCCAACCGGCATCCTGTCGGGAACAAGCTCCCTGAGATTGTCATTCTTTACAATCCAGCATGGATTATTTGCACCTGCCCATTGCAGTTCAAATGACTTATCAGGCTTATTATAAGGGGTTGTAATTTCAAGAGTAAATAAAGAAAGATCCATTCCGTCTTTCTGATCACTCTGCCTTCCTCTTTGTTTCAGGGCATTAATTATCTCATCACGGAGTTTGTTCAAGATTTCGGAAGGCTCAGATAACTGCCCCCTGGTAATTAATTCACGAAGAAATGAAATACCAAGCATACTCATGAATGCTCCCGGAACACCATGACCTGTACAGTCGGCAAGACAAAAGATGATTTTGTTATCAGCAGCAGAAAACCAATAGAAATCCCCGCTCACCACATTGCGCGGCTTAAAAAGAATAAAGTAATCCTTGAAATAATCTTTCAGGATCGAAGAATCAGGAAGAAGAACTGCCTGTATACGGCTTGCATAATTAATACTGTCAGATATTTCCCTGTGAATTTTTTCAATATAATTTTTCTGTTCTTCCAGTTCAGTATTCTTTCCCCTTATTTCTTCCAGAAGTTTCTGCACTCTCTTTTCATATCTGATATTAATCCTTGTTAAAAAAACTATTCCAAA
>Ga0172365_10003282_pt1 | contig 12035 bp, 9 predicted proteins | sample LakKivSesite48cm_FD_114535 | JGI IMG/M metagenome (GOLD analysis project Ga0172365, IMG submission 114535) | Sediment microbial communities from Lake Kivu, Rwanda - Sediment site 48cm | ecosystem: Environmental > Aquatic > Freshwater > Lake > Sediment | place: Rwanda: Western Province, Lake Kivu...
CCAGCCTTCCCGCTTCATCACGAAAGTAAAGACGTCGCCGCCCTCGTTGCAGGCTCCGAAGCACTGCCAGCGTTGGCTGTCGGGGAAGACGACGAAGGAGGGGGTCTTCTCAGAATGGAAGGGACACAGAGCCTTATAGTTGCGCCCCGCCTTCTGGAGCGGGACGTAGGAGGATATAACCTCGACGATGTCGAGGCGCTCCTTGATCTCGTCAATCACGCTCACTGGTCACCGCACCCCAATCATCCGCCTGCCCTCCCGCAGGTTGTCTACCTCCCCAATGTCCAAAGGCTGGCCAAACCTGCGGGAGGGTGAATTTGTCTATATTGTATTCATCCTGCGTATTCACGCAAACCAGACCATGTGTAAAAACAGCGTGTGGCAGGTGGCCTGTGCCGCCTGCCACACGTGGTCTACAGGGCAGGTTTGACTACTTGCTGTTCCGGAGTGTGGCCTGGGCTGCTGCCAGCCGTGCCACTGGCACGCGGAAGGGCGAGCAACTCACATAGTTCAGGCCAGCCCGGTGACAGAAGTCAATCGAATCAGGGTCGCCGCCGTGCTCGCCGCAGATGCCCACTTCCAGATCGGGGCGGGCCTTTCGTCCCAGGCGCACGCCCATCTCTACCAACTGGCCGACCCCGGCTTCGTCAATCGTCTGGAAGGGGTTGAACGGCAGGATGCCGCGCTCCACGTACTGCACCAGGAAGCGGCGCTCGGCGTCGTCCCGGCTGTAACCGAAGGCCATCTGCGTCAGGTCGTTAGTGCCGAACGAGAAGAACTGCGCCAGTGTGGCGATTTCGTCGGCGGTGATGGCCGCGCGTGGGATCTCGATCATCGTGCCGAACTTGTATTCGATCTCGATCCCTTTCTCTTTCATCACCCGCTTGGCGACGTTCTCCAGCTCGGTCTGGGTGACCTTCAGCTCATTGACGTGCCCGGTCAGCGGGATCATGACCTCGGGCTTGACGACGATGCCCTTCTTGGCCGCGTCGCAGGCGGCCTCAAAGATTGCCCGCACCTGCATCTTGGTGATGTCGGGGTACGTGATGCCCAGGCGGATGCCGCGCAGGCCCATCATTGGGTTCGATTCGTGCATCCTCTCGACGGCGGTGAGGATCGTCCGCCTGGTTACCAGTGCCTCTTTCACCAGCCGCTTGCCGGTCTCGGTGCGTGGGAGTCCCTCGTCGGCCTCCAGGTCGGTGACCTCCACCAGGAGCGTCTCCAGCGTGGGCAGGAACTCGTGTAGCGGCGGATCAATCAGGCGGATGATGACAGGAAGGCCATCCATCGCTTCAAAAAGGCCGTAGAAATCGGAACGCTGGTTAGGTAGCAGCTTGTCCAATGCACCCAGGTAGGCTGCGGCGGCGGGCGATGCCTCGATTTCCGCTTCCACCTTCGCCAGGTCGTCCTCCAACTCGGCGCGGCGTACGTCGTCCAGGGCCTTGCCCTCTTCCTTGCCGGCGTCCAGGACGGCCTGGAGACGGGCGCGGCGGTCGAAGAGCACCTGTGCGTCGTCGGCGTTGAGAATCATGTCCTGGACGTGCGGCAGGCGATCCTGCTCAAAGAACATGTGCTCGGTGCGGCACAGGCCGATGCCCTGCGCTCCATAGAGGCGGGCGCGGCGGGCGTCACGCGGGTAATCCGCGTTGGTCCAGACCTGCAAACCGCGCGTGGGGAATCCTACATAGTCCTTGGGCCACCGGCGGGCCTGGGAACTTGTAGCGATCTCGTCGGCCCAGCCCAGCAGCGTCTGTAACTCGACCTCTTTCTCAAAGTCGGGTATGACCGTTGGGATCTGGCCTTCGTAGACCTCGCCCTGCGTGCCGTCCAGCGAAGCATAGTCGCCTTCTTTGAACACCCGGCCGCCGACGCGCACCTGGCGGGCCTCCAGGTCAATCTCGAGCGCGCGCGCGCCCACGACGGCGGGCTTGCCAAACTGGCGGGCAACGACCGCCGCGTGGGCTGTGGCCCCGCCCCGGCTGGTGATGATCCCCCTGGCCGCGATCATGCCGTGCACGTCATCGGGCTTGGTCTCTGGACGGATCATGATGACGGCTTTGCCCTCTTTGCCCCACGCCTCAGCAGTGTCGGCATCGAAGGCCAGCACACCGACGGCCGCCCCTGGCGAAGCGTTGACGCCGGTCGCCAGCAGCCGGCCGGCGGCCCTGGCCTTCCCGATCTCGCGGTCGTCAAACTGCGGGTGCAGGAGGGCATCCACTTCTTTGGGCGTGATGCGCAGCACAGCCTCTTCCCGCGTGATAAGACCTTCGTTGACCATGTCCACCGCGATCTTGACGGCCGCACGGGCAGTGCGCTTGCCGTTGCGGGTCTGCAACATCCACAGCTTGCCACGCTCGATGGTGAATTCCGTGTCCTGCATATCGCGGTAGTGCTTTTCCAGCTTCTGGGAGATGTCCACCAGTTGTGGGTAAATTTTCGGCATGTCTTCGCCCAAGCGATCCACTGGCTTGGTGTTGCGGATGCCGGCCACCACGTCTTCGCCCTGCGCGTTCAGCAGATAATCGCCGTAGAACTTGCGCTCGCCGGTGGCCGGATCGCGGGTGAAGGCCACGCCGGTGCCGCTGTCCCAGCCCATATTCCCGAACACCATCGTCACGACGTTGACGGCAGTGCCCAGGTTGTCGGGGATGCGCTCCGCGCGACGGTAGTCCACCGCGCGTTTGCCCATCCAGGAGCGAAAGACGGCCTCTACCGCCAGCTTCAACTGCTCCAGGGGATCCTGAGGGAAATCATGCCCCAGCTCGTGGCGATAGACCTCCTTGAAGCGGGCGGTCAGCTCTTGCAGATCCTCGACCGAGAGGTCGGTATCCTCGGCAGTGCCCTTCTCGGCCTTGAGCTCTTCCATGGCCTTATCGAAGGCCTCATCGGAGATGCCCATCGCCGTGCGGCCAAACATCGCGATCAGGCGGCGGTAGGCGTCCCAGGCGAAGCGTTCGTTGCCCGTCAGCGTCACCAGCCCCTTGAGCGTCTCATCGTTGAGGCCGACGTTGAGGATGGTGTCCATCATCCCCGGCATCGAGAACTTGGCCCCGGAGCGGACCGAAACCAGCAGCGGGTTGGCAGGGTCGCCGAACTGCTTGCCGGTCTCCTGCTCTACTTCCTTCAATGCCTCCAGCGCCTGTTCCCACAGCCCTTCCGGGAACCTGTCGCCTGCCTCACTAAATGCCACACAGGCCTGGGTGGTGATCGTAAATCCAGGGGGCACGGGCAACCCGGCGCTGGTCATGTCGGCCAGGCCGGCCCCTTTGCCGCCGAGGATGGATTTCATCTCGTCCAGTTTGGGCTGGTGGCCCAACGTTTTAGCCAGCTCCTCATTAGCATTGCGCGTCACATAAACCCATTGATTCATCACAGTATCCTTTCCCCTCATCCATAGAATTTATTGGCTATTCCACGCTCTTTTGTCGTATCAGCAGAGAACCAGGAGATCGTTTTTCCAACTGCATGATGGCGAGCCAGGAACAGGCAATCCCGATTAGCGTAAAGACGATGAGCAACCAGTCCCACGTACCGCTGGCAGTGCGCAGGTTGGGAAGAAACATCATCATGCGCACGACGATGTTGACTCCCTGCACGAAGACCAGCGAAACCCGGCCGGCCAGGGGCGTGAGTGCACCCGTGTTCATCCCCAGCAGGGCCAGTGCGAGAAGTATCAGCAGGGTAGGAGGGAGAACGGCCGACTGGGGGGCTGTTCGGAAGAACGTTAGAGGATATAGGACTATAGCAACGACCTGCAACAGCAAGAGACCGATTAGTATGAGCCGCTCTCGTGACATGGTGTACCTCCCTCTCTGGTTAGTGATTTGGTTGTGGGACAGGCTTTCTAGCCTGTCCGAATGGCAGACTGGAAAGTCTGCCCCACCTTGGCATACTGGCGGACAATTATACTCACGTCGTGGGGTAAAGTCAAATTTGACAATCAAGGCCTTTTGAATACAATAGGGACATTCTACGGGCGTGCGTGGTCCCTTGAGCGTTCACGTCTCACTGATATTCTCTTCAAGGAGGATCATCGAACCTCGGGAAACGGGCGATTTCTACTGGTGTCCTTTGGAAACTACTATCCCCTTGCTTAGGCCGTCATTGCAGGCTACAAGGCTACCTGGAATCCCCTCAAGCCTGTAGGAAATATGCTCAGGAGGTATGAATATCGAAGAAGCCAGATGCGAGAACCACAAACTGCTCTCGGAAAATATCTCAAGACACCAAGGAGGAAAAGAAATGCGTACACGATCCCTGTGGATTTTAGTTGTGCTGGTTGCGATGGTCGCGCTCACAGCGTGCGGCGGTGCCAAGGGCGGTGCCCTCAAGGTCGCCTTGCTGTTCCCGATGAGCGGTGACGTAGCGACCTACGGCGAATCCTCGAAAAACGGCGTGATGATGGCCATCGAAGAGTGGAACGCCAAGGGCGGCGTGCTGGGGCGGCAGATCGAGGCCATCGTCGAGGACAGCCAGTGCAGCGCCGAGCCGGCCGTCAGCGCGGCCAACAAGGTCATTGACCAGGACGGCGTCAAGTACATCATCGGTGAGGTCTGCTCCAGCGCCTCCATCCCCGTCTCCGAAATCGCGATGGCCAAGAACATCTTGCAGATCAGCCCCACCTCCACGAACCCCCAGGTGACGGTGGATCAGGCCGGCAACGCCAAGCCCACGGTCTTCCGCGCCTGCTTCATTGACCCCTTCCAGGGTACAGTAGGAGCCAGATTCGCGCTGAGTCAACTGGGTGCCAAGACCGCCGCCGTGCTCCTGGATCAGGGCAACGACTACGTGCGCGGCCTGGCCGAGTACTTCCGCGCTGCCTTCGAAGATGGTGGTGGGCAGGTCATCGTGTGGGAGACCTACACGGGCGAGGACACGGACTTCTCGGCCATCCTGACCAAGGTCAAGGATGCCGGCCCCGACATCCTCTACCTGCCGGACTACTACTCCACCGTTAACCTGATCGCGGCGCAGGCGCGCGAGGTGGGCATCACCGCCACCATGATGGGTGGTGATGGTTGGGACTCCTCCCAACTGGATCGCGCGGCGGTAGATGGTGGATACCACACGAACCACTACTCCCCCGACGACCCGCGCCCCATCGTCCAGGAGTTTGTCAAGAAGTACCAGGCCAAGTACGGCGCCGTGCCCGATGCGCTGGCCACGCTGGCCTACGACGCGGCCAACGTGCTGTTCCAGGGTATCGAGAAGGCCGGGAAGGACGATCCCCTGGCGGTCGCCAAAGCGATGGAGGGGATGACGTTCAGTGTCGTTTCCGGGGACATCACGTACGACTCCGAGCATAATCCGGTCAAGTCGGCGGCTATCCTCCAGGTCAAGGACGGCAATGTGAATTTCGTGACCATCGTTGCGCCGTAAGGGCGTTCGAGCGGCAGGTTGCTGGCCGGGGGGACCGTGCGGCCCCCCCGGCCACTTGATATGGAGGAGATGATGGCTGCGGTACAAGTGAGACAAGGGAACAGTGCAGTGACACACCGGCGCAGCGGACTGTGGTTTAACCGTGCCAGCCAGGCTGTGCTTGTGCTGGCAGGCCTGGCCGTCCTCTATGGCCTCGTCCGGGCAGCAGCGAGCAACCCCGACCTTTTCTTCCAACAAGTGTTGAACGGTCTGCAGTTGGGATTTATCTATGCCCTGATCGCTCTGGGCTACACCATGATCTATGGCATTGTGAAATTGATCAACTTTGCTCACGGTGACGTGTTCATGGTAGGGTCATTCACCAGTTTTTACGCGATTTCTCTGCTGGACCTGCATCGTTGGCCGTTGCTGATCTGGCCCGGAATGAACCAGGGCGTGGCGACGGTCGTCGGGGCAGTCACGGTCATTCTTCTTTCGATGGCCATGTGCGGGACGCTGGCTGTGGTGATGGAACGTTTTGCCTACCGTCCCTTGCGCAACATGCCCCGCATTGCGGCGCTGATCACGGCCATCGGTGTTTCGTTCTTCCTGGAATACTTTGGGGCGTTGCCTTTCGCTTACACCAACAACTACATTACCTATCCCCGCCCTTTTGAACTCAGCGTGCTGAGCGGCAGCACGACATCCCCGATTGCCTTTGGGGTGGCAGGTGGGCTGTTTGTGCTCTCGGCTGTTTTCTATGGGGTGTTGTTCTGGCTGGGGAAACGAGGCAACCAACAGGCCCAGGTCTGGCGCAGGCATCCCCTGCTGCAGTTGGGACTGCTGATGAGCGGGTTCCTGGGCGTGGTCCTCTTCCTGGTTGGCGTCATGCCGGCGATCGGTGGCGAGGAGTGGGACCTGACCGTATCCAACGTGATGCTGGTGATCATGGTGTCTTCGATCTTGCTCCAGGTGGTGCTCCAGTACATCGTGCGGCGCACGCGCCTGGGCAAGGCCATGCGTGCCTCCGCGTACGACAAGCCGACTTCCCGCTTGATGGGTATCAACGTGGACGCGGTCATTGCCGCGACCTTTGCGCTGGGTGGAGCTTTGGCGGGGGCCGCCGGCGTCCTTTACGCCACCGCTTTCAAACAGGTCCATCACCTGATGGGCATCATTCCTGGCCTGAAGGCATTCGTGGCGGCGGTGATCGGCGGTATCGGGAGTATCCCCGGTGCGCTGGTGGGTGCGTTGATCATGGGGCAGACCGAGGTCATCAGCGCCGGCTTCATCTCCACGCCCATGCGCGACGCGATTGCGTTCTCAATGCTGATCATTGTCCTCCTGGTCCGGCCGCAGGGTATCTTTGGCGAGCCGCCTGGGGAGAAGGTGTAGGAGGCGCGCTATGTTACGACGATTGCGAGGATCAAGTGCACTCTTTCTTTTGGGCGCCGTGCTCGTCTTTGTGGTGGTCCAGGTGCTGCTCAGCGTGGGGGTGATCAACAACTACTGGCGTGGCATCCTCTTCTGGGGTGCGGCCATCACCATGGTGAGCCTGGGGTTGAACCTGATCTATGGGTTCAACGGGCAGTTCTCCCTGGGCCAGTATGGGTTTTACGCCATCGGCGCCTACGCTTCAGCCGACGTCACGTATCGCTGGGTGCATAGCGACCCCGGGGGACTGGTCGTGGTCATCGGTGGGTGTGCGTTGGCGTTGCTGTTGCTGTGGGGGGTGTCCGCACTGCTGCGCCGCTTCTATGGGGTGAGCACGCTGGCCAAGTTCGTCTTTAGACTGCTGGCGACAATCGTGGGTTTCGGGCTGGCTGTGCGTGTGCTCAACCCAGTGGTGGGCCCTCCTCTGTACACTGTGCTTCAAGGCCTGCCGACCGTAGTGGCCCAGCAGGTCGTGTTCTTCCTGGCGCTACTGGGAGGGGCGACGCTGGCCGGGATCATCAGTTACCTGTTCGGTATCCCGGTCCTGGAGTTGGGATCCGACTATTTTGGCATCGCTACGCTAGGTTTCACCATCATCATCAAGGTGCTGGCGGACAACACCGATACCATCCTGCCCTTCCCGGAGATGAAGGGGGCGCGCGGCATGGTGGGCATTCCGCCGTGGACGACCTGGCCGTGGGTGTTCCTGGCGTTTGTGTTCGTCGTGCTGGTGATGCGCAACCTCCTGCACTCCAGTACCGGGCGGGCCCTCATCTCGGTGCGGGAAGACGAGCGGGCGGCCAGGTTGATGGGGATCAACGTGACTTCCTACAAGATTCTGGCCTTCGTCATCGGCAGTTTCTTCGCCGGCCTGGCCGGCGGCATCCGCGCCCACGACCTGGCCTTTCTCCACCCGCAGTCCTTCAACTTCATCCAGTCGTTCAACCCGCTCATCATCGTCGTTTTCGGCGGGTTGGGGAGCATGACCGGGACGATCTTTGCCGGCTTTGCGTGGATTGTCCTTCTGGAGGGGATCCTGCGTGTCTTTCTGCCCGCAGGCTTCGAGACGTGGCGCTTTGTCGTCTATCCCTTGATCCTGATCATCATGATGCTCCTGCGGCCGCAGGGGCTCATGGGCAAGTATGAGATCGGCATCCTGCGCCAGCGTTTGCCGGCCCCCCGCAAGCAGGCGGACCAGACGGCGGAGGAGGTGGTGGCATGAAAGGGCGGCCGGAATCCCTGAGTCCTGAAGTGGAACAGCGCCCAGTCGTGCTGGCCATTGAGGACCTGACCCACTACTTTGAGAGCCTGCGGGCGGTGTACGATTTTTCGGTCACGGTCAAGCAGGGGGAGTTGGTCGGGCTGATTGGCCCCAACGGGGCAGGCAAGACGACCATCTTCAACCTGGTTACCGGGGTCTACCTGCCGACGGAAGGAACTATCCACTACGACGGTGTGGAGCTGACCGGCCTGCCATCCCACGAGGTCATCCAGATGGGCATCGCGCGCACGTTCCAGAACATCCGCCTGTTTGCCAGCCTGACGGTGCTGGACAACGTGCGCATTGCCTTTCACCCGCACGCCGGGTATGGGCTGCTGGATTCCGTCCTGCGCCTGCGGCGTTTCCACGACAAAGAGGCAGAGATGGTGGAACAGTGCCAGGAACTCCTGGCTATCTTTGGCCTCGAGGAGCGCCAGAACGACATTGCGGGCAGCCTTCCCTATGGTCAGCAGCGGAGGCTGGAGATCGCCCGCGCGCTGGCCACGCGCCCGCGCTTGCTCTTGCTGGACGAGCCGGCGGCCGGCATGAACCCCCAGGAAATTGACCAACTGATGGAACTGATCCACTTTATCCGCGATCGCTTCAACCTGACGATTTTCCTGGTGGAACACCGCATGCGGCTGGTGATGAACATCTGCGAGTGGATCACGGTGATGGACTTTGGGGAGATCATCGCCCGCGGGACGCCTGAACACGTGCGCAATGACCCAGGCGTGATCGAGGCTTACCTGGGCCGGCAGGCGATCCGGTGACGTGGGGCAGACTTTCCAGTCTGCCGTTCGTGGGGCAGACTTTCCAGTCTGCCGTTCGTGGGGCAGACTTTCCAGCCTGCCGTTCCGACAGAGTAGGGGAGGTAGCGACATGGCGCTATTGAACATTGAGGATTTGGTCGTGTCTTACGGGGCGATCCGCGCGCTGCACGGCATCTCGTTTCACGTGGACGAGGGAGAGGTCGTCACGCTGATCGGGGCCAACGGGGCGGGCAAGTCCACCACATTGCGCACCATCTCCGGCCTCTTGCCCCCCGATCGTGGTAAGATCATGTACGACGGGGTAGACCTCACCCGCGTGGGGGCGGACAAGATCGTAAGCATGGGCGTGGTGCAGGTGCCAGAGGGCCGGAAAATCTTTGCGCCGCTCACGGTGCGGGAAAACCTGGAGATGGGGGCCTTCACGATCCGCGACCAGGATAAGATCGAGGAGAGCATGGAGCAGGTATTCCACCTGTTCCCTCGCTTGAAAGAACGGGCGGAGCAGACCGGCGGCACGCTTTCCGGCGGAGAGCAGCAGATGCTGGCCGTGGCGCGGGCACTGATGGGCCGGCCGCGCCTGCTGCTGATGGATGAACCCTCCATGGGCCTGGCACCGGTCCTGGTCGAGGATATCTTTGACAGGATCGTGCAGATCAGCCAGCAGGGGGTGACGATCCTGCTGGTTGAGCAGAACGCTCACATGGCGCTCTCGGTGGCCAACCGGGGCTACGTGCTGGAAACCGGCGTGATTCAACTGGAGGGAACCTCCACAGAGTTGCGGGAGAACCCGCAGGTGCGGGAGGCCTACCTGGGCGGAGATTAAGGATCAGGGATCAGGGATCAGGGACTGGAGATTAGAGGTTCGAAGGGTAACGGAAGCCTCCCGTCAGCACGACTGGCGGGAGGCTTGATGTTTGTAGGACAAGATGTCATCTTGTCCAATGCCTGGCTTGTTCTCGTCCTGGGGAGCGTGTTAGTGCTCACGGTAAACTGTGCCCAGTGGGCGTAGATGCTCCTGCATCCACGCCGTTGTGGCATCTTTGTCGAGCTGCCCGCTGGCGACGGCGATTGTGAACTGGTATAGGTCCTTGCCTGCCGCATCCAATGTATACCCGTTACTCTCCAGAAACCAGAAGCAAGCCGATAACGCAGTACGTTTATTCCCGTCCACAAATGGATGATTTTGGACCAGAAGATACAGGAGGGTTGCCGCTTTATCGGCCAGTGTAGGGTACAATTCTTCGCCAAATACTACCTGGCGAGGGGCTGCCAGCGCGGATTGAAGTGCTCCTAAGTCGCGCAAGCCGGTAGCCCCACCGTAAGCGTCCAGAGCCAACTGATGGAGGGTCAAGAGTTCATCGAGTGTGGGATAACGCATTATGCCTCTGTCTCGAAGTTGGCCAGACGGCGCAAGACATCATCGTACCGCTGACGAAAACCCTCAAACCACCTGGGTAGTTCCTGTTGGTCGGGGGACTGTGGGCGGATGATGACCTCACCCGGCAAGAAAAACAACTCTAGCGGCGTTGTCAACGGTATGTCGCTTGCGGTTAGCCATTCTTCGAGTGTGCGGCTTAGTTTCTCTCTCTCGACAATCTTACTCACTGTCATTTAGTACTCTCCTACAACCGGGTCAGAACCCCTCCAGCCGGCTCAGGTCTACGATGCCGTCGGCCAGGGCGGCGATGTGCTGGAGTTGCGCCAGCCGGTTCTCTCGCAGTCTCTGATCCTCTACCATCACCATGACGCCCGACTCTTTGGCAAAATACCGGTCAATCACGTCTACCAGCGGCAAGAACGCAGTGAAGAACTCGTCCACCGTGCTTTGTGGTGTGACCTGGCCCCGGGCCTCCTGGTACGCGGCGTACAGTTCTTCCTCGGCGGGATGGACGAAGTGGGCCGGGTCCAGCGTGAAGCGCTCTTTGAGCTCGCGAGTGATGCGCACGCAGCGGGCATAGTTGTCCAGGATGCGGCTCCAATCCTCGCGGGCTATCCAGCGGGAGAGCGCTTCGACGGCCTGGCAGGCTCGGAAGGGATCGTCGCCTCGCGCTGCCAACACCGCATCCACCACGTCGTAACGGAAGCCCTGCTCGCGCAAAAGGCCCCACAGCCGTTCGACGACGAAGGCCACTGCCGCCGACAACGCCTCCTCGGCGACCTCCACAGGCAGCAGGTGGGCGGCGGCCGCCAGCCCCTCCCGGATGGAGAAGGAAACCTGGTGGGCGAGCAGGTTCTGCACGAGCCCGAGCGCGTCTCGCCGCAGGTGGTAGGGGTCGGCCGAGCCGGTCGGGGTCAGTCCCACCGCGAAGAGGCCCGCCAGACTGTCGAGCCGGTTGGCCAGCCCCACGACCAGCCCGGGCCGGGTGCGCGGCGCCGCGTCGCCGGCGAAGCGGGGCAGATAATGCTCGAAAATTGCCTCGGCCACGGCCGGGGTCTCTCCCGACCTCAGCCCGTACTCCCGCCCCATCACGCCCTGCAGGCTGGTGAGCTCGACTACCATGTGGGTCGCCAGGTCGGCCTTGCAGAGGTGGGCCGCGCGCTGTGCTGCCTCTGTTTCCTCGTCGTTCAGTCCGAGCATGTCGGCCAGTTGGACGACCAGTTGTTCCAAGCGGCGGGTCTTGTCCAGCATAGATCCCAGTCGCTCCTGGAAGGTGAGCGTCGCCAGGCGCGGCAGGAACGCCTCCAATGGCTTGGCGGTGTCGTGGCGATAGAAGAAATCGGCGTCGGCAAAGCGGGCGCGGATGACTTCTTCGTTGCCGTGGCGCACGGTGTCCAGGTGTTCGTCGCTGCCGTTGCGCACGGTGATGAAATAGGGGAGCAGGGGACAGTGATCAGGGAGCAGGGCCTGATCCCTGATCACTGATCCCTGATCCCTGATCACTGGAAAGTAACGCTGGTGTTTCTTCATGACGGTGATGAGCACGGCAGCCGGCAACGGCAGGTACTTTTCCTCGAAGCGACCCAGGAGGGCAGTAGGCTGCTCGACCAGGTTGGCGACCTCATCCAGCAAAGCAGGGTCATCGGGGATGTGCCCCCCCACACTGTGGGCCAGCGCTGCGACCTGCGTGGCGATGAGTGCGCGCCGCTCCTGGGGGTCGGCCACGACGTGGTGCCCGGCCAGCAGTGCCAGGTAGTCTTCTGCTTGCGCAATCTCGAACTCGGGGGAGCCTGCGGGCCGGGAGCCGCGACTGGCGCGGCCACTCGAAACG
>Ga0172365_10003284_pt1 | contig 12033 bp, 11 predicted proteins | sample LakKivSesite48cm_FD_114535 | JGI IMG/M metagenome (GOLD analysis project Ga0172365, IMG submission 114535) | Sediment microbial communities from Lake Kivu, Rwanda - Sediment site 48cm | ecosystem: Environmental > Aquatic > Freshwater > Lake > Sediment | place: Rwanda: Western Province, Lake...
AACAAAAATCTCGTTCATAAACGAAATCGGAAACATGTGCAAAAATCTAGGGATTGACACATACGCTGTTGCGGAGGGAATGGGACTTGATAAAAGAATAGGACGAGCATTCCTAGACTCAGGTATAGGTTGGGGTGGATCATGCTTCCCAAAAGATGTAGATGCATTGATAGTCTGGGCAAAAGAAAACAACGAAAAAACAAAAATCATAGAAGGTGTTAAGGAAGTAAATCAACAACAACCACTAAAACTCATAACCATTCTAAAAAAACATATACCAAAACTACAAGGAAAAACAATCGGCATCCTAGGATTAGCATTTAAACCAGATACTGACGATATAAGAGAAAGCCGGGCGATACCAATTATTGACCAACTAATAAAAGAAGGAGCAATTATAAAAGTATACGACCCAGAAGCAATGGAAAACTTCAAAAAAATATACCCAAACATAAATTACTGCTCATCAGCATCAGACGTGCTAAACTCAGATGCAATACTAATAACAACAAAATGGGAAGAATTCACAGAATTAGACTACAAAGGAAAAATAGTGATAGACGGTAGAAGATTAGAAGCTGCAAAAAAAGCAAAAATATACGAAGGAGTTTGTTGGTAGATGAAAATAAAAAAAGCAGTAATACCAGCAGCAGGACTAGGAACCAGATTTCTGCCAGTAACAAAATCAATGCCAAAAGAAATGCTGCCAATAATAGACACGCCAGCAATACACTACGTAGTAAAAGAAGCAATAGACTCAGGTATAGATGACATAATAATAATCACGGGAAGAGGAAAAAAACCATTGGAAGACTATTTTGACGAATCACCAGAACTGGAAATGCATCTTAAAAAAAGCAAAAAAGAAGATCTGCTAAAAACTGTAAGAGAAATATCTTCGCTAGTAAACGTACATTATATAAGACAAAAAGAACCACGCGGTCTACCAGATGCACTGCAAACAGCAGAGAAACATGTTGGTGATGAGCCTTTCGCGGTTTTGTTAGGTGATGATATAATAGACTCGGAAAAACCATGCGCTAAACAACTAATAGATGTGTTCTACAAACACAAATCATCTGTTATAGCTGTACAAAACGTTCCAAGAGAAAAAATAAGCAGATACGGGTCTGTAAAAAAAGAAAACACAAAAGAAAAACAACTCTATATAATAAAACACATCGTGGAAAAACCAAAAAGCGAAGAAGCACCATCAACTATAGCAGCTATAGGAAGATACGTTTTTACACCTGAAATATTTGATTGCATACATAAAACAAAACCTGGTGTAAACAATGAACTGCAAATAGCAGATTCAATAAACCTACTAACAAAATCCCAAAAGATATACGCCTATGCATTTGAAGGAAAACGATATGATATAGGAGACAAACTTGGGTATGTACAAGCAATAATAGATTTCTCACTAAAAAACAAAGAAATAAAAACAGATATCAAAAACTACATAAGAAAAATAAATTATTAAACAAGCTCTATTTTTTATTTAGAATTTTTGAAGAAAAAGGGAGAGAGAAAGTTACCCGCAAAGGATCCATCAGAGGATACTGATCCATGTTAATTCCATCAGGTATAATATATGGTGTATCGCCTATGCCATCAGCGCCAGGAATGTTTTGGTTTGGCCCATGATAATAATCAGTTCCATTATAATTGCTCCAATAATTTCCGCCAGAAGGATATCCATCATTCCAAACGTTTGTTGTTTCAGTGTCATAACACATACGAATGAAGTTATATGCAATACTGTTATGATAAACCTGGTTGCCATGTGAATACCAAAGACAGATACCTTCGTCACCATATTCAACTTTGTTTTCAAATATTAGATTTCCATAAGAATCGTATACTGTTATACCTTCGTGGTTGTTAATCATATGATTATATCGAATTGTGTTATTATGAGATGAAAACAAAAATATTGCTACATCATTCATAACAAAATATGTATTGTTTACAATAGTAAATGATGAATACTGCAAATTAACACCAAATGTACAATTTGATATGGTATTATCAGTAATATAGTTAAAGTTAGAATAACCACTATAATTTCCTATTGTAGATATACCTGAATGACCTATACCACTGTTTAATATTATAAATCCATTTATGCATATATTATCATTTGTTAAAACAAAAATATCGCCAGCGTTACAACCATCAACAATAACATTACCACCGACACCTAAGATGTATATCGACTTGTAAACAACGACATTTTCATAATAATGACCATTAAAAACGTAGATCATGCCAAGATTAGAAACAGCATCTATACCATCCTGTATATTATCGAAGTGATCATAACCCCAGCCAGATGTGTTCATATTATAATCATCATCAACATATACAAAATATGGTTGAAGTTGATCTATATTAATAACTGTGATTGTTGTTGAGCCGTTCATATATCCATATTTAGAAGCAACAATTAAAAAATCATGAGTAATATTTACGTCTGGTGCAATAAAAGTTACTATACCGTTGAAATTTGTTTGCTTAGTTTCACCATTAAATGAAACAAATGCATTAGGAATGGACATGTTGTCAATCGAGATATTTACTAGAAACATTTCGTTTTCATCAACTGATGATGGTGCAAATATCTGAAGTTGCTGAATAGTTTGATAAGGAAATACAGTTAAGCTTTTTGTACCAGTTACATAACTTGATTTACTAGCTGTTATTGTCATATTTGTAATGAAATCTATTCCCTCGATATATGCAAAGAGAAAACCAGAATAATCAGTATAATTAGCATAAAATGTCTGATTGCCAGCAGTGATAGTGACAAGAGTACCAGAAGCGGTTTCATTTCCAGCTGTTACCAATATACCAAAATATTCAGATTCATCAACAAAAGATGGGGCCCATATTATAAGTTGATACGAGCTATCTATTACAGAAATACTCTCAGAATCAGGTAAAAATCCTTGTTTACTAGTATTTATTGAAAAATTTGTCCAAGTGGAGTACTGAACTTCTGGCGCAGTCAGCATACATGAGCCGTTGTAATCTGTAATAAAAGATTCATTTACAAAAGTGACAATTGCATCCTGTACGGGTTCACCTGTTTGATTAGTGAATACAAAAACCGGGAAATCTTCTCCTTCTAAGACGGTTGGTTGAACAATAATCTCTAATTTTGGTGTGTCAGTTACTGTTATCCACACTGTTTTAGATTGATATAGGGTTTTACTCGCAGTTATAAAAAATTGTGTATTATTATTCACTTGTGGTGCAGTAAGAAAAACCGTTCCATTACTATTAGAATAGTAGTAGATACTTCCACTCATCCATCCAACAGTTACTTTTGCGTTTGCAATTGGTTTATTTTTACAGGTTATCGTAATCTGGAAATTTTCACCTTCGATGACTTGAGAGGGAGACTGTATTTCAAGTTGTGGGGGCTTATCTGCTTGTAACTTTGGGGCTGTTCCTGCGAGACCATTTATTGTTATTGAACTAGTTAGAAGCAGGGTTGCTAGCATAAGTATCATTATTTTTTCCTTCATTTTTATCATATTTAATCACGCAACATTTTTTTCAATATTTTACCTTCTATTTTCTAAATGATTGTTTATAAATGTTGTTTGACGGTTCTTACCAAATTTTTAAATTAACAAGCACCATTATTATTTAAACTAATATATAAATTTTGTTGAACAAAAATCCTCTCAGATAATATGAAAAAATGCTTTAATTTTTAAAAACTTGGTTATTTTTTATAAAACTGCGTTATATTCTCAACTATGTAATCTCTTTGCTCTTCACTCAGCTCAGGATAAATCGGTATAGACAAAATCTCTTCAGCAAGTTGCTCTGAAACAGGATAACTACCTTTCTTTATACCAAGGCTTTTATAAGCAGGCTGCAAATGCAAAGGAATCGGATAGTGAACACCACAGTCAATACCTTTTTCTTTAAGATACTGCATAAGCTCATCTCTGCGTTTCACACGAATCTCATACATATAGTAAACATGTTTAGCTCCTTTTGCCTCAACAGGTCTAACTACATCGCCAGGAAGGTTTTTATCATAATATTTCGCATGAGTTCTACGCAGATCAGTCCATCTCTGAAGATGAGGCAGTTTAGCATCAAGGATGGCTGCCTGCAACGAATCAAGCCTGTAGTTGTAACCCTCTATCAAATGCTCATACTTTGTAGACCTACCGTGATTAACTAAAAGCCTGAGCGTCTCACCAAGCTCATCATTGTTTGTAACGACACCGCCACCGTCACCAAAGCAACCAAGGTTCTTAGCTGGGAAGAAACTATAAGCAGCTACGTCACCATAGAAACCGGGTTGATGACCATCCCACTCCGCTGCATGAGCCTGCGCAGCATCCTCAATAAGGAAAACATCATGTTTCTCAGCAATCTCTTTTATACGTTTCATATCAGGCATCTGACCATATAGATGAACAACAATGATCGCCTTAGTCTTACGTGTAATAGCCTCCTCAAGTTTGCCAATATCCATAAGACAAGTATCTGGTTTAACATCAACGAACTTGATTTTACCACCAACATAAGAAACACACTCAGTGGTAGCAATAAAGGTATTAGGAACAGTGATAACCTCATCGCCTCTCTTAAGATCAGCACAGAGCAGAGCAAGATGAACCGCAGCTGTACCACTAGCACAACCAACTGTATGTTTCGCTTTACAAAAAGCAGAGAAATTATCCTCAAAATTTTTCAAATACTTACCCATGATAAAAGAAGTGTTGTCAATAACTTCCTGTATCGCGTTATCAATCTCAGGTTTTACGGAAAGATAATTCGCTTTAAGATCAACCAATGGTATCTTCATCATTTTTAATCACCATACGCTTTTTCGCCATTTGGATAAACCAAGTCCTTAACATCCTTGATAACCTTAGCAGGATTACCAGCAACAACCTTGCCAGGAGGCACATCACGTGTTACAACACTACCAGCACCAACCAAGGCATTATCCCCTATCTTAACACCAGGTAAAACCGTTGTATTAGCACCAATCCTGGCATTCTTACCAACAACAACACCTTCAAGAAAATCCTTCGCACGCAAAGATTTAGGATAAGGTGCGTTAGTCAAAACAACATTAGGACCGACCCAACAACCCTGTTTCAACTCACAATACTCAGGGATAAACGCCTGGGAGTGAATCCTAACACCATCACCAATCCTTGTTTTAAACTCAACAACGCTTTTGGTACCAACACTAACATCGTTACCAATAACGTTCTCCTCACGAATACTAGCATGATTACCTGTTTGAAAACCTTCGCCAATAACATTACCAGCGTAAATAACTGTATGAGAGCGTATAACAGAATTACTACCAATAACAGTCTTCAACTCACCCTCCTTTTTATCCTTAGGAGGCACACCGATTATAACAAAATCCTCAACAACAACATTCTCACCAAACTTGACGTTCTTAAAAATTCTTGCGGTTTTAGCTATATTGCTCATTTAACAACTACCTCCTTATTTTTCTCAGCTGATTCTAAACAAAGTTCACAAATCCTAGTCGTATAATAATTCTCCTTACCAACATTAGAATCCAAGTCAATGTTTTTTTTACCAACTAAATCTATAAAATACTTCAACTCATCCCTCAGAGGCTCATTAACAACAATCTTCTCCTCAAACATATCCTTTCTATCAACAGACTCGTAAGTAACCTTGAGAGGAAAACGCTTTAAAACCTGGGAAAAGAAATCAACATAAACAGTCTCCTTCTCACCAACAACCCAGATATCACGAGCTTTCTCAGGATGCATACAACTTAGTTCAATAGTTGCAAAAAAATCATCATAATCAAGCTGGATAGAAGCTGAATCCTCAAAAACAGGTGACAACAAGTTCTTCTTAGAAGCATAAAGACTCTTAGGAACACGGTCTGTCACAAAACTCAAAATATCAACAACATGAATACCAAGATTCAACACAACACCAGAATCCTTCCTAGGCGGCTTAGTAGAATGAACATATCTAGCAGTAACATACTGAATCTTGCCAATCTCAGGCAAAATCTGTTTCAAACGCAAAATAGCGTTATTAAAACGATAAAGATAACCAACAGACAAAACCAAATCTTTAGACTTAGCAAAATCAACAAGCTTATTACTCTGCTTAGAGGATTCTGCTATCGGTTTCTCAACCAACACATGCTTACCAGCTTTCAAACAATCATAAATAACCTTATAATGAAGATCTGTTGGCGTTGTAACAGTAACGGCATCAACCTCGCCAAGCATCTTATGATAATCATCAAAAAAATCGATACCATACTGATTAGCAATATCCTTCTTCCTGGCATCAACATCAGAGATACCAACTAAATCACAATCAACCTCTTTAAGAGATTTAAGATGATTTACGCCCCATTTGCCAACACCGATAACGCCCACTTTAACCATTAAATGCCTCTCTCTGCACGGTATTAAAAAATAACATATAAAGGTTCTTAAAATTATAATTTAGTATTAAATATGCCTCTTATAAAACCGGCACCATAACCTACATGAATCAACAAATAAAACAATACGCTGCTAACCACGACACTAAATTTTCGTGTAATCTGAAGAGTACTAACCAACGACATCAATACATAGGCTAAAATCAGACTAGAAATCACCCACAACGGAAGCAAGCCAAATATAGTTAACAACACAGCAATAATACCACCAATGATAAACACTGGTCCAAGCAAATGAAAAAACTTCAAAGTATCATGATGTTTTTTTACCATCTTCGCCCGAGCAATCCCATAACGGTACATCTGACGCCACAACGACTGAACAGTATCACGTTTGAAATGATACACTCTTGTCTTAGGCGTATAAAGGATCTTATACCCCGCCTTCCGAAGCCTGATGTCAAGCTCATAATCCTGGCCACACCAAAAAACAGGGTCAAAACCACCAACCTTCTCCACGACCTCCTTCCGATAACAGGAAAACGACAAATGATCTGTATATCGCTCCTCAGGAAACACAGCATTCTGAGAAAAGAAATTACGGCCACCCATAAAACTCAAAAACGCAGCACCGGACACCTCTCCAACAAAATTCTGTTTACCGGGAGAAAGATTCGAACATCCGACAGCAGCCACATCATCTGGTTCTTTCTGCAACCTCAACGCAAGTTCCTTAAGAAGATTTTTCTCAGCAACCACATGACCAGAATAATTCATCAGCATCTTACCAGTTGCATGTTCAATGCAAATATTCCTACCAACCGCTGTATTTCCAGTAGGGTTCTCTAAAATTACAATAAATGGATGCTTAGAAGCGTACTCTTCAGCAATTACTCGTGTTTTATCATTACATGATCCGATGGCAAGCAAGATTTCCATGTTTTCAGTAGGGTACTCTAATGCAAGTAGCGAGTCTAGACACTGCCGCAAGGTTTTCTCTTCATTGCGAACAGGCATAAGGAAAGAAACCTTAGGTCTTTTGTTTTGTTCCATCATGTTACGCCATGGTTATAGAAATTTGTTTATTTAATGTTAATCTTATGTAAAAAATAGTATCAGATTTATTTGTGCATGTAAGGTTTTTTATAATTTATTCTTATACTACCATATTGTTTGTGATAGATTATCTTTACATATAAACTGGTGGCATTATGAAAATTCTTATGATTCTCTCCAAAGAATTCACTGTAGATCCACGCGTTTATAAGGAAGCAAAATCTCTTGTTGAGGCAGGTCATCAAGTTACAGTTTTAATGTGGGATAGAATTGGAGAGAATGAAAAAGAAAGCGTAATTGAAAAAATAAAAGTAATCAGACTGCAAAATACTGGTTTTATGAATATTTTACCAAATGATTTATTTCGTAATCCTTTATGGTGGAGAATGGCGTACGAAAAAGGTGTGCATTTACATAAAAATGTTTTTGTTTTTGATGTTGTCCACTGTCATGATTTAGACACATTATTTGCAGGTGTTTTGTTAAAACAAAAACTTGGTGTTAAACTGGTTTATGATGCTCATGAGATTTTTGGATACATGATTTCTAGGGATATGCCACAATGCATAGTAAAATTTGCTTTTTTGATGGAAAAAGTTTTGGTTAAAAAGGTTGACAACATAGTCACTGTTAATGAACCTTTAGAGAAATATTTTAAATCAATAGTTAGAAAAAAACCTATTACTGTCGTTATGAATTGCAAAGATTTAATTTTGAATGAATATGACCCACCTAGGAATGATGTTTTTACTTTATGCTATATTGGTATTTTACATAAAAATAGAATGTTTCCTGAAATTGTAGATACCATTGGGATGATGAACGAGATTAAATTTATTATTGCCGGACAAAAAGAAAATTTATATGAGAGCGTAAAATTTCGTTCGAAAAAATATTCTAATGTTCATTTTTTAAATACAATTCCTATCGCAAGAGTCATTCCAACTACTTTAGAATCCGATGCAATTATTTGTATGATCAATCCATCTGATTTAAATGATAAAATTGCTCTACCCAATAAACTTTTTGAAGCAATGGTTTGTGGAAAACCAATTATATGTACTAAAGGAACATATGCTGGGGATTTAACTGAAAAACTAAATTGTGGATTGGTTGTTGATTACAATCCTGATGCTATAAAAGAAGCGGTATTAAAATTAAAGAATAATCCAAAATTGTGTGAAATATTAGGAAAAAACGGTTTAATGGCTGCTAAGAGAGAATATAATTGGGAGGCAAAAAAACTTATCTTAATCAAACTATATTCAAATTTTTAGTTGATTCAATCTTTCAAATTTTTTAAATATAACATTCTCCCAAAATGAATCCATCTAAAGATGGAGATATCGCATACTGTAAATTTTTATAGTGTAACATAATAAACCCCTGAAATGAGATGTGAAAAATATGTCGCGAGAATACCAAATATGTAAACGTTGTGTAATGGATACTACGGATCCCGATATAGTTTTTGATGAAAATGGGTACTGTAATCACTGTATAGGTGCCATCGCGAAATTACATTCATATCCTCTCAACCTGACTAAAATTGAAAAAGAACAAGAATTAAAAAAAATAGTCAGTACCATTAAAAAAACAGGAAAAAATAAAAAATATGATTGCGCAGTTGGGGTGAGCGGGGGAGCAGACAGTAGCTATACTGTATATCTTGTAAAAAAATTAGGATTACGACCACTTGCTGTACATGTTGATAATGGATGGAACTCTGAGCTTTCAGTCATTAATATCCAAAATTTAATTAGTAAACTTGATGTAGATTTGCATACATTTGTGATTGATTGGGATGAATTCAAGGAGTTACAATTATCGTTCTTAAAATCTTCAACTCCGGATTTAGAGATTCCAACCGATCATGCACTTATTGCTGCTTTATATTACGTCGCATCAAAATATCATATTAAATACATTATCAGTGGGCATAATATCTTAACGGAATCGATCGCAGTTTCAAAATGGTCTCATGGTCATTATGACTGGCGCTACATCAAAAATATTCAGAAAAAATTTGGGATAAAAAAACTCAAGAAATTCCCGAATTTAAGTTTAATAAAAATTTTATATCATCAGGTGTTGCAAGGCATAACTATCATACGAATCCTCAATTACTTACCCGAATATAACAAGAAAGAAATCGTTGAATTCCTAGAGAAAGAATTTGGTTGGAAAAACTATCCTACGAAACATGGAGAATCCGTCTATACGCATTTTATCCAATCCTATATTTTACCGAAAAAATTCAATTATGATAAACGAAAGATGCATCTGTCAAATCTAATTTGTGCTGGTCAGATAACAAGGGATTATGCATTGGAAAAACTCAAAGAAAATCTTTTTACAGACCACGAGTTAAAAGAAATGATTAATTACGTTTGTGACAAGTTAGATATTACAGTCAAAGAGTTTAATGACCTGATGACCCTCCCAAACAGGTCGTACTACGATTATTCATCTTATGAGACCTATGCGATCTTTAAAATTTTAAGGAATTTTTATAAGAAATGGAAACCTATGCAGACTTAAAATGATAACGATAATCGATTATGGAATGGGAAATTTAAAATCTATACAAAATATTGTACAGAAAGTTGGCGGAGAGGCAATAATTTCTTATGATGTAAATGAAATAATGCATGCTGATAAAATTATTCTCCCAGGTATCGGCGCCTTCGATAATGGGATGAAAAATCTTAATGAAAGAGGTTTAATTCCGGTTTTGCAGAAGAAAGTTATGCAGGAAAAAACACCATTTCTTGGAATCTGTCTTGGCATGCAGTTAATAACAAGAAAAAGCGAAGAAGGGGCCTTGGAAGGTTTAGGATGGATTGATGCAGAGACCATCAAATTCAAATCCCTCAGCAATAATCTTAAAATTCCCCACATGGGTTGGAATTATGTAGTTGTCAAAAAAAATTCTAATTTGTTCAAAGGAATGTGTGAAAATCCTCGATTTTATTTTGTTCACTCATATTATGTTGTTTGTAAAAATGAAAATGACATATTGACTACGACAGAATATGGTTTTAATTTTGCATCTGCTGTGGAAAAGGATAATATTTATGCAACACAATTTCATCCTGAAAAAAGTCATAAATTTGGAATGAAATTAATGGAGAATTTTGTTAAAAATGTATAGAAACCGGATAATACCTTGCTTATTGCTCAAAGATAAAGCGCTAGTAAAAACTGTTCAGTTTTATAAACCCAGATATATTGGCGATCCTTTGAATGCAGTTAAAATATTCAATGATAAAGGGGCAGATGAATTACTATTAATAGATATTGCGGTAAGTAAAGAAAAAAGAACTATTAATTTTGATTTGCTATCTAAAATTGCCTCTCAGAGTTTTATGCCACTTAGTTATGGTGGTGGAATACATAACATCAAAGATATGAAAAAAATTTTCTCAATTGGCTTTGAAAAGACATCGATTAATTCTTCTGCGTTATCTGATCCGAATATTATTACAAAAGCATCTGAAACATTTGGTTCTCAATCAATTGTCGTTTCAATTGATGTTAAAAAAGATATTTTTGGTAGGTATTATGTCTATAATCATGTCGCTAAAAAAAATATCTCACTGGATCCATTAGAGTATGCAAAAAAAGTCGAAAAACTAGGTGCAGGCGAGGTATTACTCAATTCTGTAGATAATGATGGTTTAATGAAAGGATATGATTTAGAATTAATTAGAAAAATATCATCATCATTAAGTATCCCAGTGATTGCACTAGGAGGTGCAGGAACACAAGAAGATTTAAAAAAAGCGGTTCAGGCAGGAGCATCGGCAGCATCTGCAGGTAGTTTATTTATGTTTTATGGTCCAAATCGTGCAGTATTAATAAATTACTTTTAATGTTTGCACTCTTGGTTGACATAACACTTCGGAAAGCATTATTTACTAAATTTGATATTACTAAAAAGGAATTTGAAGCATTTATGAAATTGCCAAATAAAAGCTATTACGATTATCCATCATATGAAACCCATCCAATTTATAGAAGTCTTGGGAACGTATATAAAAAAGTTAATCCGCAGACATAGATGATTTTTATTATCGATTACGGTATTCATGATATTGATGTAAAGGATATTGTTTCTTCAGAAAAATCAATAATGAAGGAATATTGAAAAGTAATAAAGAAAATTTTATGAAATTAGTGGTTTTAAGAAATAAAATATCATTGGTTTTAACTTCATGTTATTATGATAAAAATGGAAAAAGCATTAGAAATCATTTTATAAAAAGTTAGGTCGATGAAATTTGCTGAAGAAAGCATTTAAAAAATAAAATAGATGAAATTGTTGCCATTTTTTATGTAAACTCAATAGACTCGCAATTGTATATGGATTTTGCTAGGGAATTATAAGTTTTATATTATATAATACAAAAAGTATTTTAGATTTATAATAAAGATTGTCAATATGCGTGCCCGCACCACCAGTCAAATAGACTGGTGGCATGCTCAGCTAACTGATGTTAGCCTCGACGGTCACGCTCCTGGTTGTCAGTCGCTCTCTC
>Ga0172365_10003289_pt1 | contig 12027 bp, 14 predicted proteins | sample LakKivSesite48cm_FD_114535 | JGI IMG/M metagenome (GOLD analysis project Ga0172365, IMG submission 114535) | Sediment microbial communities from Lake Kivu, Rwanda - Sediment site 48cm | ecosystem: Environmental > Aquatic > Freshwater > Lake > Sediment | place: Rwanda: Western Province, Lake...
GCCAGGGTGGGGAATCGGCATCTCACTGGCCTATGAGATCGCCCATAAACTGAGCTTCGAGCTCATTTTTGAAAATACCACTCCCAAGCCGGGGTTGCTGGTCACGGTTCGGTTTGGTTCCTCTCAACCCCCCTTCCCCTAACCCTCTCCTCCGCTGGAGGAACATTGCGGAACGACCGGGTGGATACCTTTTAAGTTTTCCCTACCCTTACTGGCTGGTACTTTCCTGAAATGAAACAACCACTCCCTCTTTTTGCTTCAGCTCGATCAGCGAGAGGGCTTCCTGGTGTCGGTGGAGAGCAACCTGAAAGACGATTTCGTACCGAGCCGGGTCAATCTGTACCAGCTGTTTTCCCCGACAAAAACTGATGATCTGATTCACCATCGTTTGAAAGTGGATGGGATTAACCTCAAGCATAAACCGTGCCCGGATTTCTTGCTCAATGATTCCCGAGATCTCCAGCACCTGTTCGGCAGCCTGATGGTAAGCGTCGATTAATCTCCTGACTCCTAATTTCTTGCCCCCAAAATAGCGGATGATGGTAACCGCGACATTGGTGAGCTCCCGGCGTCGGATGGCTCCCAGGATGGGACGTCCGGCGGTCCCACGAGGTTCACCAGCATCGGTGGCGAATTCGGTGGTGGGATCGAGCCCGACTCGCCAGGCATAACAACAATGGGTTGCATCGGGATAGAGTTGCTGGATGGCCTTGATCTTTTGACGAGCTTCGTCTTCCCGGCCAACCTGAACACTATGAGCGATGAATCGTGATCTTTCGACGACCAGTTCGGCGCAACCAGCCTTTTCAATTGAACGGTATTTCGAATTTGAGGTTTCCATGCTTTTTTTTGAATGGTATCATACTTGAAATCATTTTGTGGAGAAAATCGAAGCGTGGTCGATCAAAAAAAGAAAACCTTGTTTAACCTGTTCATCAGCTTCATTCGCATCGGTGCCTTTACCTGGGGCGGGGGGTATGCTATGGTTCCCCTGATTCAGAAAGAATTGGTGGATAAAAAACAATTGATCAGCGATGAAGATTTTATCACCGGTTTATCGGTAGCCCAGGGACTTCCCGGAGCCATCGCCATTAATACTGCTTGTTACTTTGGTCAGCGGGTCGCTGGGTTTCCGGGAATGCTGACCGCAGTTTTGGGGTCAGTTCTTCCTTCTTTTTTGATCATTCTGATGGCGGCGACTTTTTTGTTTCACTTTGGTGATCATGAGCTGGTTCAACATTTTTTTCGTGGGGCGACTCCGGCCATCGTCGCCTTAATCGCTTGTGGTATCGTTTCTATTGGAAAAAAGGCTTTAAAAAAGCGGATTGATCTGGTTTTGGCCGTTGTTCTTTTTACTTTAGTCCTGATCTTCCGTTTTCACCCCCTATGGATCGTTCTCTTGGGTGCATTCACCGGTTTATGGAGGAAAAGTTGATTTTCTTTCAGCTCTTTTTGTCATTTTTTCGAATCGGTTGTTTTGCCTTTGGGGGAGGGGCAGCGGCACTTCCACTGATTCAAAAGGAAATCGTCGATACTTACCAATGGCTCACCACTGAACAGTTTGTTGATTTGATCACCCTATCCGAGCTGACCCCCGGTCCGATTGCCATCAATTCCGCCACCTTTGTCGGCTATAAGGTGGGAGGGGTGATGGGAGCTTTCATCGCAACTGGAGCCTTTTGTCTTCCCTCGATCGTTTTGGTGATGATGGTTACGAATTTTCTCAGGGTCTTTGAGGAAAATGCGATGGTGCAGAGGGTTTTAAAAGGACTCCGGCCATCGGTTATCGCTCTCATGTCGCTCGCCGGGTTGTCTATCGCCCAGAATGGTATGAGAGATTGGTTTGCCCTTGGGTTAGGGGTGGCCTCCTTCTTTTTGGTATCGAAAAAATGGATTGATCCAATTCTCATGTTACTTTTAGCCGGCATCGCCGGAATACTCTATTATCGATAATCTCACCAGTGAGAATTAAGGCAGTGGTCACGCCGGACGATACGGTTTTTAAGCGTCACCGTGTAGGTAAAGCGGATGATTGATTGTTGATCCTGCTTTTCTTCCACGGTCTGGTAACGGAGGGTTTGTCCGGGAGTAATCCATGCCCCTTTGGTCGGGAGCGGATTGGTGAGCGAGGCCTCCATCAACGAGGTGTTTCCTTGAGGCCTGATCAAAACGAGTCCCCTTTCATCAATTTCCGACAAGACATAGGCAGCAGAAAAGTTTGGATGGTAGGGAAGATCATTTATCCCGTCTAAACCGCTCGATGCTCCTCCTCCTATATCGCCGCTGAGCGAGAGTCCGTTTCCCAATACAATGCGAACCGTCACTGGATTGATTTTTTCTGGTTCGGTTCCGAACGCACCGAGATGACTGGTTAAGGTGCTGGTTTCTTCTTCATAATGATAGGTCGGGAAATCAATCATCAGTGGCGGTGCTCCTTCACCGCTCAAAACTTCGGATGATAGAGAACCCCAGTATTCGATGAAAACCAACTCGTTTGCCCAATCGACGGTTTTCACCAACGGAGTGGTTCCACCGATGCAGCCCGCCGGGATGAGCATGATGAATAATAGGACAAGAAAAATGAATATTCTTTTCATGGTTACTCAGCTCCTCAACCCCTTCTTTTTGAGTATTTTATCACTTTTATCATTTATTGCTTTCCCAGGAACTGTATAGAGACATCAGAGGTAATGGGTACTATTGGTGGGGGGATGGGCTCAAGCTGACAAAGTCGGGTAAAAAAGGTACAATACCACAATGAGAATCAAAGGTTGGGACGTTTACAGCGAAGGCGTTTTCCTTCAATGCGTTTTTTCTGAATAAACCCGGTGGAATCAGGGTTATATCTGTGTAAACTGAGTGGCTATTCAAGGGCCGGGAAAAGGTTAATACCCCAGTATCCTCACAAAATTGATGCGAAATAGGTGACGGTAGATTGTTTTTTAAAATAATGGATCGTTATATCGCTCGTGAAAGCGCAGCCGGCATGTTTACCTGGGTTGGTGCAGTGACTATCATCATGCTGGTGCAGATTTTGTTCGAACTTGCTGATTTTTTCGTAAATAAAAAGGTGCCCATCTTCATTACTTTGGAAATACTCCTGTTATACATACCGGCTCAAATGGTACTCACTTTTCCCATCTCATATCTATTGGCATCGGAATTGAATTTGGGTAGACTGGGACGCGAAAGTGAAATGGTGGCCATAGAAGCCAGCGGGGTGAACTTAAGGCGAATTCTGCTTCCCTATATCATGGTGTCGATATTGGTAAGTATCGGAGCTTTTTACTTGAATGATATCATCGTTCCCGAGTCGAATCACCGGGCACAGGTGTTATTGCGTGAATTTGTTTATAAAAAAGGCCCCCCTAAAATTCAACAAAACGTCTTTTTTCGTGATGCCGAGAATCGCTACTTTTATGTGAATGAACTGGATAACGAGACCTGGGAAATGAAAAAGGTTATCATCTATGATATGAAAGATCAAACCAAGTTTCCCGATGTAATCGTTGCCCGGAGTGCATTTTGGTTGGAAGATCAATGGCTTTTGAAAAACGGGGTTGTTCATCGTTATGATGAGAAGGGATATCTTCTTCAGGAAATTGAGTTTGCGGAAATGAAAATCGATATGAAGGAGGAGTTGCAGGAATTTTTCGAAAATCAACGATCGCCCGAAGAAATGTCGACCCGAGAGCTCCGGAAGCAAATCGAAATTTTAAAACAAACGGGCACTCAGACCGACGAGTTTGAAACTGCCTATTATCTTAAGTTTTCCATTCCTTTCTCTGCCCTGATGTTTATTTTGATCGGGTTACCCTTTGGGATTCAAAGGGGGAGGGATACCAAGGTTTTAGGAGTTATCGTGACGGTCATCTTGGCCTTTGTTTATTACATGATGTTGTCGATTTTCCGCTCCTTGGGGAGAGGAGGCATTATGGAGCCCTGGCTTGCCGCCTGGATGCCGAACTTTATCTTCGGGTTTATGGGATTGTTTCTCTTTCTCGGTGTCGACCGAAAGTGAGGTGTACTCTATGAAAAAAGCTCAATTCCTCGGTCTGATCGGCCTTCTGACCGTGCTTTTTGTCGTTTCTTTTCCCCATCAGGCGCGGACCGAAGAACCCGATATATTTGCTCAAGCTCAAATGGCTCGTCAGGAAGGGAAAGTTGACGAAGCCTATCGCTTGTTTGAAGAATCGGCACAGAAGGGGATTCGCCCCCATGATGCCTATTATGAGATGGGGCTGATTCTCATGGAAAAGGAGCAGTATTTACAGGCTTACCGGATTTCGGGGAAGGCAGTGAAAGCCTTCCAGGACTATTTGGAAAAAAATCCGCAGGATGACAACGCCTGGTTCCGACTGGCCTATATCTATGAGGTTAGAAGCTTTGCCCCCGGGGTTAACGATTGGAAGAAGGCTATAGAGGCCTTACAAAAGGCTTTGGCAATTTCTCCTGAAAACAGCCAATACCTGCTGCATCTTGGTTACGTATATTATAATATAGGAAAGAATGACGAGGCGGAAAAAGTATTTCTTGGCATACTGGATAAACAGCCTGAATATTATGATGTGCGCTATTGGTTAGCAAAGAGTTATCTCGACAACCATGAACAGGAAAAAGCCCGTGAGCAATTAGGGTATATTGTGAGCCATGCCCCACCGGATAGCAGTCAACACCAGTCTGCCGAGAAGGAACTCATTAAGCTGGGGGGAGAAACCCAATGAAGAAGAGGCAAGCCCTTCTCCTTTATTTTTCCACGGTTATACTTGTGATTATTATTTCGGGTTGTATAGGAACGAATATCAACCAAAGAGGAATCGTTCGGGGAAGAGTCGTTGGGGGAAACGGTCCCTTAGAGGGAGTCCGAGTGGAAGAAGGCGAGATGGTGGTTTTTACCGATTCATCTGGTGCATTCATTTTAGAGAACGTTCCTTCTGGAAATCAATATCTCTTCTTTTCTCTTCCCGGCTATACCGGAGCTTTTGTCAAGGTCATAGTCGAAAAGGGAATGGAAGTTTCGATCCCTCCCGATGGCACCATTTCCCTTTTGCCGGAATCAGAGGAGAGCCTGCATGAGTATCTCGTTTCCCTCTATCAATATGGATTTTATGAACGAAGCTTGGCCGAAGCCGAAAATTTTCTCGCCAAATATCCAGGGAGCCCCTTGGTTTCCAGTGTCGTCTTTATGCAAGGTGCCTCTTTCTATTATTTAGGGGATTACTCACCCTCGATCAATGCTTTATCCGATCTGGTCAATCGTTATCCGTCAAGCGACTTTGCCGACGATGGTCAATATCTGCTGGCGAAAGGTCTCGGTCAGGGCTTGAGCCGTTGGTCGGATGCGATTCAAGCCTATCAAAAGCTGATCCAAAATTATCCCCACAGTGAGTTTGTTGGAATAGCCTACTATGAAATGGGGGATTGCTACTATATTTTAGGATCGTATTCCAACGCTTCGGTCGCATATGATCAAGCTCGCTCCTATGGAGGAGAGATCGAGAAAAAAGCCATTTATGGCCTGGCTCATTGTTATTATAAATTGGAACTGTATTATAAGGCAGCCAGCTTGTTTGCTGAATACGTCCAAAAATATCCAAATGACGAGTTTGCTGATGATTCTCAATATTTCGAAGGAGCATCTTGGTATCGGCGGGAAAATTACTTTGAAGCTTTAACCGCTTTTGATAAATCGATCACCAATTATCCCGATGGCACCTGGTACAACGGGATTCTGATTGCACCCGCTTCCATGTTTAACAAGGGGCTCTGTTTAGAGAAACTGGGTCGCTATCTTGAAGCCTACCAAACGTACCTTGAGATTATACGGAAATATCCAGGAGCCAAATGGGCTGATGGAACCTCCCTGATTAATAGCGCTCAATTCCGCATAAATCTTCTCAAGGACACGGTTCTTTAAAGTGAAATGACCGAAAAAACCGATCGGGAAATCATCATCGAAGTCCTGAACGGAAACCGAGATCTTTTTTGTCTCCTCGTTCGGAAATACGAAAGACCGATTTTCAACTATATATTCCGGATGGTCCGCTCGAAGCCCGACTCAGAAGATCTGGCTCAGGACACTTTCGTGAAGGCTTTTTCGGCATTGAATAAATACGATGATTCCTATGAATTCTCTACCTGGATTTATCGCATTGCCCTGAATGTGTGCCGGGATTATTTCCGACGGAAAAAGATGTTTTTCTTTTCACTTTCGGCACCGGTCGGCGATGAAGAAGAGAGCGAATTGGAAGATTTCATTCCTCAAAACTCTTTTCATGATCCGGACGACACCGTTCTCAACCAAGAGCTGAGAGTGAGCCTTGAAAAAGCCATTGGTGGGTTGCCGGTTAAATTCCGCGAAGTGATTGTTCTTCGTCATTTGGAGGGGTTATCCTACGAAGAAATTTCTTCCATCACTGGTCTTCCGGTAGGAACGGTGAAAACCTACCTCCATCGGGCGCGAAAGAAACTTCAGGATGAATTAAACAAATATCTGGAATGAACCAAAAACAAAATTTTTTTATCTACTTTTATTATTGATACATTTCGACTTCAGGTAAATGATGAGCGCTTCGGAAAGGGAATCAAGTCAGACAAGGGGAGCCATCATGAAACTTCAACCATCCGTTGTGCGTATATAATAGTAGAGGCGAAGAAAATGGATCGAAAAGAAGAAAAACTCATTTACTATTTAGAACAAATTCCTCAGGTGAACGTTCCGCCTAATTTCTCAATGCGGGTTATGCATCATATCGAAGCACACCGGAGGGGTTTTGTTTTTGCTGATTTCAAAAAATTGGCCGTCGCCTCATTAGTAGTGGTTTTTCTGGCTATGATTTTTCTCACCGATCTCCCCCTTTTCCCTCAACTTCATATATCGGATCTATCGGGTTATCGGCGAGTTGAGATGAAATTCTACTCCCTTTCTGAAAATCCCAAAACGGTTGCGGTTGCCGGTGATTTTAGCGACTGGAACGCGTTGCAAATGGAAAAAAAGAATGATAATTCCTGGGTAATCACCCTGAAGGTGAAGCCGGGAAAGTACCAATATTCTTTTGTCATTGACGGGAAGGAATGGATTCCCGATCCGGATTCGCCGCGACAGGTGTCAGATGGTTTTGGCGGGGTGAATTCTGTTTTGGTGGTTAACGGCGGATAAAAATGAAGAAGTTGGTTTTACTTATATCATTATTCCTTCTGGTTATCATTCCACCGGTTTTTGCTCAGGAAATGGAAGATATTGGAACCCTCATTCAACAATCCTCGAATTATCCCGATGAAGACCGAGAATACCTCTTGGATCGAGTTGGCACTATGGTTGGCGATCTCGAACAAAATGGTCTCTCAGCTGGTGCACTTATCCTCAAGCTTAAAGAAGGCCTTCACAAAAAAGTCCGGCCCTACAATATTGTGAAGAGCCTCGAAAAGAAAAAAGATTCACTCCTTCAAGCGCAATCGATTCTTAAAGAAGTTAACCCCAATGCGGCTGAAGATGAAAATCTACTCAACGATCTGGCAAATTCGATCGAATACTCGGTACCAGCCGAGTTGGTAAAAAATGCCCTTCGTCAAACCGCAGCAAAGGACGAAGACAATGTGAAAAAAGTGGTCGACTCCCTCTCTGCACTGATCGAAATGGGTGTTCAGCCTCAACAAGCCGGAAACATCATCAATGAGTTTACCCGAAAGAGCACCGAATCCAAGGATATGAACAGTCTCACCAAAATTATTGAGCGAGCGCGACGGGAAGGAATTGATCCGCAACAAATAGCAGCTAAGATGGAAGAAGCCCTCAAGAAAAACAACAGTATCAGTATGGCCGAAATTGAAGTTCAAAGTTTCATCGCCGAAATAAAGCAAAAGCCGACCATTAAGTCCGGCCAGGGAGTGGTCATCAGCTCACCCGGTATTACCTCAAGCGGAGTTCCCGGCAGCGAAGGCGGTACTCCTCTCTCTCCTTCCAGTGAACCAAGTTCAACCGGACCAGTCTCTCCTTTTGGAGAAGGCGGTACTCCTCTGGAGTAAATGTCATAAAGGACGAATACCCGGATTAATCATCCTCGTAAAGTAAAAAAGACTTAGATTCCCGATAAATACATTCGGGAATGACGGATGGTGTCGGTACCCGCTATAAAAATCTATTGCGTCGAAGTTTTCATCCTCATATGGTGCTGCGTAGCAGCATGAGTGTCTATCCTGGAAATACCGTGACGAGTGATCAGTAACGAGTAACCAGCAAACAATAAAAACTCATTTTATTCAGGATATTCAATAATTCCATTCACCGAACCTCTCCCTTTGGATAAAGGGAGATTGAGAGGGATTCGATCTTTTCGTCTTTTATTTTTCCCATCCTTACCCTTTTTACATTTCACGTTTTACCTTTTACCGAATTTTTCAAATCTCCCCTTACCCCCCTTTGCTAAAGTGGGGGAAAGGTTTTCATCCTCAAATGGTGCTGCATATCTGCATGGCGGTCAATTCTTTTTTTAAAAATGGGCTTTGGGGGATTTGATGTTTTCAGTGATGAAATCAAATCCCCCTTTGACCAAGGGGGTTTTATGTAGAATCTTCATTGAATGATCATGGTCCTTGATGAGAGGGAGATTCCTACACCAATGACGCTACCAAATCCCCGATTTCTTGAGTGGAGAGGCCCATTTTCCCTGCGCTCATGCTTTTTATTTTCCCACTTTGGAGGGCAGCTATGACTGCTTGTTCGATGCCCTGGGCAGCGTTCTTTTCTCCAATGATATCAAGGAGCATTTGAACCGCACAGATGGCCGCCAGAGGATTAATGACATTCTTGCCGGTGTATTTGGGGGCAGAACCACCAATCGGTTCAAACATGGAAACACCCTGAGGGTTGATATTGCCACCGGCGGCAATGCCCATTCCACCCTGTATCATGGCTCCCAGATCGGTAATGATATCACCGAACATATTATCGGTCACGATGACATCAAACCATTCCGGATTTTTTACCATCCACATGGTGGTGGCGTCAACATGGGCGTAATCGGTTTTGACATCGGGATAATCAGAAGCGACTGCATGAAAGGTACGTTCCCACAGATCAAAAGCATAGGTCAGAACATTGGTCTTACCACATAAAGTCAGTTTTTTGTGTTTATTCCGTTTTTGAGTGTATTCAAAGGCATAACGGAGGCAACGTTCCACCCCTTTACGGGTGTTAATGGATTCCTGAATAGCGACTTCGTCAGCAGTTCCCTTCCGTAAAAAACCGCCGGAGCCGACATACAAGCCTTCAGTGTTTTCCCGCACGACCACAAAATCGATATCTTCTGGTTTTTTATCCTTTAAAGGAGTATCGACATTAGGATAAAGTTTCACCGGCCGTAAATTGATATATTGATCCAGAGTAAAACGTAATTTCAAGAGAATTCCCTGTTCTAATATCCCCGGTTTTACATCAGGATGACCGATGGCACCGAGAAAAATGGCATCGCATTGTTTCAGTTCATCGATGCTGGACATGGGAAGAGTTTCTCCGGTTTTTTGGTAATGTGCACCACCAAAAGGGAAGAAGACGGTGTCGTAGGAAAAGTTATGTTTTTGGGAAGCAGATTGAAGCACTTTCAATCCTTCTCTGACCACTTCTGGACCAGTTCCGTCTCCGGGTATAACCGCTATTTGGTATTTCTTCATACAATACCTCCTCTGAGAGAATGCTGTTGGTATTCCACATAATATATGGTTTATATTTTAACAGAGAGTTATGCCAAGTAAAATCCCAGGTAACAGCAAGGGGTGGGAAACTACCTTTCATTTAAAAAGTTTGACCCCAATGCCGTAGGGGGTCCCTGTTAGGTACGAATCAATCATGTCGAAGCAGGGATATTGCTCTGAGAAGATGGGGGAATGTCTTTTCATTCCATAAATTTTTGATTTTTCAGGGGAATTACGGGTAAAATACAGAAGTGATCCTGATAATTGGTATTCGTTTTTTATCTCATTGGGGTGATTCTGTGAAAAAAATATTAGTCACTGGTGGTGCCGGTTTTATTGGATCTCATGTGGTTGATTGGTATATTGAAGCAGGTCATCACGTCGCTGTTGTTGATAATCTGTCCACAGGAAAATATGAAAACATTAACCCGCAAGCAACTTTTTACCAGGTCGATATCCGATCCCAAGAAGATCTGGAAAAGGTGTTTCAAGGCGAAAAACCCGAGGTGGTCAATCATCATGCTGCCCAAATCAATTTGCGGCGGTCAGTCGATGAGCCCTATTATGATGCGACCATTAATATATTAGGAAGTATTCATCTTTTAGAGCTCTGTCGGAAATATCACGTGGAAAAATTCATTTTTGCCTCGACTGGCGGTGCTATTTATGGTGAACCAGAAAAAATCCCGGTGGATGAAAGCACTCCAGCACGACCCTTCTCTCCCTACGGAGTTGCCAAGCGTTCGATTGAGCTCTATTTAGAGTATTACCATCAGGTCTGGGGCTTAGAAAATATCGTTCTCCGTTACGGGAACGTATATGGACCACGCCAGGACCCCTGGGGAGAGGCGGGGGTCATAGCCATTTTTTGCGGGAAAATTTTAACCGAATCCCCTTGCATCATCTTTGGGGATGGTCATAAAACCCGTGATTATGTTTCCGTTCATGATGTTGCCCATGCCAATGGGTTAGCGTTATCCTCACCTGGAGGCATTTTTAATTTAGGAACCGGACAGGAAACGAGTGTTTTACAACTGATTCATCTTCTGAGAGAAATTACCCAAAAAGAGATCCTTGTCCTCCATGAGGAAGAGAGAAAGGGTGAAATCGATCGGATTGCGCTATCGTCAGAAAAGGCGAGGCGTGTTATGGGATGGCAGCCACAGATGGCATTAAGAGAAGGGATGGAAGAAGTCTATCATTGGTTTCAAGGGGGGCATGAACCATGATGGTCATGGAACTTGAACGTCCAGCCCCGATCGAGTCAAATCCATTGGTGGCAAGGGAAAGACCAATCCGGAAGCCTCATTTGGGAGAGATTCTCATTCAGGTGAGTGCCTGTGGAGTGTGTCATACCGATTTGCACATTGTGGAAGGGGAGTTGCCCCCACATCGTCTTCCCTTAATTCCCGGACATCAAATTGTGGGGAGAGTTTCAGCTACTCCTGAATCCGAAAGCGATTTCAAAAAAGGAGATTTGGTCGGAGTTCCTTGGCTTTATTCCGTGTGTAAAAAGTGTGATTACTGTCAGCGTGGCCAGGAAAACCTCTGTGATACGGCATCCTTTACTGGGTATGACGTGGATGGTGGATATGAGGAATATGTGACGGTCAATCGGGAAGCGGTCTATCGTCTTCCGTTCGGATATGCCGATGAAGAGCTGGCGCCGCTTTTATGCGGAGGAGTAATCGGATATCGGGCTTATCAGGCGGCGGGGTTGAGGAAAGGAGATACCCTTGGCTTGTTTGGTTTCGGTTCATCAGCTCATTTGGTTCTGCAAATGGCTCTTCATGACGATCTTCGGGTGTACGTAGTGACTCGCAGCCCCGAACATCAGAAATTAGCGAAAAAATTGGGGGCTGATTTCGCAGGTTCGATCGATGATCGACTGCCACATCCTCTTCGGGCAGCGGTTCTCTTCGCCCCGGTGGGCGATCTGGTAGTAAAAGCTCTATCTCAAACGGAGAAGGGCGGCCGAGTCATTCATGCCGGGATTTATTCCAGTCCACTTCCCAGTATGGATTATTCCTTGATTTATGGCGAAAGAGTGATTACCAGTATCACCAATAGTACCCGGAACGATGTCAAGAAATTGTTGGAATTCGCCGAAAAAATGCACTTTCACATCCAAACCGAAACCTATTCTCTCTCTGAAGCCAACCAGGTTCTTCGGCGCTTAAAACAAAGCCGAATTAGAGCATCAGCGGTATTGAAATCTTAAATTTTTTAAATTCAAAGTGGGTTTATATCAAATGATAAAACGGATTTAAAACTTGTCCTTTGCCTGAAAAGATTTCGTTTAAAAGGAAATTTTATTTAGTAGCGTTCTCTATAAAC
>Ga0172365_10003291_pt1 | contig 12024 bp, 16 predicted proteins | sample LakKivSesite48cm_FD_114535 | JGI IMG/M metagenome (GOLD analysis project Ga0172365, IMG submission 114535) | Sediment microbial communities from Lake Kivu, Rwanda - Sediment site 48cm | ecosystem: Environmental > Aquatic > Freshwater > Lake > Sediment | place: Rwanda: Western Province, Lake...
AACAGGGGGTTGACGGAGAGAAAGCTTAAGAACATGGGTAAGAGAGCGTTAGATGGCCTGCGGAACTAACAGGGATGCCGCCCGGACATCGGAGCTCCTGAAAACGTTCTCATAGGAGCGCGCACGGTGACGGCGCATCATTCAGTGGTTCGACCATCGAACTCCTCGGGCTCCGCCAACGCATCCGCCTTCGTTTGTCGAACTACCTTGTCCTGATGCTCAGGCGGCGAGTAGATCGTGTACAGCTTAAGGTTCTCCCGCTTCGACGTGTTGATGACGTTGTGAAGCGCGCCGGCTGGAACAATAACCGCTACGCCGTCGCCGACGACGTGCTTAACATGGTCAATCACCACCACGCCCTCCCCCTCCTCAAACCTGAAGAACTGGTCGATGTTCCCGTGAACCTCCTCACCTATCTCTTCACCGGGCTTGAGACTCATCAACACGAGTTGACTGTACTTCCCAGTGTAGAGCACGCGACGGAAGTCAGTGTTCTTCAGCGTATCTTTCTCGATGTTGGCTTGATATCCCTTCAATCAATCACCCTCACTGACGCTTACTTCGCTTGGGCTTTAACTTTTTCCAACTCTAGCCCTAGGCCTTCAGCAATCCTTGTTCCGTATTCAGAGTCTACCTTATAGAAGATGGCTGTCTGGCGGAGCTGGATCTCCTTCTTCGCGTGTCTGAGGTGATCCACGATGTTCCCCACCAGATGGTCGCGGTCGACATCGGTCATCACCTTTCGGAATAGGGATCTCGGCTGGACGAAGTCGTCGGCGGGAGGATACGCGTGCCTCGCCGCTGATCCCCCGCGCGCATAAGTGTTCATTAATTGGTTAATAATGGTTTTAAATCCAATTCGACGTAATAGAGCATGAAATGGACGAGTTAGATGAGGCCATCTTAACAGCTATGATGGCGCGCGGGTCCTGTGGAGGCCGATCTATTTGTATTTAATAGTCTCAGGAAGGTGTGGTGGCGCCACGCCTCGTCCAATGAGGGGTTTCATTGTCTTTTCGAGGTCTTAGCCAAGTTTGCCCCTTCGAGAAGGATGAATTCTGCAAAGAGACCAGGAACTTATGTAAGGCTCAGAATTTCCCCAAAATAGAAAAATAATAATTAATACCATTTAAAACCACATAGGCTCAATTAATGAACACTTATGCGCGCTCTGGTCACTCATGTTATCTTTAGTTAAATGAGTCGTTGTTCCGGCTCTTTTCCAGCTTCTATCACCCTTAAGCAGAAGTTCAGTACGAATGCGTCTGGGAAGGCCTGCCAGATTCTTGTTGTTGCCTTGAATCCTGTGCAGTGGCACGGCGAGATAAGGCCCAGCCCGAATTTTCTCAGCTCCTTCACCGTCTGCTCAATATACTTCTCCTCACGCCCGACCAAATGGGTGCCACCGACGAGACCGTGAATTTTCCTGAACCTTCCGAGGGTCTGAGCCTTCAATAAAGTGTTTACGGGTCCAGCGTGGGCACAGCCAGTTATTACTAACGGTCCTACGTCTTTGACATCTGTCCAGAGGGATTGGTCGTCGAGGATCTGATCATTAATCTCCTCCCCGTCAACGACGATAATCCTCTTGCCACCGCTGCCGACCGGCGGCGATATGCATTCGAAGGAAGTAATCCGGTCTACCTGTCCCGTTGTCCATAGTCCAGGCACGACCTCCACTGGATGAGCTGAAAGGGTTACCTCTCCTCCGGCTCTCTCGATCTCGACGAGGCCCTCTCCCTCGGGCGGCCCTCCACGCCTCTTCTTACCATTCTTATCCACGTTAAATCGGGGAAGAAAGGTGTGGGGATGCCCGTATACCTTCACACCGCCTGCTGCTTCTACAACCTCCACCGTCGCGGCCGTGTGATCCCCATGCCCGTGGCTTATCACCACGCAATCGACGTTTCCTAGGTCAACTTTCAGATGCTTGACGTTGTGTAGGAAGGCCTCCTTGTTTGCGCTCGTGTCGAATACCACTTTCCTTTCTTCGCCCTTCGCATCGATCAATTCCAAGAGAAAGGAGAGACCCCACTGACCGAGCCCCCCAGTCTGGACCAGGTTTTCGGCTAGGGTGGTTATTTTTAACGATCCTACTTTATCCATGACGGTCGATGGAAACCTTGATCTTTAGCGATAATAAGCATTCACATAAAGTCTTGTTCATAAAATGCCTATTGATAGGCCTTCACTAGTCTATATGTTACGCTATTAAACAGTAGAGTTAACAGTCTACATGTACATATGCTTGGGTAGCTGTATAAGAAAAGAAAAGATGGCCTTATGCTTCTGCGCGTGTCATCATCTGTACTCAAGGGCGCGCCTGCGTTCTTCCTCGGTGTACCACCTGATCTCTGATCCGTCAGCCCTCTTCATCCCCATGAGCCGGGCCATCTCCGCGTAGCTGGGGGAGAGCTCGTACTCGGGCTTCATGGAGAACCTGGTCGGTATCGTTCCCGTTCCTTCCTGCTCCAACCCCAAGGCCAGTTCTCCGATACATTTCTTGGGAACGGAGAAGATCATTTCATCGTCCTGGGCGCCGGCGCGGCCACGGTCTCCCCTGCACGGTACCGCCACTTGGCACGTTCCCTTGAGGATAGCAGGGACCACAGCATACACGCATGCAACATGGCCCCCGAGCACGGTGGAGACATCGCGGCCGTCTCTGTGGGCGATGCCCAGCAGCAGCCTCAGGAGCTGAGCTGAGTCGCAATATATCACTGCTACATCGGGCTCGAAGTTGGCGGTCGTCAGGGGCGCCGAGGCCACGCCTATGTATTTTCTCGTCTCGAATCGAGGCAACTCGCGCGCCCAGTTGGCTCCTGCCTCAAGAGATTTGACTCCGCCCGGATACCGATTGTGGCCGTCCAAGAAGTACTGCGGGGGCTCCGCCAGACCAAAACCTATGACCGGTTCGGGGCACCAGTTGTCCTCGAAGAGCTGTGCAATCGTGGCTCCGTGCGTCCTGGATAGTGCGAAGCACTGGCATGTCGACATGCATGCGCCGAAGTCCCTCTTCGGTCTCTTTGCATCGACGGGTATGTCCTCCTCCTTCTGCAACATCTTCACAGCGAGCGGGTAGCTCTTGGGACGTATCTGTTTCTCTATCCTTTTTCCATACTCATTGAATATGTTCATAGTCGCCGAATTAATGTCGGCGGATTCCAATTAAAATTTATGCCCCGGGTCTCGTTCGCAATGAAATTAGAACAATTTGTTATAATAGAGAATGTTTGCTACTATTTCATCATTTATAGGGCTTGCAGAGGTTAGATAATAGAGCCCTTTTATCCTGTAGTCAATATAGATGTGGGTTACATTCTCTTGTTTGGCAAAACTTCGAAAATCACTAAACCACTGCCACTCCAGTTTAGTATCTACATGAAACTCTGTCAAAGGCTTTACTTCAACAGTGAAACCATCATCTTCGAGCCTCGCAGAATACCCCTTGAGGTTTTCCAACGTCTGTTCAGAATACCAAGACCAAAAAATGAATACACCCCCAACCAAGACAAGACATGCGAGGGAAACCGAAAGAAGGATAAGTACACGTTTATTTACCAAGCTATGTCGACCCATCGTCCTCTTAATACTCGCGCGTGCGCGAGTTGGATTCTCACGATTTTGACTCCCTCATCGACCCCGACATCGATTACCTTGGGCCCTTCCTTCAGTTTGACGACGCTTATCTCTCCGCTGCGCGCGCGCCTTGGTCCTCTTGAGGAGGTCCCTCAGGAGGTTCTCAAGGATCGTCTTGGCAATGAACTGCTTGAACCCAAGCTCGATCATCGCGGGGCTGTAGATCCAGCGGTGGCTACCCTTCCCAGTCTCCTCCTCTCCCCTGAGGACGCCCATCTCCCTCAAGTCCTCAAGGAAGTTGATCACGCTAACCCGGGAGATCGACCCGGATCCTTGAACCTCATTGACCCTCTGCCAGACAACACGCGAACCGACACCTTCATGGCTGCTCCAGACGACGCGCAGAACCTCCTCCTACCAGCCCCGGAGAACGGCCCTCAGACCTGCCCGTGATGCATCGTACTCGATGACTTTCATAGGAACTCACCAACCGATTTTTACCTAAATAACTCTTCACCTTCCATGTAACATTTAAACTAATAATAAAATTTCCATTAGACGTGGACCGAGTGAGACCGCTTTCTTCGCGGTAATTCGCTTGATCTTAGCACCCATGACACCACTCATCGCCTTCTTATGCATATTATTAGGTTAAAAGAAGCTGAGTAAACCATCCGAACAAGATCATACTACATCACGGAATGTATTGAGGTGATATACGTTAAGCATAGTTCGTGCGAGCGTTTCCACTCAAATTGGTTCGACGTCGATCTTCCCATCTCTCAGAACGTGGAGGAGAATCGGCCTCACCACCCTCGTCCCAGAGATAGACTCACCGGCCTCATCGCGAAGCTCCTTATAGACGAGGGCGAAGTCGATGCTGATCTTCACCCCCGCATCGTCGGCGGCGTCGACGAGCATCCTCGGGACATCCACCAGATGCATCGACGGCACAAGCTCCACGGTAGTCGCGGTCTGAAGCCTCCTATAAGCCCTCAACGTTATCTCCGCCTTCTCTATGTTACCACGTGCACGCCTCTCAATCAGCGAGACATTCTGCCGCGTGGTACCAAGTCTCTTGGCAATCCCTTCCTGCGTTAACCCGTCGATCCTGAAGCCAAGGACTTTGAGCTGCTCCTTGGTCAATAGACCCGCGCGACTCCCCTCAACCCTCTTCTTTCCCTCGGCACCTCCGCCACCTACACGAGCCCCCATGTAAATCATGTATGATTGCCATTTGACATAATATAAATCAATATGAAATCGATCATCCCAAGCCTAAATAACCGATGAGGTGCATCGACTTTAAGATGTTCAAGACTAGAGAGCTTGCCCTGATCATTATCCTGAGCGCGCTCGGCGGAGCCGTAAGCGTGCCGTTGAGCTATGCCGGCAACCTATTGAATGCGGTGCCGATCCTGCCCTTCGGATCTCCCCAGATCCTGTCGGGGATACATGTCCTCTGGCTCCTGCTCGCCAGGCTACTAACGAGGAAGACCGGCGCGGCGACGCTTGGCGGAGCTGTGAAGGGGCTGGTCGAGCTTTCTCTCTTCAGTTTTCACGGGGTTCAGGTTCTACCCATCTCGATCGTCGAGGGTATCGTTTTGGATCTGGTCCTGAGTCTCCCCGGAAAGGTATCCTTAGTCAAGGTCGCGGTTGCGGGCGGGCTGTCGGCCTCGAGTAACGTGCTGGTCCTGTGGCTGCTTCTGCTCCAGGGCCTTTCTCCGTTGGTGATAGTCTTCATGTGGCTTCTTTCGCTTGTATCCGGGGTTGTTGTAGGCTGCTTCGGAGAGTATGCTTCGAGACGGGTTGCGTCGATAATTAGTACGGCTTCGCCAACGTGAGTGCGCGCGAGTTTATTGGAGTTAAATCTGGAAGAATAAAAAATATTTAACTTGAATTTACCAGAATATGTGCTGTGGCTGTGTAGTATTGGTAGCATTTATTAACACGGTATTGCTAATCATTTGAATCTTCATATAGGGAGGGATAATTTGGTCGCCAACGATGCGCGCATAGAGATAGAGGGGATGATTGAGTCCAACGACTTGTCAGGGCTGCTATCTAGGACTGCTCAATTACATGGTCACCACTGCGTAGGCTCCGCCATAGGCGTCATCGCTGCTCACTATGCCATGAAGACAATGGGCGTCGTCCAGAACACAGGTATGGAGCACCTCATCGCATTGGTGGAGACGAATAGCTGCTTCAGCGACGGTGTCCAGATGGTAACTGGGTGTAGCTTCGGTAATAACAGCTTAGTATACCGGGATTACGGGAAGACCGCCTTCAGCCTTGTGAAGAGAAGCGGTGAGGGCGTGCGGGTCTCCGTCATACCCGACCTCGGCGACCTCCTCAAGGATAAGAACTCGGAGGCTCAGAGGCTCTACTTGCAGACTGTCAACCAGCGAAAGGCTACGCCAGAGGAGGAGGATCGCATGATGGAGCTGAATAAGCGACACTGCTTCGACGTCCTCAAAATACCTGCTGATAGGATATTCAGGCTCGAACATGTCAGTGTCGAGATCCCTAGCTATAGTCGCATCCTCGCCAGCCAGGTCTGCGCGAAGTGCGGAGAGAAAATAATGGATACGAAGGCAGTTAAGAAGGGAGACACCTACTACTGCAAAGCCTGTAGCGAGGGCAGTTACGGCCAACTCGACTGGGCTGGCATTCACCTTGTGGATAAGACTTAGGCTGAGCACGCTACTGGCATGCTAAAAACGTGAAAGAATTCAATCCTTAAAACCATGGAGATATGGCTGTGGACGAATACCTGAAGAGACTCCACGAGTTAGACAAGTGCTTAATGATCTACAAGGGAGACTCCCTTATCTTCCAGAGCAATAGTAAGGGGATTAGACCCCACTTGAAGGCTATCGAAGAGTTGGGGTCTCGACTCCGCGGTACGTTGATGGTTGACAAGATTGTTGGTCGAGCCGCCGCGCTTCTAATCCTTTTTAGCGGCGCAGCCGAAGTACACGCTGGGGTAATCAGCAGGGGAGGAAGAGAGTTACTAGAAAAGGGTGGAGTTGGACTCTACTACGAGGAGCAGACTGAGCACATCAAAATGGTTGATGGTCGAATATTCTGCCCCTTTGAGGCTATGGTGCAGGGAATAGATGACCCAGATGAGGCTTATGCGGCAATCGTTGAAAAGATGAGTAGCTTGCAGAATAGGGAGTGACTCCCTAGTTTAACCCATTTTTCTATTGCTGGCTACGTACATTGGTGGTAATCTCACGCGTGCGAATTTTAGGTTAACCTAATATTTATATCTTAGGTTCGCCTAAGAATAGTTGTGTCACCTTGAGCGAAAACGTGGAAGAGTATCTTGAAGCAATCTATTCGTATAACGAGAAAGGTAAAATAGCGAAAAACCAGGAACTTGCAGAGCGACTCAAGGTCTCGCCGCCGAGTATCTCAGAGATGATCAAGAAACTCTCTGATGAGGGTTTGGTCACCTATGAACCCTACAAGGGCGTCGTGCTCACCGGTAAGGGGACGGCGAGGGCCCAGAAGGTTGTGAGAAAGCACCGACTTCTCGAGAGGTTCCTGCACGATGGCCTTGGGTTGAGTTTGGACAAGGTTCACAACGAAGCCTGCATGATGGAACATGGTCTCAGCGACGAGGTAGCGGCTGCTCTTTGTGACTATCTACATAGTCCAAAGACCTGCCCTGATGATGATAAACCAATTCCGGCGTGTACACTCGATGCAGGTGACTGTGAATCCTGTAAGATCAATCGGGAGAGCAAGGGATACGGACATAGACTGGTTACGCAGCTGAGTTATCTTAGACCTGGTGAGACCGGGAGAGTTACCTTCTTGAAGGGTGGTGGAAAAGCATCTCAAAGAATCATGGACATGGGTCTCTGCCTCGGGACGCTGGTGAAGGTGGTTCGATCAGCGCCCTTCAACGGACCGGTCGAGGTCAGCGTAAGAGATACGACGCTCGCTATTGGTCGGGGGCTCGCCGAGAAGATCTTCGTCGAGGTCGAGGATGTTGAACCTGAGCCACGCCACTATAATAGGCCACACCAGATAATCGCGAAGTAGCTGGCGGATACCCTTGAGCAGCCGAACCGATCTAGCGAATATGTTAAACAATAGAAGGCGACTCACCGTAGCCCTCGCCGGTAATGCTAACGTCGGAAAGAGCGTAATTTTCAACCAGCTGACTGGGCTACATCAGCACGTAGGTAACTGGCCTGGGAAGACGGTGAAGAAGGCGGAAGGTACACTGAGCTTCGGTGGATACACAATCAACGTCGTCGACTTGCCAGGCATCTATAGCCTGAGCACCTACAGCCTCGAGGAGAAGGTCAGCAGAGAATTTATCGCCATCGAGCACCCCGACGCCATCATCAACATCGTAGACGCATCAGCTCTGGAGAGAAACCTCTTCTTCACAGCGCAGCTCCTTGAGATCGAGCCACACCTAATTGTGGCCTTGAATCAGATGGACCTGGCCGAGAAAAAGGGGATAAAGGTCGACGTTACCGCCCTCTCGAGGCTCCTCGGGGTCCCAGTTGTGCCAACCATCGCTACGAAGAATGAGGGTCTGCAAGAGCTCATGGTGGAGGCCGTCAGGATCCACGAGGAGGATGCGCCGACCTCGAAGCCCTTAGGCTTCGGTCCAGAAATCATAGCCATTCTCAATGAACTCATCGCTTTTTTAAAAAGGGTTGATACATCATATCCACGGTTCTGGGTCGCTGTGAAGCTTCTCGAGGGCGACGAGGAGCTTGAGGAACTGGTCTACAGCAAGAAGCCGGAGATGAGACAACGTGTGGATGCAGCGAGGAAAAGAATTGAGGATATCCATGGGCACACCGTCTCGAGCGTCATCGCCTCGGAGAGATACGCGCAGGCGAGCAGATTAGCCGCGGAAGTCACTACTTATTTTGAGCCAAGATCGAGTGTTTGGAAAAGCCTGGGGGAGATCACTGACCACCCGATCTACGGCTATGTAATCATGATCACCATCATCGTGGGGATGTTCTTCACGATCTTCACGTTTGGAGACGCCGCATCGAGGCTTCTAGGTTATGTATTCGAGCAAGTAAAAAGCGGATATTACTCGATCTTTGGGAACGGAACAATGCAGAGTTTCCTTTGGAATGGTATCATCGAGGGGCTGATAGCAGGAACGACCATCGCGCTACCGTACATTATCCCGTTCTTCGTCGTGCTCTCGCTGCTCGAAGACTCAGGCTACCTCGCCAGGGTCGCCTTCCTCATGGACTCCGCCATGCACAAGATAGGCCTCCACGGCAAGGGATTCATCCCGCTGATGCTCGGCTTCGGCTGCAACGTCCCCGCTTGCCTAGGCTGCAGCATCATGGAGACCGAGAGGGAGAGGCTGATATGCGCCTTCGTCGCGAGCCTCATCCCATGCGCGGCGAGGAGCATCGTCATAATGGGGCTCGTCGCCACATACCTCGGCTTCGGCTGGGCGGTTGTCCTCTACATCGTCGACTTCGCGCTCATCTTCGCCCTTGGCAGGGTAGCGTTCAAGGTCGCGCCGGGTGAGCCGGTTGGGCTCATAATGGAGATGCCGAGCTATAAGATACCGACAGTGAAGGTCACAGGGCAGAGGACGTGGTTCAGGCTCAAGGACTTCGTTGTCGAGGCCTTCCCCCTCATAGTTATTGGGAATCTGATAATCTACGTCTCAAACCTCATTGGGTTGCTTAATATTATTCAGGTAGCCTTCACGCCGGTGACGGTGTGGTGGCTCGGCTTACCGGCAGCTACAGGGATCGTCTTGATTTTCGGGATCCTGCGGAAAGAGCTGACGCTGATCCTTCTGGCTTCGCTTATGGGGACAACGAACTTCGCACAGATTCTGTCTCCTCCTCAAATGTTCGTGTTCGCCTTCGTCGTCATGATCTACATCCCCTGTATCGCTACAATAGCAGTGTTGTCCAAGGAGTTTGGGGCTAGGACAGCTGCGCTGATCAGCTTGATCGAAATAACTCTCGCTATAGTACTTGGAGGAATAGTCTCCCGGATTCTTGTTTTTAGTGGGATACTATAAATAATCAGTGAATCACGTGTGCGAAGGTAAGCAGTGTCAAGCAAGGGAAAAAACTGCGCACGCATACGTGCATTACAACCTCAGAATACTCGGAACAATGTAATGAGCAGATGTAGAGGCTTACGAACTTAATTTGTATGCAGTTTTTCGAGAGGTTTTTTAGCTAAAAAGCTTCATCTAACCCATGGAAGACGACGCCGACCTCCGTAGCTTGAGCGAGCAGTTGGAGGCTGTAATGCGTCGACTGGACCTGATCGAGGCAGTCCTCACCGAGCAGAGAAGCTACCCCGAGCTCGTTGCTGTGATGAGTGACCTCCGCATGAGCGCCTCACTCTACAACGAGCCACTCAAACTCATACAGAGGCTGATCACCGTGAGAAGGATCACTCAGAGAAAGGAGCCTAGAGACGAGGTGAGCCGAATCATACTCAATACCCTCGCCGTCAAGGGCGCCCTCAACGTCTCGGAGTTGGCGAGGGAGGTAGCCGTGGCTAGGGGATCGGCGAGCAGAGTCACTGTTCGAAAGAGGCTCAGCATCCTCATCGAGGAGGGTATCATCAAGAAGAACGCCGAAGGCTCCTATAGGTTGAGGGAGTGACCAGAATTTGATCATGTTTTTCCACCATCTTCATAGGATCTGACCAGTCTCCCCTAATATTGGTGAAGAACAGGATGGAAGAAAAGAGACGTGAGAGACCGAGCGCAAAGGAGATCGCGGAGATTATGGATTCGGTGTCCACACGGATACCGATCTTGATAAAGGGAGTCATGGACAGCTTCTACTCGCCTGAGGCAGCCGCCCAGATGGGGCGCGCAGTAGCCGAGTTCAGGAGAACCCTTGTGGAGGGTGGGATCCCCGAGCAGGAAGCGATGGAGATGACGAAGCAGTATATGTCTACGCTGACCAACCTCTCAAGCGTTATGCGGAGCGCCGAGGGGCGGAGCCATAACCACAGGGAGGACTAAGCAGGTTGGGGGCGCTGGATTCGCTGCGCTTCACTTTGGGGCTTGTGGGGCTAGCGTTGAAGGCGCCTAGTGTCTATATGCGAATCTATTTTGCGCGGAGGAGAGCTGTCGGTGTCTTCAGGAGGGAGCTGGTTGCATTTGGTGTGGATAGAACAACCGCAGCGGAGTTGGCGGCATGCTACCCTAGATTCGACCTAAGGGGGGTTCGTATTAGCGATGGGTAGTGGTAGATGCCCCGATTTTCTTAGGGATATAGGAGACTTCTGATTCAAGCTTTGGCTCGATGGTAACGCCGACAAATTCCTCTCCGAGGTCGGAGTTGTCGAGGATATGAGTGTCCTCGACTTTGGATGCGGATCGGGGAGGTACTCTATCGCAGCGGCTAGGCTAGTCGGTAGTAGGGGGAGGGTCTACTCCCTCGATGTTGATGGAGAGACATTAAAGAGGCTGTCGAAAGCAGTTGCAGCTGAGAAATTAATGAACATCTCCACCATTATTTTGAAGGGTTGTTCGAGCCTCCCCCTAGATGATGTGACATAGGATCATGTTCTGCTGATAGATGTGCTTCAAGAGATATCGGATGTGGATGATCTTCTCAGGGAGACAATGAGGGTTCTCAAGGGAGATGGTACGCTGACGGTTTTTCCGATGCATCTTCATGCCAACGATGTTGTTAAGATTACCTCACGTGCCGGGTTTAAGTTGAAGGAGAGAAGGTATGATAGGAGTATTCTTCTCTTCGCTAAGGCTTGAAGAGTAAGCTCTCCATGCATTGAACGCGCGTCAAGGACGGTGGCATATAAAGTCCATTTGTGCGCGCGTGTGAGGATAGCGATAAATGCGTACATGAACGCGTTCACGCGCGCGAACTCCTCGGGATCCACGCCCCCAGAGCCTAACACTTAGGTAATTAGTATCTATTTAACTCGCTGAAAAGAGGCTTAATTTGATCCCCTTTTTACCTGTGCGATTAAAATCTTTCGAAAAGGGGGTAAAAATGATCACCGTTTTAAAATCAGCTAAACACGTACGACGAACTTGTCAGGTTCCCAAGAATACACGCGCGGAGGTTTCCCTCAGTCGAAGAGCTACGCTTTATTATTGAAGGCGCGCGCAAAGTGGACAGGTTGACGGACCCACCGGATCGTGCACGGCTCAGGCGCCTACTCCAACGAACCGGACACCCTTATATAATGTCGAGGGACATTAGTAAAAATCTGGGAACCCGGAAAAACGAGCCTATCGTAAGAGTTAGCACATGGATCAAAAGACTGGTCGAGTTGAGGTAGCCGCGCTGATAATCACCTCCCTGTTCCTCTTCTTGACGTAGAAGTAGTCCATAGCCGTCTCTGCGACCAGATGGGTATTCAAGACTTGTGGTCTAGCTCTACCTCGGCAGAAGTCGGGCGACCTCCTCCACTACGTTCTCGACGCCG